>OCZT010004420.1_pt1 | contig 14158 bp, 7 predicted proteins | sample 1539031 | NCBI WGS metagenome assembly OCZT01 (sample SAMEA3539308, study PRJEB22396) | soil metagenome | biome: tundra; feature: field; material: soil | place: USA | collected 2010-05 | depth 0.15 m
TGACGCGCTTGCGGGTGATGGCGACCAATCCAAAATCGTTGAACTGGAGCACCTTGGACGGGGCGCGATCGGACTTCAACTCGTCTTCGAGCGCGGCCATGACGCGGTTGCGGTTCTTGCGCTCGTCCATGTCGATGAAGTCGATGATGATGATGCCGCCGAGGTCGCGCAGACGGATCTGGCGGACGATTTCGGGGATGGCGTCGAGGTTGGTCTTGACGATGGTGTCTTCGAGCCGCGCCGTCTTGCCGACGAATTTGCCGGTGTTGATGTCGATGGCGACGAGGGCCTCGGTCTGATTGATGACGATGGAGCCGCCGGACTTGAGCCAGACCTTCGAGCGGAGCGCCTTGTTGATCTCCTCGGTGATGCCGAATTGCTCGAACAGCGGCGTGTCCTTGGAGTAGAGCTTGACGCGGCGGATGAGCGACGGCTGGAAGCGTTGCAGGAAGCGCAGGACGCGCTCGTACTCGGTCTCGGTGTCGACCCAGATGGCGGAGAAGTTGTCGGTGACCTGATCGCGCAGGATGCGCTCGATGAGGTTGAGGTCGTGGTAGATCAGCGCGGGCGACTTGGACGATTCGGAGCGATTCTTGATGTCCGCCCAGAGGTTCAGGAGGAAGCGGAGGTCGCTGCGGAGTTCCTCTTCGCTGGCGCCCTCGGCGGCGGTGCGGACGATGAATCCGCCGGTGGCCTCGCCCTTTTCGCTGAGCAGGATATCCTTCAGGCGGCGGCGTTCGCCGTCGGACTCGATCTTGCGCGAGACGCCGGTGTGGTTGACGGTTGGCATGAAGACCAGGAAGCGGCCGGGAAGCGCGATGTGCGAGGTGATGCGGGCGCCCTTCTTGGCGATGGGCTCCTTGGCGATCTGGACGAGAATCTCCTGACCGGGCTTGAGCAGATCGCTGATGGCGGGCAGGTTGGTGGACTGCATGGAGTGGCGTCCGTGGCCATTGCTGTGGCTGGGACGTCCACCGCGGCTGCGGTCGCCGCTGCGATCGCGATCGCTACGGCCACGTCGGCCATCGCGCCTTCCGCCGCGACGTTCTGATTCGCGGTTGAAGTCGCGGCCCGGGCTGGGTGCGCCGGCGGTCTGCTCTTCGCTGCGATTCTCCTCGCCGCGCTGGCCGAACTGCTGCTCGAAGAACTCGGCATCGGCGGCATTGCCGGTGCGGGCGGCCTGCTCGTGGAGGTCGTCTTCCGATTGGCCCGTCTGGCCTGAGCGGTCGTCGAGTTGGTAGCCTTCCTGGCCGTCCTCGTCTTCGTCCTCTTCGTCGTCTTCTTCTTCCTCGTCCTCTTCCAGATCATCTTCTTCGAGATCGTCTTCTTCGGTGTCGTCTTCTTCCACCTCTGGCATGGTGCGTGTGATGTGGTCGATGGACATCTCGCGAAGCATGGTGCCGAGGTCGGCCGCACCTTCCAGCGCCTCTTCCTCGAGATCGTCGATCTCCTCAATGGAGCTGGCGTGGAGGGTCGTGGGCTCGGAATCCTCTTCGTCGAGGATCTCTTCGTCGAGATTGCCGGTGCCGGGAGCGAAGCCGCCTGCAGCAGGCGCATCGAACTCCGCGTCGACTTCCTGGGTCAGAATGGCGCCCTCGTGGCGGATGGGCGATGCGGGTTCCGGGGTTTCAATGGGCGCTGGGTGAGCCGCTACCTCGGGCAGCACTTCGGCTGGCTCGGAGAACATCTCACCGGTTGCGGAGATGGCGGTGATGTGGTGAGCTTCGACGACGGGTGCTTCGGCCTCGACAGCCGGAGAGGCCTCGGCGATGGGTTCGCTGACCTCATCGACGAACTCGGCTGGAGGTTCGAGGGTTGGCGCGCTCTGGCGAAACTCGATGGGCGGCACTGGGTCGACGCGGTAGGAGGCCGAAGCTTCCGCGGGCTCGTACTCGACTTCGATGTGCGGGGCTGGTTCGGGGGCGGAGACAGCGACCGCTTCGGGCGCTATGGGCGGTGCGACTTCTTGAGTTGTGGGGGCGCTGAACGCGGCGGGTTCTGGAGCGATTTCCGCGGACGGCGCAGGAGGTAGGTGCGACTCGGCTGGGGCGGCTGATTGCTCAGCGACCGGGGGATTGTTGCGGAATTCGGAGCGGTTGTCGTGGCGGGTCTCGGTGCGAGCATCGCGGCCGGGGCGAGCATCGCGCCGGGGTTCGCGGTCGAAATCTCGCTGTGGCCTGCGGGTTTCGGGGCCTGAGTCGGCCGGCCTACGCCTGGAAAGGGTCTCGCCGGGGAGGGTTGCGCCGCCGTCCCAGCCCTCTGCGATGGTGTAGAGGTTGGCTGGCGGGGCGAGTGTGACGGGAATCGCATGGGGAGTGGTCGGGGCGGGCTTTGGTGCGGTCTGATCTTCGCCCTTGCGGTACTTGGAGAGGGACTCGCCGGGCAGAATGATCGGTGCGGCGGCTGACTCGGAGAATTCGTCGGGGTAGGCATTCGCGATCGGGCCGGTGCCGCCGGTCTCTCCGCTGCCGGTGCCGTAGAGGTCGCGCGACGGGGTGAATCCGCGGGGAGCACGCTGGTCTGGCCGCTGATCCCGGCGCGGGCCGCTGCGGCCCTGATCGCGCCGTCCGCGGTCGCCAGATCGGTCGCTGCGGGGGGCACCTTCGATGCGGTCCACGGGCGCGCCGGAAGCTGGGGCGGCCGCGTCGATCTCCATATAGGACTCGCGCTCGAAGGATGATTCATCTTCGGGATAGGCGGCTGCATCGGAGTTCGCCGGTGCGGTGTTCTCCTGCGCCAGATCGCCGGGCTGACCAGGCGTGCCGCGTCCGCGACGGCGTCCGCGGCGTCCGCGCCAACGGCGGTTCCCGTCTGCACCGGGAGCGCCCTCGCCTACTTCGGAGCTATCGGCGACGTCCCGGGGAGCGGTAATGCCAGGTTCGGTGGTTCCTGCGGCGGCGTGGGGCGCGTCGCTGCGATCGGATGGAGTGCGGTCGATTGGGCCACGGTCCTGATTGCGGTCGCGGTCACGGCTGCCGCGACGTCCACGGCCGCCACGTTCGGGGCTGCGTCCGCCGGATTCAGTGCGGACGGCTGTTTCGCCGGACTGGTCGCCGCCGTTAGTCAGGCGCGGGGCGCGGGGGGCGCGGTCTCCGTTCGGGGCGGTGTCGAACTCGTCCGGGTCCGGCGTTTCTTCCATGAAATCAGTGATGTAGAGGAAGGCGTCGCGCTCGAGGCCGACGTCCACAAAGCTCGACTGCATGCCGGGGAGCACGCGGGTGACGCGGCCGTTGTAGATGGAGCCGGCGAGGGTGTATTCGTTCTCGCGCTCGTAGTAGATTTCGGTGAGGGCTTCGTCTTCGACGATGGCCAGACGCGTCTCGTGAGGCGTGCTGGAGATGTAAATTTCTTTCGACATGGTCCTGCTCTTTCTGCCCGCTCCGGGTTTGAGGACCGGAGGCTGAGCGGCAGGGCAGGCGAGAGGATCGGAGGGGCTCTAGCGTGGTGCTAGGCGCCGCTCACCGAGGGTACGGACAGGGTGCGGGATCGGGAAGCTGTGTAGACCGATGGGTGCAGGCGGGAGTCGAGACTCAACGCAGACTGCGTCCAGAGGGCATCGATAAGTGATGCTAACTGGATGATAACAAAAACGATCGGAGACACGAGGGATGCTTCGAGCGAAAATGGGCATGCGGAGTTTGTGGCCGAAACAACCTCAGATCGAACTTGAGGCGGGGCCGTTCGCCATCCGGATGCAATCATTCCCTTCAAACCTGTCCGGCCAACGGACTTGATCTCTCACCTGGCCGGCCTTTTTCTAATATCTTCAAAACTCTTAGTGCCGCGAACCCGGCGCCTTGCGCCAAAGGGAGCGGGGGTTGCGCCGGCCTGGGTGTGACAGCCGGGTAAATCCAGTATGCACCAAAATCGCAACGGGCGCTCGTAAACCTCGCATCGACCCTAGTTCGGTTCCGGGTTCATGGCCGAAAAGCTTCCGTTGGCGAGGCTTCTTCAGTTCACAAAGCGGCACATTCGGATGTTCATCACAATGCCAAGGGAAAGGAAGGTGAACAGAATCGATGACCCGCCGTAACTCATCAGCGGTAGCGGGATTCCGGTGACCGGCATGAGACCGACGACCATCCCGATATTGACGACGATTTGGAAGAGGATGACGGCGACCACCCCCATGACGATGAAGGTGCCGGGCATGTCGGACGCTTGTTGGGCGTTTTGAATCAGGCGCGTCAATATCAGGAAGTAGAGCAGCAGGATCCCCATGCCGCCGACGAAGCCATGCTCCTCGCAGAAGGCTGCGAAGATGAAATCGGTGTAGGGGATGGGCAGGAAATCGCCCTGGGTCTGGGTTCCTTTGTTGGTGCCTTTGCCCCAGAGGCCGCCGGATCCGACGGCGATGAGGGACTGCTTGATCTGATAGCCGGAGCCTTTGGGGTCGGCGTCGGGGTTAATGAAGCTGGTCAGGCGGGCCTGCTGGTAGGGTTTGAGACGTTTTCCGCTCAGCCATGCGCCACCCGCCAGAACCGCCAATCCGAGGATGAGGACGGCGACCTGTTTTGGCCGAATGCCGCCGAGAAACAGCCCGGCCACCAACACGGGGAAGTACGTGAGCGCCGTCCCGAGGTCGGGCTGGATCAGCACCAGTCCCATGGGTACGCAGACCAGCGCGAAGGCCTTGGCGACATCGATCCAACTCAAGTCGCGCCCGGCGAGGCCCCAGAAGTACCGGGCGACGACGAGGATCAGCACCAGCTTGACCCACTCCGAGGGCTGAAAGTGCACGCCCCCGCCGAGGTTGATCCACCTGCGCGCGCCCAGCACCTTTGTCCCCACAGCCTTTACGGCGACCAGCAGAATCAGGCTGACCCCGTAGGCCCAGGGTGCGAGATCCAGGAGCCGGTGATAGTCAATAAAGGAGATGAGAAACATCAGAACGATGCCGGCCAACAGGAAGCCGATCTGCTTCTCTTCAAAGCCGTGAAACTTGGTCATCAGCGTCGCCGACTTGATCTCGACGACGCTGATGACCGAGATCAGCAGCACCAGGGTGAGGAGGGTCCAGTCGAAGTCGCGGAAGGAGGAGAAGCGTTGCATGAACTCGGTTTCGGTGTGGGTTGGGGTCGGGTCAGGGCCGGTTGAGAGTGGACGCCGCGGCAGCTTTGGGCCCCGGCGTTACAGCGGAGATGGCGGTGGGGACAGCCGGGGAAGTCGGCGGCTGCGGGGCGTTGGGTGCCTTGTTGGGGGTGGTCGCGGGCTTGGGGGTTTCGACCAGGCGGAGATTGCCTGCGCGCTTGCGCTGCTTGGTGACGAAAGCGTTGACAACCTGCGCGGCGAGAGGAGCGGCGGCTTCGGCTCCCCAGCCTCCATGCTCAGCCAGCACAGTGACGACGATATCGGGGTTGCGGCGCGGCGCCATGCCCACGAACCAGGCGTTGGCGCGCTCGGCTCCTTTGCCCAGGCTGGTTGCACCGGCGCTGTGATTCACAACTTGAGCGGTGCCGGTCTTGCCGGCAAAGTCGATGCCTTCCAGGTGCACCGCAGCGGCAGTTCCCGTGAGGGTGGTTGCAGCCATGGCATCGGTGATGGTTTCCCAGTTGTCAGGGGTGATCGGGATGACGCGGTCGCCGCTGCCGGGAAAGCTCGCTGCGACGGCTGACGCAATGTCAGGCGGAAGCTCGTCGGGGAAGACGACATGCGGCCGCTTGAGGGCACCGCCGGACGCGATGCCGCCGAGCGCTCGCGCTAGTTGCAGCGGCGTCACGGTGACAGCGCCCTGACCAATGCCGACCGAGATCACCTCGCCTGCATACCACTTGTCGTGGAAGTTCTTCATCTTCCAGGCGGTCGAGGGCATGGTGCCCGATGCCTCGTCGGGCAGGTCGACGCCGGTCTTCTGCGAGAGGCCGACCTCGGTCGCGTACTTGGCGATGGTGTCGATGCCCAGCCTTTCGGCGAGCGTGTAGTAGAACGTGTCGCACGACCATGGAATCGCGTGGTCGATGTCCACCATGCCGTGGTGTTTGTCGCATGCGAAGAAACGGCCGAAGAAAGTGCCGCCGCCGGCGCACATTACATGCATCGTCTGAGCAACTCCCTCTTCCAGGCCGGCGAGCGACATGATGATTTTGAAGGTCGAGCCCGGAGCGAGCTGCGCCTGGATGGTCTTGTTCATCAACGGATGGTCGGGGTCGTTGATGATCGACGACCAGTATGTCTTGGTCAGGCGCACGGCAAACTGGTTGGGGTCGTAGGTGGGACGCGAGACCATGGCGAGAATCTCGCCGGTGTGCGGGTCCATCGCGACCATGGCGCCGATGTGGCCTTCCATAGCCTGCTCGGCCACGCGCTGGAGATCGAGGTCGATGGTGAGTCGAAGGTCCTTGCCCGGTATGGCGAGGACCTGGCCAAGCTGGCCGACCTCTTTGCCGCGGCTGTTGACGATGACATCGCGCGATCCGTCGGTGCCGCGCAGCAGGCCATCGTAGGTCTCCTCGACGCCGGACTTGCCGACCATGTCGCCCGGCGAGTAGAAGTCGAACTTCGAGCTATTGAGGTCCTCTTCCGAGACTTCACCGACGTATCCGATCAGGTGGGCGGCGAAGCCGTCGCGGGGATAGAGGCGGCGTTGCTCGTCGCGCGTCTCAAGCTCTGGAAGCTCGTTGCGATGGGCCTCGATGAAGGCCTGCTCGTCCGGCGTGATGTCCTGCTTCAGCAGGATCGACTCGTACTTGGGCGAGTTGGCATAACGGCGCAGGGTTGCCTGCACCTGGTCGACCGGAAGATCGAGGCCGCGCGCGATGAGTGGGATGTCGATCTGCCTATCCTTAACCTGCTCGCGCAACAGGTAGCAGGAGACGGAAGGGTAGTTGTCGACGAGGATGCGGCCGTTGCGGTCGAATATCTTGCCACGCGGCGCGCGCACGGGGTCCTTGCGAATGCGGTTGGCCTCGGCCAACACGCGGTAGCTGTCCGCGCCGAGAATCTGCAGGCGCCACATTCCCGCGGCGAGCACGGCGAGCACCAGCACCACCAGGTATTGCGTGGCGTGCAGCTTGCCCGCCGAGACTTTTTCATCGCGGGCGTAGTACCGTTCGGGATTTTGAGTAGACAACATTCTGCAAGTCCTGCTAGTCCCAGTTTACGTCGTTCCGCCGCTGGGCATCATCGTTTCCGCTCGGGGCATCGGCGGGGTCACGCCCGCGACCCTACTCCTGGTGCTTGGCGCGATCGAGCAGGAGGAAGACGGGAATGGCCACCACCGTATTCACCACGGCGCGGAGCAACTCGTGCAGCCACATCAGATGGAAGCCGCGGATGCCAAGCAGGCGGCGCTCGATCAGGTAGAGAAGCGCGCTCTGGAGGAGCGAGAATCCGAAGGTGAGGAGCGCGCGCGTGGCGGTGTTTTCCACGTCGATCCGGCTTCCCAGGCTCGCGGCGGCGTAGCCGATCACCGATTTTGCCATGCCATTGACGCCGATGGGCTGGCTGGTGAGCACATCCTGCAGCAGGCCGATGGTGCCGCCGGTGATGGTCCCGGCGATGGGGCTGCGGCGGCTGACGGCGAAGAACAGCGTGACGACCAACGGCAGATCGAGGATGACCAGCGCCGGAAGTAACCTGGGCAGGAGCACCTGGAGCAGAATCGCGCCCACCGGCACGAAGAGCGCCACCGGAAGGCTGAAGCTCTGTTGCTCGACCTCGCGGCGCGACATGTAGCTGCGTGTGACCATCGGCTCCTGGAACAGTGATAAGTGGTAAGTGGTCAGTGATGGCGGGTTCTTGCCACCGGCGATTGCCCGACGATCCGCCTTCCACAGCCTAAATTGAATTCACCGCGGGCGTGCGATTTCCGTCACGGCGCAGGATCATTTCGGAGCTTCGGGTTGAGGGGAAGCCTTCGCTGGTGGAGGCTGCTGGCTGGCTGGCGGTTGACTGCTCTGCGGCGAGTTTGAGCCACCGGGCGTCAACTGCGCGGCGGGCGGAGTCGACCCACTGGTGAAGCGGTCGGGGTGTACGGTGGGCAGCGGGTGTGGGACCTTAATCGGAGCGGGTGCGGTGGGCGAACCCGGTGCCGCTGGCGTGGTCCCATTGGCGGGGGTGCCCGGTGCCTGGTCATCGTGGATGCCGGGGAGTCGCTCAGCGCTCAGGTCGGCTGCATGTTGCGCCTCGGCGGTGGCGAGATCCTGCTGAGCGGCAGGAGGCAGGTCTGCTTGCGTGCCGGTGATGACCAGCACCTCTTCGACTCGGTTCAGATCGACGGCCGGGTGGACGACGATGGCGGTGTAGGGCTGGTGGTCTGGGTCGGGCGCGATGCTCTCGATGGTGCCGACGGGGAGGCCGCGCGGATAGACCTGGTCGCCGCCGGAAGTGAGCACCTGTTCGCCGGGCTTGATGCGCGAGTCGGCGGTCAGATTGCCGATCTGCACGCGTCCGCTGACTGTGCCTCGAAGGATGGCGCGGATGCGGGTGGTGGCGAGGATGACGCCGGCGCCGGAGGTCTGGTCGTTGATTTCGAGGACGTAGGAAGTCGTTGGGAAGACGTCGCGCAGTTTGCCCACGATGCCGTCCTGGGTGATGACTGCCATGTCGGGCTTAAGTCCGTCGCGGGAGCCTTTGTCGATGGTGAATACGCGGGACTGGTCGCTGCCGCTGGCGCCGATGACCTGCGCGGCGACGGTCGAGCCGACGTAGCGTTCGCGGAAGCCGAGCATGGCCTGCAGACGCCGGCCCTGCAGCGCGTCTTCCGCAATCGCGGCCTGTTCGATGCGCATGCGCGTGAGTTGCTGCTGGAGGTCCTGATTCTGCTGGCGGACGTGGCGGAGGTCGATGTAATCCGACCAGCCGTGGTGCATGCCGTAGCCGACGGCATGGGCGGCACGCTCAAACGGCGTCACCGTAGCCGTGGCCCACATGCGGATGAGGCGCACGCTGCGACCGTCGGGCTGGCTGGAATCGGCGGGAGTGCGCACCTGCATCGCAAGCGCGATTGCCTGCGCCAGAAGGACCAGGATGAGGAACAGCGCATTCTTGAACCGGGTGATGAATTCCATCGACTTGAACCAATTATCCGCGACATGGCGGGCAAACGGTCGATGACTTGCGCACAGGGTAGCCCGCCGGACACCCCGACGCTTAGTCGATTGAAATTTTGCGCAGCAGCTTGAAGTCCGACAGCATTCTGCCGGTGCCGAGCACCACGGACGCCAGCGGATCGTCGGCGATGGAGACAGGCAGGCCGGTCTCCTCGCGGATCCGCTTGTCGAGGTTCTTGATCAGCGCGCCGCCGCCGGTGAGCACGATGCCGCGGTCGGAGATATCGGCCGAGAGTTCGGGCGGCGTACGCTCGAGCGCGACGCGAATGGCGTTGATGATGGTGGCGATGCACTCGGAGAGCGCCTCGCGGATCTCGGAGTCCTCGATGGTGATGGTCTTAGGCACGCCCTCGATCAGGTTGCGGCCCTTGATCTCCATGGTGATCGGCTTGTCGAGCGGGAAGGCCGAGCCGAGGACCATCTTGATCTGCTCGGCAGTGCGCTCGCCGATCAGCAGGTTGTATTTGCGCTTCAGATAAGTGACGACTGCCTCGTCCATCTGGTTGCCGGCCATGCGAACGGAGCGCGAATAGACGATGCCGGCGAGCGAGATCACGGCAATGTCTGTCGTCCCACCGCCGATGTCGACGACCATGTTGCCGCCGGGCTCGGTGATGGGGAGGCCTGCGCCGATGGCGGCGACCATGGCCTGCTCGACGAGATGAACTTCAGAAGCTTTTGCGCGATAGGCGGAGTCCATGACGGCGCGCTTTTCTACCTGGGTGATCTCGGAGGGGACACCGATCACGATGCGCGGATGAACCATGCGTTTGCGATTGTTGTGCGCCTTCATGATGAAGTAATTCAGCATCTTCTCGGTGTGGCGGAAGTCGGCGATCACGCCGTCCTTCATCGGCTTGATGGCGATGATGTTGCCCGGCGTGCGCCCGAGCATCTCCTTGGCCTCCTTGCCGACGGCCTCGACCTCGTTGGTCTGGGTGTTGACCGCGATGATGGAGGGCTCATTGACGATGATGCCTTTGCCATGGGCATACACAAGCGTGTTGGCCGTGCCGAGATCGATGGCCAGGTCGTTTGAAAAAAGACTGAACAGAGAGCGCATGTTGTGGATGCGCGAGTACCGCATTTGATAACCGTTTGAAGACATTGGGTGAGTATTTTCCTAGTGAAAAAGATCAATTCCTATTGTACGGCTTGGCGCGGGCGGGTGCCGGTTGGATGGTTGTGCCACTTTTGGGGGCCCCATTCTAAGGTGTGGGACCCGGCTCAGAACTGACAACGGAGAACTCCTTTGGTAGGGTGAGGGACATGGTTATTGGTGTACCAAAGGAAGTTAAGGACCACGAGAGCCGCGTCGGCGTTACGCCGGGTGGCGTGCATGCGCTGGTGGCGGCAGGACATACCGTGCTGGTGGAGCACAATGCCGGCGAACTCTCCGCGTTGACCGACGACGAGTACCAGGCCGCCGGGGCGGAGATTGTCGGCTCCGCGCATGATGTGTGGCGGCTGGCTGAGATGGTGGTCAAGGTGAAGGAGCCGGTCGAGAAGGAGTACCGGCACTTCCGCGAGGGGCTGGTGCTGTTCACCTATCTGCATCTGGCTCCTATGACGGAGCTTACGGACGCGCTGCTGGCGAACAAGGTGACCGGCATCGCATACGAGACGGTCCGCGATCGCGCGGGGACGCTGCCGCTGCTGACCCCGATGAGCGAGGTTGCCGGGCGCATGAGTGTCCAAGTGGGCGCGGCGTATCTGGAGAAGGAGCACGGGGGCCGCGGCGTACTGCTGGGCGGCGTGCCGGGCGTTCCCCCGGGGAATGTGGTGATCCTGGGTGGCGGCATCGTGGGCACCAACGCGGCAAAGATTGCTCTCGGACTGGGCGCGCGGGTCACGCTGATCGATCTGAACCTGAACCGGCTGCGCGAGTTGGACGACATCTTTGGTGGGCGTCTCTATACGCTGGCTTCGAACGGCTACAACATTGGGCGAGCCGTGCGCGAGGCCGACCTGGTCATTGGCGGCGTGCTGATCCCCGGTGCGGCTGCTCCAAAGCTGGTCACCAAGGCGATGGTGGCGAAGATGAAGAAGGGCGCGGTGATTGTGGATGTGGCGATTGACCAGGGCGGATGCATCGAGACGGCGCGACCGACCACGCATTCGGATCCGTCGTATCTGGTCGATGGCGTCGTCCACTATTGCGTGACCAACATGCCGGCGGCGGTTCCGAACACGTCGACGCTGGCATTGACCAACGCGACCTTCCCATACCTGATGAAGCTGGCAAAGCTCGGGGCGAACGCGGCGATCCAGGAGGATGCGGGCATTGCCGCGGGCGTCAACACGTTCAACGGCGTTCTCACCTGCAAGCCCGTCGCCGAGTCGCAGCACCGCGAATGGCAGCCGGTGTCGGAGTTGGTGGGGCATGCAATTTCCGGGACGTCGTAGCCCGGTGGGCTCGCCCACAAATCAGCAGGAGTCGTGCGCTCTCCTTGAGTGCTTCGCCTGAGAAGAGGTTGCCGGAATGTATGTGGATGTGGATCGGATTGTGAGCAGTGCGCCCACTTCGCGAGTGGTGGTGATCGGCGCTGGAGCGGTCGGGCTGTATGCTGCCAGCCAACTGGCTGTACGCGGACGCGATGTTTTGGTGATCGAGGCGGGCGACTCGCACCTGGGTAACTTTGCCGCGGATTCGTATAAGTCTGTCGGGCGTGCTCACACTGGCATCAAGCTTGGGCGCAGCCGCAGTATGGGGGGCACGACCAACCTTTGGGGTGGCCAGTTGGTCGAGTTTCAGCCGATCGACTTCGAGGGCCGCTCGTGGCTGCCAGGGTCAAAGTGGCCGGTGAGCTACGACGAGATCGCGCCGTACTACAAGCCCACCTACCAGAACCTCGGAACGCCGCTGAATCTGATCGATGACGATGCGGTGTGGCGTGGCGTCTCCTGTACCCGGCCCGATCTTGGCCCGGAGTTCGAGGTGTTTTTCACGCGCTGGATGGGGACGCCAAACTTTGCAGAGCTGTTCGCCAAGCAGATTCAGAGCGACGAAAGGATGTCCGTGCTCGCCGGATTCACGGCGGTAGAATTTCGCGGAAATGGCGCGCGCATCGAGGCGGTCCGCGTCGCAAACGACAAGGGGCAATCGCACTGGATCGACGCGGAGACGGTCATTCTCGCCACAGGGACGATCGAGAACGCGCGCCTGCTGCTACATACCGCGCAGGGTTCCGAGTGGCGAGCGCCCTGGAGCGGGAATGACAATGTCGGGCGATATTTTCAGGATCACCTGGGCGGGAAGATCGCGGCGTTCGAGCCGGCAAATAAGCGGGAGTTCTTCAAGATGTTCTCGAACGTCGTCTACTCGGGACACAAATTTCAACCCAAGATTCGTATGCGGAATGAGGTCCAGACGCGGCAGCAGATCTACAACACCCAGGTATTCTTCGCGTTCGAGAGCGAGATATCCGAGCACATGGTGTACCTCAAACAGTTCATGCGGGCCGCTCTGTACAATCGCAAATTCTCCGGGATAGGAGACTTGTTCCGCAATGGTATGGGCATGGCGCGCTACCTGGTGCCGTTGATGTGGAAGTACGTGTGGGACCATCGCGTGTTTGTTCCCAGCACCGCGAAGATACTGATGCACGTGCAGTCGGAGCACGCGCCCGTGGCGGAGAGTCGCATCACGATCGACAGGGGCGCGGTCGATTCTTACGGGCTGGCGCGCGTGGTGCTGGATTGGCGCCTGGCGGGGAATGAACTTGCGTCACTGCGCGAATTTGCAACTCAAATTCGGGGTGCTTTGCAGGCTGCGGGGATTGGGCAGTTGAAGATTGATGAGGATTTGCTTGCGCTCGATCCGAACTTCCTTTCGAAGTTGGGAGATACATACCACCAGGCCGGCGGCACCAATATGGCCGCTTCGGAGCAGGACGGTGTGGTCGACAAGAATTTGCGCGTCTTCGGGACGGAGAATCTTTACGTCACGGGCGCCAGCGTCTTCCCGACCACCAGCAACGCCAACACGACGTTCACGGCGCTTGCATTCACGACCAGGTTGGTCGATTACCTTACTGGCGCCGCGCCGCTGGCGTAGCTGAATCCGGCGCGCTACCTCTTGCTCTCCAGCAGCGTGCGCAGGCCGGGCTCATCCAGCACAGGCACGCCGAGCGACTGGGCTTTATCGAGCTTCGAGCCGGCCTCTTCGCCCGCGACTACGTAGTTGGTCTTCTTGCTGACTGTGCCGGAGACGCGTCCGCCGGCGGATTCGATCATCTCTTTCGCGGCTTCGCGGGTGAGCGTTGGGAGCGTTCCAGTGAGCACGAAGGTGAGGCCTTCGAGGGTGGTGCCACGCGCGCGCTTTTCCGCGGACATGGTGAGCCCGGCCTCCTCTTTGAGCCGTTTGATCAGCGCGAGGTTAGTAGGGTTCGAGAAAAAGTCGCGGATTGAAGCTGCGACCTTGGGGCCGATATCGTTTACGCGAGTGAGTTTGTCTTCCTCTCCTTCCGTCTCCGGTCTTGAAGCGTCGATGAGGTCCTCGATGCTGCCGAACTCGTCGGCGAGAGCCTGGGCGGTGCGCTCCCCAACGTGACGGATGCCGAGGCCAAGGAGAACACGGCTCAGCGGGGCCTTCTTCGAATTTTCTATCTGGGCGAGCAGGGATTCGGCGGATTTCTCGCCAACGCGTTCGAGGGTGAGAAGCTGATCCTTCGTGAGGGTATAGATGTCCGCGATGGAGTGGACGAGAGCCTTAGGCGTAGGGGCCGCTTCGGATTCGGCTTCGACATCTTCGGCGGCGTTCAGTTCTGCATCGGATTGCTCCGCGATGGTGTGGCCGAGCAGTTGGGCGACCATGACTTCGCCAAGGCCTTCGATGTTCATCACGGAGCGGGAGGCAAAGTGGCGCAATTCCTCTTCGAGGCGCGCCGGGCAACTCGCGTTGACGCAGCGGTAGTCGACCTCGCCTTCTTCGCGAACGAGGAGCGTTTTGCAGCGCGGGCAGTGCGTGGGGAAGATGATCTCCTCGGTGCCGCGTGGGTGCTTTGCGTCTTCGACGACGGAGATGATCTTGGGGATGACATCGCCACCGCGCTCGACTTGCACGAAGTCGCCGATGCGCACGCCGAGGCGCCCAATCTCGTCCGCGT
>OCZT010004421.1_pt1 | contig 14158 bp, 15 predicted proteins | sample 1539031 | NCBI WGS metagenome assembly OCZT01 (sample SAMEA3539308, study PRJEB22396) | soil metagenome | biome: tundra; feature: field; material: soil | place: USA | collected 2010-05 | depth 0.15 m
AAACCTCAACAACGAAAGCCCTGCTCAGGCCCACCAACCCGAACGGCCCTCACCCACAAACGGCGAGGAGACCCCGACTTATGCGGGTGCGCCCCCCGGAATCGCTTCACCAAGGCTCAGGGATTGCGGAGCGAGCGTTGGTATCGGTCAACCGTAGCTCCGGTAGGGTCATCCTGTATACCTTCGTGTCTCCCGATGTGCGATACCCAACGAGCGAGGACTTAACTGTGACCGACTTTCTTGACGACAAGCGCAAAGAGATCACCGATCGACTGAAGGAGCTGCAGCCCGCGGTGGACGAGTACAATCGCCTCAAGGACGCCGCTTCGGCACTCGCCAAGGTGGGCGGATCGGCTCCCGCCGCCGCTGCTGCTGCGGCGGCTCCCCCCAAAAAACCTGGTCGCCCCCCGGGACGGCCCAAAAAAGCGGGACGCCCCAAAAAAGTTGGTAGGCCCAAAAAGGTAGGACGCCCGGCTGGCAGCGCCACCAAAGCCGCGACCGCGGCCCCCATCACGAAACGTCCTCGCGCCGGACGGCCCAAAGGCAGCGGCACCCGCGCCGCGCAGGCCCTGTCGCTCGTGCGGGGACAGCCGGGCATCACCATCCCCGAGCTGGCCGAGAAGATTGGTATCGACGGGACCTACCTCTACAAGATTCTCCCGCCCTTGGAGCAGGAGGGCAAGATCGAGAAGCGGGGTCGCGGCTGGCATCCCAAGGCGGCGTGAGAGCGCCGAACCTACCGAATCTGTAGACCGTAGATCGCCACATAGCGCAACGGGCGGATACGGTGCCGAGACGCCTGTGCGTACTTTCTCAGGATGCAGGCGCCCCGGCACGGGGAGCACTCCCCGCCCCAAGTTGGTTTCTTGGGGCACCTTGAGCTTACACCGATCCAATTGCGCAGCGGAGGCAGACCGCCAGGCGTGAAGTCGTGCTCTGGGGGCGCGTTCCGCCGTTGGCGACACGGCATCACCTTCACGCCTCGTCGCGACACGCGTCGACGAACGCAAATCGACGCGGTCCCGTGCCGCTTGAGGAACCCTCGTCGTCGCGCCCGTGAGGGCGTGTCGGCTTGGGTGGCGCGGCTTGGAGATCTCCAGCTCGCCGCGGTCTACGTGCCGCTGTCCTGATCCAAGGCCACAGAGTTCCCCGCCTCGGACGCTGGCCCTTGGCGCAAGCCGCACGCCCGCTCGCAACTCGCCCAGCATCGACCGGCGGATCGAACCCGGCGAGCTGCGCGACGCGGCGGATCAACTCGTCGCATGCTGCGGTGCGAATCGGCCACGCCTTCGCCGCCGGGCCCCCGTTCCGTTCCTTCATTGTCGCCGTTTTCGCTGGCTGGCAAGCGCACCCTCGCACCGGACGGGAAAGCGGTCGCTAGCCCGCGCGGCGGCCGTTATCTGGGTGCCACTCCGGAGGCGGCGGCCCGGGCGTCCATGCCTTCGTGACGCCGCCGCCTTGACGTTGCAGGGTTTGGGAGTAATCGGCGAGCTGGTTTTGGAACGCGAGCTCCTCGCGGGGGTCCTGGCCGGCGTCGTCGAGCTCTGCTCGCCACACGGCCAGCGCGCACAGCGTCTCGGTCTGCGAGTCGTCGGTCCACCACCCGTCCTGGAGCGATTGAAGTTGTAGCGGGTACCTTCCGTGCAGTGCGACGATCGCGCCCCACATGTGTTGGCGCCACTCGTCGTCGCCGCCGTAGGGCTCGAGCCACGGCGCACGCCCGCTGCCGTTGGCGCCTACGAGCACGGGTGCTGGTCTGAGCGGACGCACCTTGCCGTCCTTGGCGGCGAGCGCGACGCCATTGCGGACGATCTGCGCGGCGAGCGTGGAGGGTGGTGTATCTGCCCCCGCGGCGAGTTCGCGTAGCTGCAGGGCTACGGGGTCGGGAAGGATGATCTGTAGCTTGTGGCTCATCGTGTTCGCTCCTGTGTTGGTGTTTGGACGATTCGGTTGATGGCGCGGACAATCCCCGGTAGACGGCTGCGACGGCTGGGCGCGATCGTGTGGCGGAAGCCCGGCCCGTAGTCGCGGTCGGGCAGCTCGGGGTGCGCAAGCGATGGCGTCTGCGCGTGGCTGCGTCGCATGTTCGCGGCAAGTCGTTGGAAGCGGTCGGTGTCGTGCCCTTCGACTCCGAGGTCTTCGCGGTTGACGAACCAGTTGGTCCCCTGGCGGGCGCGGGACGCCTCGACGTAGGCGGGCTCCTTGCTGGTCTGCCAGCCGCCGGTGACGACGAGGGTGCGGGTGACGGTTGCGCCCTGCGCACGGTGGATGTGGTGGGCGTACCCGAGGCGCACGCGGGCGAGGTCTTCGCCGGCGAGCGTTCGCTGCTGGCCGGTCAGGTCGAACTCGATGAGTGCGTCTCCGGCGGGGGTTACGTCGAGGACTTCGCCTTGGCTGCCGTTCTCGATCCGCTCCGTCCCCGGCTCGTAGTGCTGCTCGATCATGGCTACCCGGTCGCCTTGGCGGATGCCGTAGTGAACACCGGGCACCTCGACCTCGAGTTCGCCGAGCTCGCCCCGTTCTGCGCGATGGTGCTGCGCGCGGGCGTTGAGCCGGTGGATCTCCTGGTTTGACGCGTCGGAGATCAACGCAACCTCGTTGAGCGGGTGGTTCTCGGTGAGCTTCGCCCAGGCCTGTACCGCGTGCTCGACGGCCTCATCGCGAGTATCGGCCATGTGTAGTTGTCCGCGGGCGTGGTAGTGCGCCATTGCACGGTCGGAGCGTCCGGCGCGGAGGTCCGCCCACGCACGCTGTTCGTGCGGGTCCAACGTACGACGGACGTCTGAGAGCTCGGCACAAGGGGCGATCCGGGTGAGCCGGTCGAACATGCCGCCGGCGCCGATCGAGGGCAGCTGCGCGGCGTCGCCCACTACGACGAGCTTTGCCCCGGCGCGCTCGACCATCTCGGTGAGTCGATCGAATCGGTCGGTGTCCCCCATGCCGGCCTCGTCGAAGTAGATGGTCGTGTCCGCGTCGACGTTGAGCTGGCCGCGCTCGACACGCGATATGAGCGCGTCAACGCTGAACGTCCGTTCGGAGAGCGCCGGGCTGTCTCTCCCGAGACGCTCCGCGGTAGACCAGGACACGGCGACGCCCATCGTCTGACGCCCGGTGAGCTGCTCGGCTCTGGCGGCGGCGTCGATCACGACGCCCTTCCCGGTCCCCGCCGGCCCGATCAGGATCGCGCCGCGCTCGGGGCCGGTGATGACCTGTAGGGCGTGGGTCTGCTCGTCGCTGAGGTGGCCGCCGATCCGCTGGGCGACCTGATCATCGGCGAGTGCGCGGGCGGTGTCTCCTACGTCCCGTCCAGTCGCTCCGGCGAGATGGGTGAACCTGCGCTCGATCGCCTGCTCGCGGGCGCGTACCGCGAGCGTCGTCATCAGGCCACCCTCCAGCGGGAGGACTCTGCGCTCGGCGATCATCGTGCGCGAGAAGTCAAGCGCGTCCCGCGGTGACATCTCACCGACCGACTGCTCTAGCAGGACGGCCCGGAACTCGCCGGCCTCGAACGTCGCGGCCCGCTCGGTGAGGTGCCCTTCGACGCGCTCCTCGAGAGCACGCTCGGCTCGTGATCCGCGGGCCTCGCCGAGCAGCCGCGGGAGCTCGTCTTCGGTGATCTGGAAGCGCGCCGCGGTCTCGTTCCAGGCCTCGTGTAGGTCGCCGCGCGTGACGAGCACCTTTGCTTTGCGGTTCTCGAGCTTGAGCCGGCGCAGCTCACCGCGCTCGGGCGCTCTACCCCACTTGGCGCGGAAGCGCTCCGCGGCCCTGGCGACCTCACGGCTGCGGGCAGAGAACGCCTCCGATAGCCCTTGGGGCACCCCCGCGATCTCGAAGTAGCGACCGTGCTTGCCGGTGCCCTGGTCGATCGCATAGCCCCGCTCGGTGAGCTGGTGCGCGAGCGCGGAGCGATAGTAGGCGCCGACCTCCCTGGCCGAGCGGAAGATCGGCCGCGAGGCGACCGCGACGATCCGCCCGTCCTCCCTGACCGCGCTGGTGATGACGACGTGGCTGTGAAGCTGCGGGTCCGGCGGGTCACCTGCCATGACGCCGCGCGCGGTCGTGTGCCGGTACTCCGCGGCGATGAGGTCCACGGCGGGTTCTTCGACGGTCTGGCCGCTGAGGCGCCGTCGGACGGTGGGCACTGTCTCAGTGAGATGTCCCATCGCCTCGGTGACAGCCTGGGCGTGCGCTGCCTCCATGTCCGCGCGCTGTCCCTCGTCACCGAGCGCCCATACCGCGGAGACCGACTTCGGCGGGCTGAAGGTGATGTCGATCCCGCCTGCACGTCCGCCGCCGGCGCCCTCCGGCCGAAGCCACGCGCCGCTGCGCGGATGGCGGCCTTCCATCAACGCGATGAAGTCACGACCATCGATCGTCGCGCCCTCAATGCCAAGCATTGCCAGCGTGTCGGGGCTCGAAAGCCATTGGCCCGGTGCCTGGGCGGGCTCGCCGTCTGGCGTCAAGTAGTAGTCGCCCAGTTCCGGAGTGATCGTCTTGGACTCCAGGTACCTGGCGTATTCGACGGCGTCGCCGGCACCGATGCTTTGAGCGGTCATCACGTGGGGTATTGACCGCGACGACCGGAAACCGGCCAACGGATTGCACAGCGGTCGCACAGCCCCCGCTGGGGCGTGCATCTAGTCTGTCCGGGCTTTGGCGCTGTGCGCCGGCAATGGGAGCCGTGAGCGATAGCGAGCGGCGAGCGAGCAGCCCGCAGGGCTGCTCTGGCCGGCATCGCACAGCGCCATGACCGGGTGGAGAGCCGACAGTGGGAGGCTCGGTCACTGGCGGGCGCGCGCCCGCGTGCTAGCAAGGCTGGTTGACCGACGGCCGAAGGCGGCCGGTCAAACGTCAGCTCTGCGAGGCCGTCCGTACCTGGCGCGGTCCCTCCGGCCGGCTCAAGTCGTGAGCGAAGGCGAGCGGCGAGAGAGCAGCCCGCAGGGCTGCGCAGGCCGGCGGGACGGCGCCAGAGGGAGCACCCTGGAGGGCGGGCAGGAGCGGGCGCGAGCCCGCGCGTCGGCCGGTAAGTCGTGTTCGACTTTGCTCGCGGGGCTCCTGGCGGTTGGTTTGGGGGCAGCCAGCCGGGGAGCAGCTGCGTGTGGCGGTGCGAGGCGCGCGCCAGGGAGAGCACCGCACCTGGCAGGATGCCTCGGTCGAGAGGAAAGGAACCTGTAGACCTTGGACGCGACATTCGACCCAACACGAGAGCCGATCGACCTTCTGCCGCTCCGACCCTGGGAGGTGAGGAAGGTGCGCGAGCGCCTGGCAGAGATGCAGGGCGAGGCTCCCGCTCCCACGAGCGAAGCGCGTGCAGTAGTCGGTAACGTCATCGAGGCTCATCGAGCCGCGCTGGCCGAGTACGAGGCGACCCGGTGGGTCGCACGGTTGCGTCGCGGGAGCAAGCGGCTTGAGGCTATCCGCAGCCACCGCTCACGAGTGCTCCCCAGGTCGCGAGTGGTGACGCGGTAGCGACGCGAGCCGGCGTGCCGTTCAGGCAGCGACCGGGTGCTCGTGAGCGATCGGAGAGGAGGACACGTGTTGAAGTGTGTCTTCGATGCGTCGGGCGATCTTGTCGATCGTCTCCGCGAAGGCACGGATGGCGTCCAGCTCGCCCGTCTCGCCCCAGCCCGCGACGTAGGGGACGGTTGAGCTGGAAACGTCGAGGCCGACCGAGCCGCAGACGATGTAGGTCACGGTGTCCACGAGCACCTCGGCGCGACGGCGTCCGTAGGAGTGGTAGTCGACGCCCAGGGCGTGGGCGAGCTCGTGAACAAGTACACGTACCTGCGCGTTCGCGGCCAGCTCTTGGTTGGTTACGATCTCGCGCTTCTGGCTGTCACACCAGCCGTCGGCGGGCCCATTCAGTGGGCGCGTGGCGACGGTGTAGCCCAGCTCGCCAGCGAGCTGCGTGAGTGGCCTGATGAGGTGCGCGTGAGTGGCGCCCTGGATCGGCTGCTGCGGCGAGTGGAGGGGCACCGGCTCCTTGTCCGGCAGCGGGTCGGTCTGTGAGACGTCGAAGACGGGCACGGCACGAAACAGGGTGCGTGCCGGCTGCTCAGCCTCGGAGCTTGGCTGGCGTTCGGCGGTGTCGGCGTCGCGGTTGCGGAAGCTCATCGGAGCGAAGATGCGGATCGCACGCTCGCCTTTGCGCACGCATCGGTTCAGCTCCAGGAACGCTCGGAACCCGGCGACATAGCTGGCGTCCGGACGCTGCGCGGCGATCAGCAGTTGGTTTCCGAACGAGTAGCGCGCGAGCCCGTTCCTAGAGCGCACTGCAACCCAGCGTTGCCATCCCTCAGAGCTCAGCAGCGCGCGCGCTGCCTGCTCGAGTCGTTGACGGTCATCCGCGCGTCGCGCGGTACGTTCAGCTTCATTCATCTTGTGGTGAGCCATGACGCCCGTCCGTTCTGTAGGCGGCCCCACCCGTGCGGGACCGATCCCCCGACCAACCGCACGCGGAGCGTGCGACAGTAGGGTGGGGTCGGCCCGCTTTGGGCCGCAACCAACGACGTGGTTACAGTTCCACCTCGCGTGGGCTCGCCCCAAGCCCGCTCCGGACGATCAGGGCGAGGACGTCGGTGTGGATCCAAGGGGTCGGTCCAGCGTGGCCGCCTTCGCGGAGTTGGCCGATGCGGCGGGCCAGCCAGCTGGTCTCGCCGCTTTGGTTGCCGCGCTTGTCGTATCTGAACCGGCCGCAGCGCATCGCGATCTGGCTCATGCTCAGCTGGCCGTGGGCGACCTGGCGCTGGACGGCCTCGCGTAGGCCGCGGTTCAGCACGATCGGACTTGTGGTCAAGCGCTCAAGCTCGCCTCGCAATCGGCACGTTGACATGCCGCGGTCGTCCTCGTGGACGGCGAGCGCGGTGGTGGTGATGGTCCGCGCTGGCTCGTAGTCCTGCAAGCGGGCGACGACCTCGCGCAATGTGACCGCGATCGGCTCTTGGCCGGAGGTCCCCGAGCTGCGTGTCCAGCGCAGCTCCAGGAACGCCCCGCCCTCGGAGATCTCACGGATGCGGTAGACGACGCCGTCGGAGTCAACCAGCTGTGTGTCCGGCGAGACCTTGCTGGCGGTGCCTGGCGAGGAGCTGGCGAAGGGAGTGAGCTTGAGATCCTCAGCGGACACGAGCCGGCAGTTGCCTCGGTCCTCGTCGGCGATATACACCTCGGTGACGATGCGGGCGTTCTCGGCTGGCTCGTCCTCCGCGAGGTGAGCGACCAGGCGCTGATCACCTCGTGTCAGCGCGTCGCGGTCGACCACGAGGCGGCTCCCGCCAGCCCCGGGCAGCGACACGATCTCTCGTGTCGCGCCGGAGCGGTGGTCGGTGTATCGGCGCAGGCGGGACGGGACGCGGTGCGCGTCTGTGCGCGGCGCGGCTTGCTGGCTGGTTCGGGGTTGAGGTGCTGTGACGGTGCTCATGGATCTCCTTCATGGGTTTCTGGCCCGCCGGGTGCCGGCCGTTGCCCCGATCGCGCGCACGCGCAGCGTGCGAGAATCGAGAGGGGCCCGGCCCGCCAGGCGCCAGTCACGCGCTACGTCTGCCTGGCAGCAACCGCAGCTCCGCATGTGCGTCGGGGGCAAGGCGGTAGCCAATTCCCCACACTGCTGTGATCCAGCCGTCGGCACCGGCGAGCGCGAGCTTGCGCCTCAAGCGACAGGCGTGACTGTCGACGGTGCGCGATTTGCCCTGCGCGCGAAAACCCCATACGTCGCGGATTAGCTCATCCTTGGCGAAGACCCGGTCAGGGTCACGTGCGAGATGCGCGAGCAACGCGTACTCCTGGCGACACAGATCGACAGGCGTCAATCCGAACGTGACCTGACGCGCTGCCGGGTTGATCTCGAGCGCCCCGTAGCGGAGCACCTCGGAGGCGTTCTCGAGGTTGCGCCGCAGCAGGGATCGCACGCGGGCGAGCACCTCCGTGTAGACGAACGGTGCGCGAACGACATCGTCGGCACCGGTCTCAAACGCGCGCAGCACCTCGGCGACCGCGCCCGTGGTGGTGACCCACAGGACACGCATCCCCGGGTTGACGTCCGGGTGAAGCTCGCCCGCGCGCAGAGCGCGCAACACGCCGAGGCTCGCCGCTTGATCTGGCGCCGGACCCAAAACGATGAGATCGACGCCGCCGGGTGCGCAGCGCGCCCGGAGCTCCGCGGGGTCACAGGCGCGACGGACCTGGTAGCCGTCGAGCTCCAGTTCTTCGGCAAGCGCTTCGTTTCTGCGCCCCTCGCCAACGACGAGAAGCACCACGGGACTTCTGCTCATGACAGTCTCCAGTCAGGACTTGGGCTCCGCCTGCTGCGGGGCCGCTGAGCCCGACCCACGGCACGCCCTCCGGGGCGTGCGACGCTGGAAAGGGCGACGGCCCCCTCCGCGCATGGCGGGATCGGCTACACCGCGATCAGGCCCAGCTCGTCCAGCTGGCGAGCAGCGCGCGACGCATACACCGTCTCGCCCGCACGCTCAAGGACACCCGCCTGCTCCAGCATGATCAGAGCGTTATGGAGAGCGTGGGGCTCGATGTTGTAGAGCTCGCGCCGGAGGTCGGCTGCGGACCACCGCTTCTCACAATCCTCGCTGAGGATCTGCAGAATGACCGCTCGTCGAACGATCTCGGGGTCATCGACCTGGTGTTTATTACATGTTTCGGACATGGGAAGAACCACCTTAGTTTCGTGTAATGGCCTCGGTCGCGGTGAGCGCCGCGCCGAGGTCCGCTTTTCAATGTGTGGGGCTGCTCGCCATCGGGATGCGTCCCAACTGCTCCGCGTCCGCGATGTAGTTCGCGACGAGTCCTTTGACTTCGCCTGCGCCGCCCTTTTCAACCAAGTCCTCCTCGACTGTGTAGATGCGTCCGCGGCCCTCAGCGGCCGCGTCGATGATCCGGGGCTTGCCCTCAATGCGGATGCCGTAGAGCGCTCGCTTTTCTCCGGTCGTGGTCTCATAGCGCCCGAGCTCCATCGGCTCGCCCTCGGCTCGCCGTGGCGCCGGCGCCGAGCGTTGCGGGGATGGGTCCCCGCGCCTTGCGCTAGCCCCGTAGCCGCTGACCTCGCCGGGCTTCTGCTCGGTCGCATAGGGCTGCTCCGCCGGGTCCAGCTCGTGCCGCGGGACTTCCAAATACCTGCCCCGGCTTGCCTTCAGCTTCTTGAGCCGCTCAATTTCGCAGCTTGCCTGGCGCCACGTCTGCGGCGGGCTGAACGTAGTTCCGGTCTGTAGAGCGAGGGCCTTGAGATATGAAAGCTGTCGGGGTTTGGGGGCTGTGCTGCGTGCTGATGTGTGAGGGCTCATAGTTTGCTGTGCCTTTCTCTGGTTGTGAGCTTGCGAACTTGCCCTCTGCTCATCACGCCCCGGAAGGAGAGTCAAGCAATTGATAATGTGAAATCAGTGCTCCCCCGCCAGGGGGAGAGCCTCAATTGCTTGACGCTCAGGGAGGGGTGTGATACGAGGTTCGTGTTAGGCATAGATGTCCAGAACGTCCTGTGAGACTTCCTCGGCATCGGTGGTGAAGTCGTCGAGAAAGTAGCCGTGAGCGGCGAACGCCTCACGGCAGTGCTCGCAGCGTGAGGGCAGCTGGTCGCGCTGTACGGGCTGTATGTGCCCGCAGCACATACAAACGAGGTTGGTGTGAGCGCTCACGCGCGTGGCCTTTCTGTAGTGACAGCCGCTCGTGTGCGGGTGCCGGTGGCAGCCCGTCCCGCACCCCGCAAGGGGTGCGATCATGGGGCTGCCGGCACCCTGAACACTCTGTTCCTTCTGAGCCGACGACGAGGTGCCCGCCGCGTGCGCGGCGGGCCATCGCGCGCTTTCTCCTTTTCAACTGCTCGCGTTCGCCAACCGCACCAGCACATCGCCGTGGCAAGCGCTCGGAGCGCACCAGCACCCGAGCACCAGCCCGTGCAGCTCCGGTAGCGCTGCCATCAGCGCTTCGTTCTCGAGCAACCAGCGCTCATACAGCGCGATCACCTGCGCCCGATCACCATCGCGTTCGATCACGAACGGGTTGCCCCACTTGCTGGGGCGACCTATATAAACGTGGTGGCGCTCGCGCTTACAGTGAACCGCGCGTGGCTCTCCGAGCTGCACATGCGCTGGGACGAGTAGACCGCTGGGTCGCCGTGCGTGCTTGTTCATCGCTGTCTCCTTGATGTCGGGGTTGAGCACATCCCGGCCATGAGCGGGACGGCGGGGCGGGTCAAGCCCTATCCCGTCAGGGATCGCCGCAGGCGACGCGAAGCGCAGGGCTTTACGCGCCGTTAGAGCCGGTCTGCTGGCCTAAAGGGTGTGCTCAACCCCGACCCTGAGCAGCGACACGTAATCCTCTGCGACCCAGCGGCCTACGGTCACTACGTGACGGTGAACTGGAGCTCCTGCCAGCTGCGGATGTGACACTCACACCCGTCGTTGGTGCGGAACCGCGAGCCGCCCTGGTAGGTGAATGTGCTGTGTGCCTCGTCGTTGGTGAATGTGAGCGGCTTGGTGAAGACGACCGTCTGTCCCTTGCGCGGGCGCGGCAGGGCGAGCCGGGCGCGGCAGCGCTCGCGCCACTGGCGCGCATGGTCGTTGCTCGGCTCGGTGAGCAGGTTGAGGATGCGCGCGGGGCAGCGGTCCTCGGCTGGGCCCATGTCGTCACTGACCGGCTTGGTGTAGAGGATGCCGGCGCGACGCTCGGCGAGCAGCACCAGCCCGAATATCTCTTTGTTGTCGTGTGAGTGCACGGCTGCGTAGATGACGGTGCCGTAGCGCACAGTGTCGATCACGCGTGCGGCGAACTCCGCGCCGAGATCGAACTCGATCGCGGCCCGCGCGGTGAATGGCTGTGAGAGTGCTCCAGCGGTCCAGCCCATAATCCGGTCCTCCTACGTCGTGTGAGACCCACCCCAGCGGCGGGTCCTGTGCGAACCCCCCGGCACGCCCAAGGGCGTGCCACCATCGGGTGAGCCAGGGCCCGCCGCGATTGGTGGCGCGGTACCCTCGGGCGAACCATGGCCCCGGCCGGAACCGCCCCTCCCTGTTGTCGCGGTTACAGGTGGGCGCGAGGGTCGTTTGCCAGCGCCCCCTCGATCAGGTTCGCTACCTCCTCGATCGTGCCGGCCTGCCATTGAAACGTCGGAACGTTCGCGTAACGCTCGGGAAACAGGTAACGGTGAATCGCGAGCAGCGTGTCCGGCTGGCAATCCAAACGATCCTCGACCTCGTGCAGAAAGGCGCGCGCATCCGCCAGTGTTCGCGCGAGAACTACGCCGCCGCCATCAGCAGCGGCGCTCGAGAGTTGCCACGGGAAGTCGCGCATCCCGGCGTTGGCGATATCAACCCCGAGGCGGGCGTGGTGATAGCCGCCATCGGGCGAGTGCGTCAGCGGCGTTCTCATGACGCACCAGCCTCTCGGTCGGACTCAGGCGCCTCGTCGTCGTCGATGGTGATCGTGACCTCGGCTGGTCGCAAACTCTCGGCCTTCTCCGGCAACGGCAGACGTAGCCGACGTCGCACGTCGTGGAGCAATGCCTCGGCCGTGCCGTAGTGCTCGAATGCGTCGAGATCACCGGCAGTGAGCACCGGCTCGCCGCCAGCCAGCACGGTGAACTCTTGCTCCACAAGGTCGTGTCGATCAAAGGAGCGCCCGACGCCGGCGATCTCGCCTCGCTTGGTGTCCCAGGTGACGTAATTGACCCGCGCGAGCCGCAGGGTGGCGAGGACCGCCTCGAGACCCGTGAGGCCGTGCTCGCAACCGTCGAACGCGAGTTCGACTGCGGTTTGCCCGTCACTCGTCCGATATAGGGTGATCGAGCTGTCTTCGCCGCTCGGTTGGCGCAGGTTCACCCCCACGCGGTGGAGCTGGTCGACGACGCTTGTCGCAAGCGGCGTCGCGGGCCAGAACGTCAGCTTTGCGTCATAGGACTCGCTCATCTCGTAGTTCCTCTCTTTCGTGACCCCCGCTTCGGTGCGGGTGCCGGTGGCCGCCCCTCCCGCACCCCGGAGGGGTGCGATCTTCGGCGGCTGCCGGTACCCGGACGGCTGCGAGCATGCGTGTCGACCGTGTGCGCGCTCGGCCGTGCTGCGCAGTCGATCAGGAGTGGACAGCGGAGTGACTGCGGCGCAGGAGGTGGCTCCCACGCCGCAGTCAGTCGAGCGTCGTGAGTTATGCCGCTACGGGAACCTGCTCCTCGTCGGGCTGATCGGTGAGCTCCTCGGCGGCGTCGCCGCCGGCGCGTCGCTGACGCTCGGCTTCGATCTGCGCGCGGAGCTGGTGGGTGTTGATGCTGTAGGTGTCCCAGGCGAGTTCGGCGTCGCCGATCGCCTGGTCGAGCTCGGTGTCGTCGAGTCGACCGAGTCGCCCGCTCACGCCATCGAGACGGGCGCGAGCCTCGGCCATCTCTGCTTCGTGTTGCGCCTCCTCATCGTCCTTGGCGATCCGCTTGGAGAGGAGCGCGTCGAGCGTGGGGAGTTGTCCCTCCTTGATGCGCTCCCGGACGATCGCGTGCAGGTCGCGCTTGGCTTGCGTCGCCCACGGCCCACGCCAGCTGAGCGTGTAGTAGCTCTGGCGAGAGCGGGCGACTGCGTCCTCGTCGGCGAGTGACGCGAGCGCGATCAGGGTGAGCGACCGGCCCGCAATGTCCGCGGCGCACTTTGCGCCGCGAAGGAACTCGTCCGCTCTGGTGTTCGCGTCGTGCGGTTCGAGGTAGACGGTCTTCGTGTTGCCGTTGCGCTGCTGGGTCTGTGTGACCCAGCCCGGAAGTGCCAGGCGGGCTCCGCGTGCCGCAATGCCGCTCAACGCGCCGCCGATGTCGACCGATGCGAGGATGCGCAACACCTGCTCGTCGACCTTGATCTTGGGCAGATGCTTGAACGCGAGCACTCCGAGATCGAGGTTGAAGCGGATTGCATCCTCACGCCGTTCTCGGTCGGCCTGGCGCTGGGCCTTGGCCTCTTCCTGGTGGCGCTCCTCGCGCTCCTCGGGACTTTCCTTGTGGTCGAGCTCACCTTCTGAGCCGGCTCGGTGATCCTTGGCGCCCGCGGGTACATCATCGGCGGTGCGGTGATCGCGCTGGTGGGATCGCGCTTTCTTGAGAGTCGAGGCGATGAAGTCCTCCGCGAGACGATCGCCGACATCTTGGCCAACGATCAACCACCCCCAGCCGAAGTCGTGCGTGGCGCCGAGTAGACGGGCCTGCTCGACATAAGCGGAGGTGAAACAGATCGCGCCGATCTCCCGGCCCGTCAGCTTGTCATACGCAGCGAGGGCCTTCTTGGCTTTCTCGCTGAGTACGAACGTCTCCACCGTATAGCTGTGGTTGGACTGAAACAGCCCTTCCGGCAGCGAGTCGCAGTTACCGATCGCGACGCGGAGCGGTTGCTCAACCACCTCTGTCCAGGTGTAGGGCTCGGTGTGCTTGTCCACATCGAGTACCGCCGAGACGGCGCGGTGCGCGAGGTGCTCGTGGATCTTGCCCAGCTCCGCCAGTGCCTTCACCGCGAGCAGGGGGATCTTCTCCGCGGCGACCAGCGCACGCAGGTCCTCGGGCAGCGCGAGGACCGCCAGGTGCTCCTTGATGCGCTTCTCGCGAGAGCCGCGCTTGGCCTTCCCGCCGAGGCGCTCGGCGACACCGCGGACGCTCAGTCCGCAGTCGATCATCGCCTGGTAACCCTGCGCGCGCTGTAGAGGGTTGAGGTCGCTCCGCACCTCGTTCTCGATCATCGCGTCGGTCAGCAGGACCAGATGCTCGGCGTCGTCGCCCGCGCCTGCGGCAAGCACGGTGGCGGGGATCTCCGTGAGCGTGGCCTTCAGCGCGGCGCGATAGCGTCGCTCGCCGGCTACGAGGACGTAGTCGTCTGTGTCGGTCGCTCTCACGCGGATCGGTTGCAGGCAGCCGCGCTGGCGCATCGTCTCCGCCATCGCCTCGAGCTCGGCGTCCTCGACGATCTCGCCTCGAGGGTTGAACCCCTCGGCGATGACGATCCGCGACAGCGGGATGTCGCGCAGCTGCACGCAACTGCTCCCGGTGTTGCCGTTGCCGTTGTCGTTTCCGTTGCCGTTGGTGTTGGGGTTGTGACTGTTGCTGGTGGTGGCCATCAGGCCCTCCTTTTTACGCAAGGGCTCCCACCCGGTGTGGGAGCCGACTAGATCGGAAGAGCACACGTCTGAACTCCAGTCACGCCAA
>OCZT010004422.1_pt1 | contig 14156 bp, 36 predicted proteins | sample 1539031 | NCBI WGS metagenome assembly OCZT01 (sample SAMEA3539308, study PRJEB22396) | soil metagenome | biome: tundra; feature: field; material: soil | place: USA | collected 2010-05 | depth 0.15 m
AATGCGGTTGCATAGTATAGATAGGTCATATATTTAGAGAGTTATGATAAACCAAATGGCAAGACCACCAGCAAATATACAAAGTGGAATAAAGGACCAAGCATTAGTGAATGGAAGAAGAATCAAACTTATTATTGATCCACAAGCCAATATTTTTGTTATAAGTATTTTCGTATCATCTTTCATATTAACCCCATTCCCTTCCCACAACCAAAACAAGATCTTGCGTCATATGGCCAACAATCTTCATCATATATGACCCTATGATTACAAGATTTCTCTAATGTCTTTTTTCTTTCGATTAATCTTTCAATTTGTTTTCTAACCACCGAAAGTTCTGATCGGAGATTATCAGCCTCAGTGATTTCAAACTTAGTGGCATCTCTTACTATACTGCCTACTTTCTGAGGAATCTCGACACATAATCTGTGTTTATTTTTCATATTAAGCAAAGAATTATTATAAGAAGAAGGATAAAGAACAGCGCATCGTCATCCTGAGTGCTATTTTTCATATTATTTCTTAAAACAATTGTTAATGTCTATACGAGCAAAGTTTGGTATATTGTATCCAGTAACATTATTGTATAAGAACGTCACTTCTTTGCCTACCCAATTCTCCGGATGTTTGAGAATTTCCATCTTCTGTTCTTCTGGTCCTTTGAAGGTAGCATTAAACTCCCTTCCATCAACCATTCGTAGGAAAGCCTTGGCTGCAAAATTGGATGCGTTACCGATGCCTTTATGTATTGAGAGAATAACTGCTTCATCGTCATCTTCTGGTTTAACTTTTAGTAAATCATTCGTTCTCTTATGCTGGTAGGGGGCGTCCCAGTTTCGTATCATCGCACCCTCATAGCCTTCCTCGATATATTCAGTATAGATTGAGTAAACTTCTTCTAAGGTATTGGCAACTTTGAAAGGCACCCATACCACATAATCTAGGCCTTCCAAAATATCATTCAAAGCTTGGCGGCGTTCATAACAACCCGTTTCTTCTGTTATAGTTTCAAATCCATACCCGTCATAGACATAAAGCCTAACGAGTGCTTCTGACCTTGCGAGCAATTCATCTGTAATGTTTACAGTTGTTCGCAATATTTTGTTTAATTCACAAAGTTTGTAGCGATAGATGTGGTTATACCCTTCTCCATCAAGAACTAAATCTGGATACTTCTCAAAGAGCGGAATGAGAGCCTTTACTATGTGGGGTATTATTTCATATCTTTCACCGGTTCTTGTGAAGGCACCATTCTTAGTTATAACAACACGATGTCCATTATATTTGCGGTCAACCATGCAGGGCCATTTGACCTTTTTGGTTCTATTCTGCTTGGAATTGACAAGAGGCCAAGCTAACATCGGTTCAATAAACTTTATCTTATCAATATCTTTAATATCTTCCCAATAGCCGCCACTTTTTTTCTTCTTTTCCCATTTAGCTTTGGCTTCTAAATAAGCTTGATCTTCTGGAGAAGTTTCGTTGGCCCTACCAAGATTTTTACCTTCACAAATAGTCCATTCGCTGGTAACATGACCGAATCCCTGAGCTCCAGTTATAGTCCTATGAGTATTCTTAACAACTTGTATTTCGTAATCAAGAACCTTGCCGTTGTTGCCTCTACCAACTAATATTTTTAGTGGTTCATTCATCTTTTGCCACTTTTATTGTAAGGTCCTTTGTAACCAATTTCTTTTTGGCTATTGGTTTCCTTGCTTTCTTAACTTTTAATTTTCCATTACCACGATTTTCTTGAGAAGGAGAGAAATATGATTCAAATTCGACACATTGCTCCAACGTAGCTTTAGTTACTGGAACTTTTGGAGCCTTCGGATTATCATCGTCTGGCTTATAGTCAAAATATCCGTTATAATACCAATCTGATAAATCATTCCTAAAGGATCGAATATAAGTTACTAATTCATATTCATGATGATTCGTATTTATATCAACAATCTTGGAGTATGGATTTACAAATGGTTTTTTCTGTTTGGCTAATTCTCTACCTTGTTCATAAACCAACAAATATTCCTCGTGATACTCAAATTTCTGATCCTGATTATATCCTGTACTTTTTTCTTTTTTCGGTGGATTATACATATAAATTATGGTACAAGACCAATCATGGCATTAAATCTATCTCTTGAAAGAGGTCTATCGTGACATTCTTCTACTTCGTTTTGCCAATCTATTCTATCAGTGTATGGTTTCCAGTCAATAGTTTGTTGCAAATAATGCCATGGAACATCATCATTCCATTCTCCTGTAATATCAACAATATCCAAATCAATTTCAATTAAATAAAGATTTGTATTTTTTCCTATTTTGCCATTAAATCGGTATCTGCTTTTAATTTTTTCAAGTGGTATGAAAGTCCAACTTGTTTTGGGTCCTTTGAGTGGATTGCAACGTCCTACATAACGACAATATAAGTCCTCTTGAACAAATCCAAGCATGGTGCGAGGCAACCCAACGTTTCTGGCAACATATCTCCAAATATTGTGAAATCCTTCTCTATATTCCAACCCAGTTCTTTCAAAATTAGGATCAAGGCACGATTGAGGATTCCATGCATGAGAGCCATCAAATACAAGTTGTTGAATATTCCATCCTTTAGAGAGACATTCCAGTAAATGAAATAAAGGATAGTTGAATGGATTTGTTGCAAAGATACTTGTGGCAGGGAAATCCCTATATCTTTGAAGTAATTTTGTTGCTTGAGTTCTATTCATAGAAGTCCAAATAATTTAGTTCGTGTTGAACGACAATAATCCCACGTATTAAAAAATCTATCAATATGGCAATATGGACTAAGCCAACAGGCTGTTAGGATAATTTTGGTGCCACCACAATCTTTACATTTGATCTTTCTTTTGAAGATAAGATCGTTTGTCTTTTTACATTTTTCCTCGTATTCTAACGATTGACTAACCCACAGGTATGTCAGATAAATCGCTCGAAGAAAAGGAAAAGGTGTTAAATATGAACCTTTAAAATCTCCCATCTTGAACTTATTATAACACAGACTTTTATTTTGTCAAGTGGGTAGAACTGGTCGTAGGCATTGTAGGTCTATCATGCCAGAACCAATCTAGTTCAAAATCGTAAAAATGAGTACATTCAAAACATTTGGAATGAGCTCTGATATATCTTTTACCATCTCCGATCTGAAACGGTTTTCCTATAAATTCATAGTTCATCCATTTTTTTCTTATTTCTTCTGAAACAAAATTGTTCATTCTATTAACTTCCATTTATATTTTTCATATGCTTCAGCGCACCACGGATATAATTCCTTAAATATATCATACATGGCTTGAGCATATACTCTCGTTTCTTCTTGAGCATGATCATTTATTCTAAGAGAGAAAAACTTCATTAGATTATTCAAATCCCAATTAGAGTATATTTCCGTATAGAGATTTTGAGGCAATACCATTCTGGCCATTTCTCGGGAAACACCGGATTCCAACATTTTCTGATATAATTCATATGAATTTTTACAAATATCTTCTAATGCTTCAGTTAATTTATATGTATTTGCCGTCAAACTTTCATAATGTTCACGCAACATTATACTTTTATCGTTTACACTGCTCTGTTTATTTTTTGTATCCTGTTTACGCCATTCTTTTGGAATATAAAACTCGTCAACCATTTCAGTGTATCTGGCAGATACCTGATTTAATCTCTGTGTTCTATGTCTAACTAAATGAGCTTGAACAAATAATGGTAATTTTATATTATAGGTAATCGAATTTTGCTCAAATGGAGAAGTGTGCCGGTTCTTCCATAAATAGAATAAAAGTTTTTTGTCTTGCTCATCACCCTTTGAGGGTGATTTATATGATATTCTTGCTGATTCTACAATTCGTTTATCATCTCCAAAATTATCAATAAAACGAACATATCCTTTATCCAAAACTTTTATAGTATGACCTTTGTTCATCTTATAAAATACTATATAGTGTTCTATCAATCAAGTTCTTTTAATAACTTTTTGAGTATGGAACCTTCCCATCCTCTACTGCCAAACGCAGCTTGAAGGATAATACATATCATTATTATAGGACACAGAATACTCACTATTAGTATAATTAATACCGCTATTTGTTTTGTAGTCATAAATTATTCAACTTTAATTCCACTAGTAAGAAAAAACAAAACTTCATCTGGGTGTTTCTTTCTGTATTCTTCACGGCATTTTCTACAAAAATCCATATATTCCCAATTAACATTGTATCCATTTCCTGATGGATCTACTTCACGTCCTTTGATTATATAATATTCACCCACAAAAATGCCGCCACCATTTTTTTTATTACATTTATCACAGGTTATAATTTCGTATTTCATAAATTATTCTGATTTATCATTTGGAATAATAAAAATATCTTTATGTGAATTGTCCAATTTAAAGTTTTCAAAACAATCTGTACAAAGATCTATATATTCTTGATCAATTAAATATCCCTCATCGCCCAATCGTGGTTGAACTAGATAAGAATTAACTATAATATCATTCAATTTACTTTTGTGACAGGAATCACACAATATAATTTCTATTCTCATATTTATTTAAATGCCGTTCCATATACTTTATACGGCTTGTAATGTTTCTTTGCTTTCATATAAACTAAACTCAATATTGAGATGATCCTTTATAAAGTCAATTTCTTCCCATACGTTTACCAAACGATAACTGCAATAACTCTGTGAATGAAGCCTTGCAACCCTTCCATTTGAATAAGACTGATAGAAAACATCGTCGCTATCATAGATAGCTTGAAGTTTCTTTCCGTTTAACAACTCTTTAACTGCCTCATTAGCATTCATATGGTATAAATTCCGATTTGGTTATTTTGTTAAGTTCAGTGTAATTGTTTATAAATTGGTCAATGGTAAAAATAAATTCAACTTTTCCAGAACATGATTGATCATTCATGTTTATGCCTATTATCTTATCCTGCCAGCAAAACTTATATGTTAGGTACTTTAACCAATGAACATCAGGTTTTACCATTTTACCAATTTTAAGGTATTCAACTGCTTCGAGTGCATTCATATTAAAATGGTGTTGATATTAGTTCTTCTGCTACACAGATTATAGTTTTATTATCTTTATTGTTTTTACTTGGAGAAATATGATAGTGGTTCTTTTCAGCATTGTATCCAACAATTACTCCATATCCTTTGCCATAACCTGGATGGTCAAGGTATATCATTTCTCCTATGTCAAACTTTGGTTGCATTTTTACGAGTATAGTGTATTGCCATTATTACCCACAAAGCATTCATTATTCCTAATAGTATTCCACCACTAAAACTTAACCATTGATTTAAATGAGGATAATAGTAAAGGTTATACCACGACCAAGTAGCAAAAAAAGAAGCAGTAACTATAGACACTCCCTTTACTTGCTTATCTTTATGCAATTTCCAACAATTAAATGATAAGAATATGCCTCCAACAAACTCATACATTCCGTTAATGGTGTCGGGCCAATTCATGCATCCAATTTTTTCTTAATATCCATTAAATACATCCAATTAAATACAAGAATATTCAATATCATCCATTCAATATATGTTGGTGCGGATATTTTAAATAGGATTAAACCAATAATCACAGATGGCAATAATGCCCCTATCATTCGTATAGTATATTGCCACCACTTCATAGGCCATCATCAACTTCTTCTTCCACAACAGGCAACTTTGTTATTTGCTTCAGGTCTTTTTTCAGGTCAACAATTTGCGTTCTGGTAACGTAAATGTGAGAATATGGTCCTATAGGTTTCTCAGGTTTTAGAATTACAAGAAGGTCATAATCTCCAGCGACTGATGCAAATCCATCCATGCCTTCTCTGATTTTGAAATACACTCTTTGGTCTTGTTTTAATTTCACATCTACTTTTGGTTCATTGGCTGACAATAAATGGTCCAATGAAAATTTTTTTCTTAAATCGCTCATATTATTGTAATGTAATGTATTTTTTGATTTTTGTGTTTTTTACACCTATTTCTCTCTGTTCTCTTTGGTCAAGCCTAGCAGCTTTTCTGGTAGAATAAGCAGCTATAGACTTTGCACGTTCAGCACGAATTCCTTCAACAACCCATATATGATTATTTTTCATAACTCTTTTGTTCCTTCTGGTTTTACTTTTGGTAATTCTTTTTTGGTTTCTTTTAATTTTCTACTTTTGCGAAATTTAGCTGTTAGTTTCTTTTCTTCTCTTTTAATACCTTTAACATCACAATATAGACAATGTAGAATCATTCCACTGATGTCATCTGGGTGAGTTACGTTATATTCATTCTTGAACCATTGAACAAGACGGCTTTTATCATCCTTTAATGACCAAGCTGATATTAGAAAAACTGCTGCGCCTATTTTCTCTTTGATAAATGGATTTGTCTTAAAATCTGCAATCTCCTGTGTATCCTTTTCGTCAAGGTATGTTTTAAGATTATCCACACATTCCTCAAGAGACATCGGCACCGAATCGGGGTGAACTAGTATCTTCATTATTATATGATAAATAGGATTTTATCCCCTGCCTGAGATACTATATCTTGCAAGTTTAGAACCTGGATATTTTTTAGCTTCAAATCTTGCTTCTTCACGGGTTATATAACTACCATTACCTTTACACCATCCTCCGCATTTAAGAAGATTGATGGGATAAAATATAACCCAAATATTTTGGAAGTGGTTTATGGTTTTTCTGAAAATATTTTTACGTTTTTGATTAGTTTTCATAGGAGTATTATACCATAAGTTTTTTTAATGTCAAGGTGATTAAATTTTTTTACGTTTCTGCAAAAAAATCATAAGAGTGATTTTGATCGCTCAATATATTTAATACATTCATCATATTGGGAAATATCAAATATTTTCTGTTTAACAGGAATAAAATGTCTTTTGCAATTTTCCGGCAAGGTATTATACCACGCATCTATTTTTTCTTGATACTCTTTATCATCTTTACAATACGTTGCTACAGGATGACTAAATTGGTATCTGAATAATTCATATGCTGTAATATCTTCTGACGGATGAAAGAGCCACGCATTTACAGATTTTCCTTTTGGTATCTCTTTAGATGAATTCCACCAATTTTTTATGAATTTTATCATATATCACTATATCACAATTTTTTATAATGTCAATGAATAAGATCAGATTCTTCCGATTTTTTGTATATTTATTGTACATTAACAATAAAACAAAAGACAGGTAAACCATGAGAATCAAAAACTTAATTCCGGCAATGTTGTTAGCTGTTCTGTGCCTTCTGGCAGCTTGCGCTACACAATACCAAAACTGGACCCGCGTTGGACCGGCTCAGTCTATCACGAGCTGCCCGCGTTGCGGATCATTCGTGGAGCTTTCAGCCTCGCACCTAACCTACTCCGACAACGGCTCAAAAATGGAAGTCGTCACCCTTTATAGGTGCCTGGCAACCATTACATGTGGATTGGTTTCCAGCGCCACCAATGACTACGTTCTGACTGCCCCGATACTGGTGAGTCCCAAGAATAGGAAGTGATTAACCCTTGAAGTTGACACCAGAAAAAATTTAATTATATTTCTTCTGATTTTACAACAGGCTTCTTACCAAAGCCTACTCCAGCCTCAAATCCTTTTGGACCTTTATTATATCCAGCCGATGATACTTTAACATCTGTCATTTCACGAAGTCTTTTAACTGCTTCATCGAATGGCATCTCAAAGCACATAACCGATATTACTAATTCAGCGCAAGATGCGAATGAAAATCCATTAGTATTTTTTACCCATTTTTTTAATTCATTATCTTTAATTTTAAGTTTCTTTTCAAAATATAAACTTCGGACTTTATCAGGAGGCATATCAATTTCTAGCACTCTATCAAATCTTCTTGGCCTAGCAATAAGTCGTGGATCAAGCTTTTCTGGATAATTTGTGGTTGCTATGTTTAATACTTTATCAATCTGGTTTTCTCCGTCTAATAGAGTAAGGATTTCATCTTCTCCATATTCATCAACAATAGCATCAATATCTTCAAACAAACATACTACTGGTCTATTTGGCTCTACTTTGCGGTAGTTTGCTAATCCATCATTAAATACACTTGGATGATTAGTGCATTGAAATACTAATCCGTCAGCATTAACAATGTCAGCTATAATCTGTTGAACCAAACAGGTTTTGCCTGAGCCTGCTGGCCCGTGCAATAGATAACCTCTGCGGTGTAAAAAACCATGAAATTTAAACTTGTCTCCTTTGCTCCAGAATACAGCTATTTCTTTTAGAATCGTATCTGAAACTGAATCAGGGAATCTTAGTAAATCATCTACACAAATGGTTTTTCGTTCAAATACAATGCCGTAGTTTTGGCTGGCATAGATATTATAAATACCTTTTTCTAATTTGGGAAAAGTAAACGAAACTGGTTTATATATATTAGGTCCACAAATTGACCACTGAACCAAAGCAGTAACATCACTGGCTTTGTCATTCTTTGTGGTAACTTCATCACTATATGCTTTTTGTCCGGAAATAGTTGCAGAAGAATGTTTTTCTTCTTTCGGAGGAGATTCAACAATGTTTTTTCCAAACTTTTCTAAACCACTATCAGAATTGAATAATTTCATAAGGTGTATAACAAATTGGCTTTTAATTTAACCAATCAATTATAACACTTATGATAGATGTTGTCAAGAAGTAGTACTATTTTTGTTTCTTTGGCTTGTGAATTTTGTTCTTTTGGACCTTAATTTTGGTTATTTTATTCTTTTGCTTCTTGGGCTTTTTTGGATATTTTTCCATAAGAATTTCTAACAAAAGCTTTGCTAATTGATTTTTTTGAAATATCATAATATTATAAATATGGTTGATATTCCTTATGAGTAAGAGATTTAAGTAAAATATTTAAGTAAAATATACTTCTTAAGCACCATCTTACTTATAAATCTGCCACACATAATACAATGTGGTATATAATGTCCGAATCCATGAATAGGACAATCTTCGTCAGGTTCTAATCCTATTGTATTACAACAACAATAATAATCAGGTTCACATTTATGTTTTTTCATAAATTCAACTTGGCTATAGTAGTTCCTTTTTTATCAGAAATCTGTAAATCTACCCCACTATCACTAGAGCATTCGTCGTTATATTCCCATCCTCTAAAATATAACTGTTCTTTTTTGATGAACTTCTTCTTTCCATTAATCTTTACCATTACCCCTAAAAATTCTATATTATTCTTTTTCATTACATTTTTATTTTTCATTATCTTTTATACCTCCTGATAGGAATCGCTTCCATTCTAGTTTATTGAGTCTTACCCTTTCACGTAGCCAATGCCGCATACGCCGAGACCTCTTTCTGCTTTTCTTTCTATAAGCAAGTCTATTTACATTTTTGTCAGAATCTACCATAGTTCATTACTCCGTATAGGTAGAGAGGGCAATAGCCCCCCCCCCTATTTATCAATCCAAATTTTGATAAATGTCTTTATGATAACCACCTTGAATGGCAAAATGGTCTGATACGGCATCATAGGCAAGTTTATCTATTACGCCGCCTTCTATTTGAGCATCACAGTTCGGACAACACTCATCAACTATAGTGTAATCAGAGGGACTTTCCGCATTGATTATAAGAATTGTTTCAGTTTCGCAATATGGACAATAATATTCTACACTTATTTCTTCACTCATAATATTCCTTATTCATTTTCTACTTTAACCGATTTCTGTTTTGCTACAATTCTTGATCCTTTCACTCCATTTACCTGTTGTCCCACTTCTCCCCAATCTTCAGCGAATATTAATGTAATATTAGCATAATCACCTTCGCCAAAACGGATGGTATATTCCGCTTGCTTTTTTTCCTTATCCTCAGCACTCTGAGATTTATTAACGATGATTGCTTTCATTCCCCAAAAGTCACCCCTCGTGCAACCTGCGGTTAATAAGACGAAGGATAGCAGTGGTATCAAATATAATGTTTTCATAAATTATCCTTTTAAGATTCTATCAACTATTTCCTTTGACATAATTCTTTCTATTATTCCTTCTTCTATAAGTTTCTCCATTTTTTTAATACGTTCTATTGATAGAGCATCATAATAAGATACAACTTTCTCAAAATCCTTTTTGGTAAAATAATTGCGTTCTATATTTTTATTTCTTTTCATAAACTCCCTATACTACTTTGTTTCTCTAAACCCGCAGTCTAAGCATTGATATAACCATTTCTCTTTATTGCTTCCTATATGATACATTCTATGAACTCCCTTTTTACAATATTCAATTCCATTATCAATTATGATAATCTTTACCGGGGAGCGCCTTAGCTGCTGTATCAATCTAATAATTTGCTTCGTATAATTCTTTCTGCTTTTTCTTTTGGTATAATTTTTGCTCCAAGGGCTAATAGCTCTTTCAATGTGTAATTCAATCCTTTGATGTTTCCCCTAAATAGGGAATATCCTTTATTTCCATTTAAAGGAAAAGCGAAAATAAACTGATAATCCGGGTGATAGTAGTATTGCGTCATGCTTTTATTTGTTCTCCATTCTTATTGTATCTGGTAAAACTAACCTTCTTAGGAGCAAAGTTACCATCCTTGACTGCTTTTCCATCCTTGTCAACCTTTATGTGACTCGTTGGCTTACCATTGATAGATTCAACGGCAAAGTATTCTCCATTCTTTTCAAATATGTCTTTAGCCCAACAATTTCCATCCGAATCATTTTCGTCATAATCTGTTGATATATGATTCGCTTCTTTTATCCATATTTCTAATTTTTGTTTTGTCATAGAACATTGGGGCAGAAAAGTTTTGTCTCTTTTCTCCTTTCCTTATACTCACCATATTATCACCTTTTCTTATATTGTCAATGGAAACTGTCTCGTTTTTATACATTTGAGTGGTTTTCCTAAGAAATTGAATGGTTTTCTTGAGGGATTAGATGATTTTATGAGTGGTCTGTATATAGAAGGTATTAGTTTTCTTTAAATCGTAGCATCAAAAAGGTTGATGGTCCCTTGACATTTTTATAGAATGTGATAAAATGAAGTTATGAAATGGAAAATTCGAGTGGAAACAGAAGGAAAAACCTTCATGGTCATTGCTCACGATATTAATGTCGCTATAAGTCTCTTATTTTTCGAGGGAGAAATACAAGGAAATGGGGGTATTTGTAGTAAATATTTGGAAAAGATAATAGGCGAAACCCCTAATCAATTTCAACGGATAATTTGACATTTTTTGTTTTTGGTATATACTGACTATAGAATGAGTAAAACACGATTTAAAGATACGCCAAGGGAGTTGCGGATAAGGTTGAAATGCTCTTGTAAACTTTCAAATGTTGGAGATGTTAGGTTCTTTCACGAAAAAACCGATAAGGGCGATCAAGTTTTGACAGCGACATTGGGTGGCGACCTGGAAACACTTGATGTTACGTTGTTTATGGATAGAATTAAGAAACTTGCTTCGGACTCAAAAACTTAACATTATGAATAAAATAGAAACAATAAATTGGGTAGATCATCTCATTTATTGCGTTAGTCATTATGACAATGGAGGAAGCAAACGGAATACGTTGACGTTTATTTCAGGAATGTTAGAAGTTGCTCAAAAACTTAATGACAAAGTTATGATTGAAATACTTAAAGAAAAGACTAAATATATATCTTCACTTGACGATTTTTAAGTTGACATTTCTTATTTTTGTGATATAGTTATTGTTAGAGTCGGCAAAGCCGGCAAATCCTGAGTTTGAAAAATAACTCAGTTGTTAAAGCGGGAGTAGCTCAGCGGCAGAGCGGAACGTTGCCAACGTCCAGGTCGAGGGTTCGATCCCCTTTTCCCGCTCCAGATTTTTGGTTGAAGTAAAGGTTGCAACTGAGCCTAACGTATCCCATTGGGGAACGGAGAAAACTAAACGCTTTCTACCATAAGAACGAAAGTAAATCAGTATTCAACCAAAATTGTCATAGTATTTATGAATATAAAGAGAAAGAGATTAAGTAGGGCGTGGCATATAAGAAAACTTTCTCAGGCAAAAGTGGATGAAGCTTATAAGGAAAAAGGCGATACTTCTTATGAAAGAGCGTTAGAACGTGCTGAATTGAGACGTAAAGGGCGTGGAATGAAATCGCCCAACAAAAGATGCACTTGTATTTAACGCGGATGTAGCTCAATGGTAGAGCGGGAGTTTTCCAAACTTCATACCAGGGTTCGATTCCCTGTATCCGCTCCAGATTTTGTAGTATTAAGGCGAGAAATCGTATCAGGTTTGATGATGGTGGATACCGTCTGCTGGGCTTAATAAGCTCCGACATAGGGCAGAGAGCGGTCATCAATGCCACCCTTAATATTACAATCGTGAGACGCAAAGAGACTCACGCGGGGGGCTTACGAGTCCTCAGAGTTTTGATAGGTGTGAGCCAAAAGAGCCATTCGGATAAGACCTGCGTATATGGACAGTAAAAAGCGGCTCCGAGCCTATCAGATGATTTTCGTCGCGGTCTTAGAGGATACGGCAATACGACAATAGTTCAGTGGTGTTAAATAGCGGGGTTGTCCTGTTACGGGCCCGCTGTTGAGAGACTGAATGCTGCTGGTTTGAGTCGGCTAAAATAGTCCAAAGTGGATAAACGGCCAAACTGGTGTAGTTACGTGAGCCATCCTTTAATGCAAGGTGCATGTTAAGGCAAAAGGTGCAAATCCTACAGCGACGACCAATGTGGAAGATCGGGATTCGAGCGCCCGACCAGCTCAAAAGCATATGATTTTGAGAACAACTGGTGGTGTAGTATGGATAGCACGCCGCGATTGATTTATGGCAAATAAAAAAGATAAATATCCTCAAAACGTAAGAGGCAAATATTACGTGGATAATCTATGTATTGATTGTGATTTATGCCGAGAGACAGCTCCGGATAATTTTGCAAGAAATAATGATGGAGGACATTCTTATGTGTGCAGCCAACCAAAGAATGAAGCAGAGAGAGTAAAGTGCAGAAAAGCTCTACAGGGATGCCCGGTAGATGCTATTGGAAGTAATGGATAATTTTTATAGATGGCAGCTAATTTAATTTTGGCCCGGTAGCACAATGGTTAGTGCAGTGGTCTTATACACCATAAGCTCTTGATTTGAGCGTGATGGGGGTTCGAGTCCCTCCTGGGCTACCAGTTTTTGGGCCAGTGGCGAAATTAGTTAAACGCAACAGAGACCCTGTGATCAAAATAAGAAGGGTGTGCTTCGTTAAAATTTTGATTATGTATAGGTGTAATTCCTATCTGGTCCACCATATTTGTTTGTATGAATGTTGAAAAATGTGATTGTTTAGCGGACTTTATGAAAGCCCAACGAGATATAATATCTCGGCATTTGGATGAACATAGGTATTTGCGTCATATTGATGATAAAGAACAAGCGGTTAGTACATTTGTTGAGGATTACGGATTTTTGATAAGGGAAATGTATTGTACTGGGATTTGTAGTAAAAGAACTGAATGTCAAATTGCTAATCAATTAAGTGCTAGTGGGGATTTACTAAGAAATCATATTAGATAATATGAGTAAAGAAACCGATGCTATATTAAAAGCATATCATATAGGAGAAAAGGATAAGAAAGATGGATTTCCTTGTAAAAATCTATTTTCTAAGCAAAAGTATCCTCTTAAATGGAAAGCATATATGAATGGTTATAATGATGTTTGTAAGTCAAAGTGATTTTATGAAAATAGTGGCAATCCAAAAACCGACTCAATCGGATGAAGTGGAATTAAAGGGATTGAAAAAAACATCTAAACATCGCCCTTTAACAGATAAAGAAAAAGATCGAGTATTATTTCTTGGAATGAAACAATTTTGGAATTGCGAATGTTAATATGAAAATGGATTACGAAACCGAAGAACAGTATCAGGCGAGAGAAGTTGCTCGAAAACGGGACATAGAGCGGAAGAAAAGAGAAGAAGGGCTTAAGATAGAAAAAAAAGCAGCAGCTTTACAGATTTTATTTAGATGATGAGCGGAATAATAATAACTTTAGTGTTTTTTGCTTTCTTATCATTAAGAATGTTATTGAGTAGAAAATAAATGCTACCATGGCGTAATTTAGAAGCCGCGGCGGTCTTAAGAA
>OCZT010004423.1_pt1 | contig 14156 bp, 9 predicted proteins | sample 1539031 | NCBI WGS metagenome assembly OCZT01 (sample SAMEA3539308, study PRJEB22396) | soil metagenome | biome: tundra; feature: field; material: soil | place: USA | collected 2010-05 | depth 0.15 m
ACGAAATCCCGGCCCGGCCCATTCTGTAGCCCTTGCTGAAGCCGGCCTGCACAATCAGCCACGCCGCCGGCACCTTCACCCTGCCCATACTCTCAGGACCCGCACCGGCCGGAAAACGTGGCGGTTCCTTCCCGGTGGCAGCGACAATCTGATGCACCTGCCCTTCAGAAACAACGGGGTTCTTGAAGAAGCTGCCCGCGCTCCGGCAATCCGGATCGCCTTCGACCATCAGCATGCCTTTTGCCTGGCGAACACGCCGCACCGCACCAGCCACCTCGGCAAGGGTAGCCTGTGCACCCTCCAACCGGTTCTCCATAAGGGCTCGGTTCAGGTCGGCATAACGCACCGTCGGCGCTCCACCTGAGATCAGCCCGTAATCCACGCGAGTCACAATGTAGCGTCCACGGTCCGCCGAGTTGAACCGGCTGTGGCGGTAGGCGAACCCGCATTCAGCGGCAGTAAACTCCACAAAGCTGTGTTCGAACAGGTCGTATGCCCTGACCCGCTCAATAACCGAGGCCACCTCCTGCCCGTAGGCGCCCACATTCTGTACCGGAGTCCCGCCCACCGTTCCGGGAATCCCCGCCAGGCACTCTACTCCCGCGTAATTATCCTCAATGGCCCGCTGTACAAAGTGCTCCCAGTCCTCGCCAGCCGCAGCCTGGTAGACCGTTTCGCCCCCCGGCCCCGCCGCATCTGTAACCCGAATGCCCCGTAACCCAATCCTCAACACGAGCCCATCGAACCCGGCATCAGATATCAACAGGTTGCTTCCGCCGCCCAAAACAAAGAGCGCAACCCCGTGCTCCCCTGCCCAGGCTGCCGCCTCGGCCACATCTTCTTCGCTGGTTGCTTCTACAAACCACCGGGCCGGCCCGCCGATACCGAATGTCGTATACGAAAAAAGCGGCTTGTTTTCTTCCGGACGCATCGTCTAAAGGCTACACCACCGCATCTAAGCTTTTAGAGGCCCCACAATCACCGCACCCGGAACCACCGCTTTCGAGCGTCTTTCTCATAAGAAGACTCCTCGAACGGTCATTCCAAGGACACGGGATTCGGGGAGCCGATTTAGAATGGGGGGCAGGCATCTTCCCTGCCGGAGGCAAGTATGTATCCAGAACTTATGGTTATTCCCATGCGCGAGGAAATGGTGCGCGCCGGGTTCAAAGAAGCACGAACCACTGAAGAGGTGGACGCAGCGCTGGCCTTACCCGGCACAACCCTGCTCGCCGTCAACTCCATCTGCGGCTGCGCGGCGGGCAAGATGCGCCCCGGCGTGCGGCATGCGCTGGGCGGCACAACCAACCTTCCTGACCAAAGGCTTACAGTTTTCGCTGGCCAGGATATGGAAGCCACTGAACGGGCGCGCAGTTATTTTGAGGGCCACCCGCCCACCTCGCCGGCCGTCGCCGTCCTGCGCAACGGCAAACTCGTCTACCTGATGCAGCGCTTTGTCATCGAGCAATCCACCCCGCAACAGATTGCAGCCGAGTTGGTCCGCGCCTTCGACGATTTTTGCGTCAAGACAACGGCTTAGATTTTTGACCGAATCTCAAAGCAGAACGGCCTCCTTCTCAGGAGGCCGTTCTGCTATACATCCGCCTTGGTCCGTTCAGTCGGCTGCTTCCGCCTTGGGTAGCTTCTGCACCTTGCTATGCCGTATCGAATAGCCGAAATAGATAATCAACCCGAACAGAAGCCAGACAATCATCACGATCCATGTAATCCGCGGCAGGTTCGTCATCAGGTAGACGGCCGTAATAATTCCCAGGATAGGCACCGCCGGTACAAACGGGGTCTTGAACGGCCTGTGCAGGTCAGGGTGGCGCACCCGCAGTACCCACACACCCGCGCACACTATCGTGAAGGCCAGCAGCGTGCCGATATTCACCAGTTCCGCCAGCCGGCCGACCGACAGGAATGCCGGCAGAATGGCCACCAAGGCGCCCACCGTGATGGTCGAAATCCATGGCGTTCGGAACTTGGGATGAATGGCCGACGCCCACTTGGGCAACAGGCCGTCTCTGGACATGGAGAAGAAGACGCGCGATTGGCCCAGCAACATTACCAGCATCACGGTTCCAAGGCCGAAGACCGCACCAACCTTGACCAGCAGCGAACCCCAACTTACTCCGGTTGCGTCAATGCCCAACGCCACCGGGTCGGCCACATTGAGCGCCCTGTAATTCACCAGGCCAGTCAGCACCGTCGAAACCAGGATGTAAAGGATCGTGCAGATAACCAATGATCCCAGAATGCCGAGCGGCATATCCTTCTGCGGGTTCTTCGCCTCCTGTGCGGCGGTGGATACAGCGTCAAAACCGATGTACGCAAAGAAAATTGAAGCTGCGCCCGCGGCAATGCCGTGCCAGCCGAAGTTTCCGTGCCCGTCCGACGGAGGTAGATACGGGTGCCAGTTCATCCGCGCCAGTTCGGGATGCCGAATCAGGAAGTAGCCGCCCAGGATCAGGAAGACTCCAACAATGCCCAGCTTGACTACCACGATCACGGAATTCAGGTTGGCCGATTCCTTGATGCCGATAACCAGCACGGTTGTAATAACCAGAATCGCCAGAATCGCCAGCAGGTTGAAGAGTCCCGTCGCATGCCGCAGGTTCGACGCATCGGTCCCGGGAGGCAGAGACGTCAACGGCAACCACCGCTCGTGGAAGAAGACCAGAACCGTTCCGGGAGTCGCCGTCAACTGCGGCGGAATGTAGATCCCCAGCTGCTGCATCAGGCTGTTGAAGTACCCCGACCATCCGGAAGCCACCGTGGCCGCGCCAAAGCCGTATTCGAGCCCCAGGTCCCAGCCGATGATCCACGCCACAAACTCACCCAGCGTGGCGTATCCATACGTATAAGCCGAACCCGCAATGGGAATGATGGAGGCAAATTCGGCATAGCAAAGTCCGGCGAAAGCGCAAGTAATTCCGGCCAGCACAAAGCTTAGCGCCACGGCCGGCCCGGCGTGCAGCGCTGCAGCCTGGCCGGTAAGCACAAAGATGCCCGCGCCGATGATGGCTCCAATGCCGAGAGTGATCAGGTTCAGCGCGCCCAGCGAGCGCTTGAGCGTGTGTTCGCCCTGTTCACCCGCCTCTTTCGAGAGCATCGACATGGGCTTGATACGAAGCAGCCTGGATATGGATGAGGGACGTCCTCCTCGGTGGTCGATTTGAGTTGGCATCTCGGCGCTTCTCCAACTTTCCTTGTCTTGCTTAAGACGCGTGGATCGGTGCCAGCTCCGCCCAGCGACAGTAGCTATCCGCGGGGATTTCCGGCTGAGAAGAGGACCGCTTCCCGGTCGTAGATTCATACTACCGTAGTTGGAAAGCTCTTGGACTTGGCACTTAGCCAAACAGGCAATGGCCGGCTCGCCGCCTCAAACCACAAGCTTCAGCGTCACAATCTCCCAGGGCCCAACTTCCAGCTCAGCAACCCCATCTGCGCTCACCGTGACCGCCTCCCCGCCTTCTTCAATCAAATTGGTCTTCCACGCTTGTTTGATGGGCCGCGACAATCTCACATGAGCCCGCTCCTGCGCCCGCCCCTCCGCCTCATAGAATCGAACCGTCACAGAATAGTCGTCCTCACTCTTCTTCAATGCAGTCATGATCAAGTTCGCTGGCTCAAGGCGCAAAAACTCCTCTGTCGCCGGGATTGTGCCGCCGTCGCTTCCCGCCGCCACGAACGCCGCCAGCGGGTAATTGAATGCGATTCCGTCCCGATAGCGATTCCGCCACCCGCCGCCATGCGGATAAAGAGCCATGCGGAAATGATGGCTCCCCTCCTGCGTGAACCAGTTGTCCGGATTCCATGCCAAGCTTTTTCGAGAAGAAAGCAGTACATGCTGCAGCACCGGATAAGCCACCGGCGCGTCCGTCTCGTCCTTGAACAGATGCAGTGAACAGTCTGAAGCCGCCAGGCATCCGAATCCTTCGTAGCGATTCGCCGATGCATCAATCCAGTTGATCGCTTCGCGAAATGCAAGCGGCTTGGTCCCCCCATAGAGTTCCGGCTGGAACTGGCAGTCTACCGTAGCCGGAAGAGTAGAGAAATCAACCTCGTCCTTCCCCATCTCCACCGTACCGAACGGAACCTCGTAGCTCAGCCGGCAGTCGCCAGCCAGGTTAATCGGGAAAGCTACCCGCAACTCGCGAGACTTCGTTCCATCCCAATCGAGAATATCCACTTCCATCTCCACCCGGTCCAGCGCCGAATACATCCGGAACGTCTGCCTCAGCCGGAAGTGCCTGAACTGCGCCTCCCGCACCGCCGTCGTCATCACCGGCCCCTTTTCAAAACTCCGCGTGCGAAACTCGTGATTGCTGGTCTTGTCGAACTCCTCCACGGTCACAATCGCCGGGTCTTCCCAGGCCTGCCCCGGCGCACCGAACTCAAGAATCTCTCCGCCGAAAAATTTCCCGGTATTCAGAACCTCAACCTTCAGCCGCTTGTCGAACAGAGACTTCAACCCACCCGCGCTAAGGGTCGCACGCAGGCTGTCGTTCTCCATCACATCCCCGGAAGCCTGCATGACCTGCGAAGAAGACAACTCCGCCTTCTCAAGGTAGTAAGTTTTGTACCCCGCCGAAGCCATATCCTCGGCCACGAAAACGATCTCAACCTTCTTCGTATCCGCACCGTCACTTACAACCTGGTACGGCACAACCTTGCCCGCCCCATCGCGCAAAACAAATCCGTTCCAGCCCTCAGGCTTCGTGAAACCGCACCGAACCACATCCGTACGCCGCCATGCAAGCGGGTTATAAACCACTACCGAGCGCCGGCCCGTCGGTTTCTTGCCAACCGCCATGATGGCCAGTTTTTCGACCGCCCGCGACAGCAGCTTATCCGCCAGTTTCAGCGACTTATCGTACGACTGGACGTAGACCTCGTCCGTCACCACTCCCCGGTTTCCGCCCCAACCATGATCGGGCCAGCAGTTGGCCTTCCACGCATCATCAAAATCGTGATCCGGATACTCCCACGGAGTGCTTGGTTCGAGCAGCAGTCCGGTTTCCAGCCCTTCCGCCGCCACAATGCGGTTGTGCGCCAACCTTCCTGCCAGCAACCCCTCCCGGTGCCCCGGCTCATCATAGTAAGGCCAGTTTGACGGCCAGTCGCCCTTCACGGTCTCGATCTTCAAATCGTGCCGCGTCAGCTCATCCAGCATCCCCTTCGCTTCCACAAACCGAATCACCGGCGGCCTGATCTGGCGCCCGGCCTGTCCCATGAAATGTCCATTCCATGCGTCGGCAAACCGCTTCATCGCCTCGTTCTGTTCATGCGCGTACGGAATCAGCGAAGGCGCCGGCGGCAGGTAGTCCCCATTGAAATCGAAGATCATCTGTGGAGGCAGCTTGCGCGCCTTGTAGTAATCTTCCCGCTCCGCCGCATAACTCAGCCAGCCCTGGTTCCCCTTGGGATTAGGCAGCGAATGCGGATCGGCATAGCGGAACGCAAACACAAACACGCGCGATCCGTCCGGCCCTTCCCAGTTGTAGAAGCCCCAGGGAAACCGCCCTTGAATCGCGTACTTCACTCCCGCCTTGGCCAGAATCTGCGGCATTTGCCACGTCATGCTCGGCGGATCGGTCTTGCAATAGTGAACGCTGTCCGCTCCCGGAAATTCCTTCCTTAGCCACCGCCGTCCCAGGTAGAACTGCCGCACCAGCTTTTCCGGCCCCACGTGCGTCTCAAGGTTCTCCACATAGGATGCGCCCCAGGCAAACTTCTTCTCCACCATCAACTGCGCCATCTCATCGCGCCTCTCCGGATGGCGCTCAAGAAACTCCTGCAGGTAAGTAACGCATTCCATCGAATAGCGGAACTCGGGATTCGTCTTGATCAATTCCATCGCCGGAAGAATCAACTCCGCCGACCGGTAATCCGCCGTAACCTTCTGCGTGTCCAACCACCCAAGGTCGTTGTGGTTGGTCGTAAAGAGATCAAAGGTCCCACCGTCGAAATAGCTGTGGTAAGCAGGCACGCGAAGGCTTTGGCTGACATTGAATTCCGTTCCTTCGCTCGCAATCCGAAACTCCATCACCGCGTCTTCAAACGGCGCCGGAATCCAAACCTCATGCCGCGACACCGACCGGGCAGCAAAAACGCCAAGCGGAACCGTGGTCAGCAGCCTCCCAGCTTCGAAGACCAGAAGGCTTGCACCGCGAACCTCTTCACCAGGATTGACAACCTCGGCCGTCGCCGACTGCACAGCCACTCCCTCATGTGCGTCGTACATCGCATAAACGGATATCTCAAACCCCGGCGCATGCCGTTGTCCGAATACTCTGACCTTGCCCAGTCCCGTCCCCTGCGTCCCCGCCTCCGGCCATGTGTCGTGAATCGTAATCCGCAACGACTTCGTCTTCTCCGCTTGCGGCAACGCCAAAATCTGATAATCCTTCGACTGCCGCAGTTCCGCATTCACCTGCCTGCCGTCTGAGAGCAGACAACTAATCCGGCGCGGCGCCGCCATCTTGCCGCCCCTCATATAGGGGTCGAGATCGATATCGTATGGCAGGGGCTTGCCCAGAATCCAGATTTCGCTGACCGTCTCCTCTCGAGCGAACGCAATCTCCAGCCACGCGCCCCCAGTCTCCTTATCCGTTTCCCAGCTGGTCTGCAGAACGCCGTCAAACACGTTCCCCGCCACATAACCCCACGAAGGAGTGTCCGCATGCGATGAGGCCGTTGCTGCCGCACCCAACTTCGCGTCCGCAAGATTGAGATTCGCTTCCGTCTTCGGCATCTCCGCAGCGTAGAGCCGCCATGGTTTCCTCCACGGGCAGAACTCCGCCTCAAATGCTAGCGACCCAGCCAGCGCCCCGCCATAACTCAGAAACCTGCGTCGATCCATAAGGAATCCTTTCTACCTTTGGATATCACTCAGCTTCAATCTCAATTGTTCAGAACGGTTCTTGCGGTTCCCCGCGACCAGAACAGATACACCGGAATCCCCAGCACCACCAGCGCCAGCCCCGGCCACGTGTATTGCGGCTTGTAGCGCAGCAGAACAAAGCAGATCCACGACGCCATCAATATATAGAACGCCGGCAGAACCGGATAACCCACCGCTTTGTAAGGCCGCGCCGCATCGGGCCGCTTCACGCGCAACACGAACAGCCCCGCGATGGTGAGAATGTAAAACACCAGCACCGCGAACATGATGTAGTCCAGCAACTGGCTGTACGAGCCGGAAACGCAAAGAAACATGGTCCACACAGCCTGCACCAGCAGCCCCGCGACCGGAGTTTTGTAGCGCGGGTGCAGCTTGCCCACCGATTTGAAGAAGAGACCATCCTGGCTCATCGCGTAGTACACGCGCGCCCCGGCCAGCGTCATTCCATTCGCGCATCCAAAGGTCGAAATCAGGATCGCCGCCGCCATCAGGTACGCGCCACCGGAGTGGAATATCTGCTCCAGCACCGCGGTAGCCACGCGATCCTCGATCGCGTGCTGTATCCCCCGCGCCATCACCGTAGCGCCACTCGCATCGCCGTGCATGGGCAGCACCAGCAGGTAGCCCAGCGAGACCAGGAAGTACACCATCACCACAAACCCCGTGCCCAGCGCCAGCGACAGCGGAATATTCCGACGCGGATTCTTCACCTCTCCGGCCGTAAACGTCACGTTGTTCCACGCGTCGGCCGAGAACAGCGACCCCACCTGCACCAGGGCCAGAATCACCACCAGGTTCACCAGCACCATGGGCCCGCCCACGCCCACTTGCACCTGGTGCAGCGAACTCCAGCCGGCATTCCGCCAGAACTCACCCCACCCCGTCCCGAAGTTGGCCTCCCACGCCATTGCGTTGCGCCCCACGGTGAAGGCCAGCAGAATCAGCGCCGCCAGCGATAGCGCCTTCGCCGAAGTAAACACGTTCTGAATGATCGAGCCCAGACGCACACCGAAGATGTTCACGATTGCCAGGAAAAAGACCACCAGAATGCCGGCAAGATTCGCGGTATTCAAGCCGATATCCATGTTGCCCAGTACCATCGGCCCAACCCGGATCGCAGGCACCTTGGCAATGTGCCATAACCAATGCGTCGTAGAGACGCCCGGAAGAAAGACCCCCAGAAACTTGCCGAAAGCCACGCACACCGCGGCAATAGTCCCGGTCTGGATCACCAGGAAGAGCGTCCACCCGTAGAGAAACCCCCAGAGCGGCCCCAGCGACTCCCGCAGGTAGACATACTGCCCGCCCGCCTTCGGCATCATCGCCGCCAGCTCGCCGTAACTCAGCGCAGCTGTAATGGTCAGAACCGCCGTCACCACCCACGCGCCCAGAAAAAGCGCCGGGGAGTTCGTGCCCCGCGCAATGTCGGCATCCACAATAAAAATGCCGGAGCCGATCATCGACCCGACCACGATCGCCGTCGAGCTGAACAGCCCGAGACTCTGTACCAGCCTGGGTTCGTTATTAGAAGCAGCCGCTGTCAAGGAAACTTCCGAAGTGGTTCTGGGATCCTGATTCATCTCTGGCAAGATTACTACCGGGTTTCGGCGCAACTGTCTTCGGCTTTCTAAAAGTGTCCAAATTCAGAACACTCTCTGTGTACGAATTCAGGACACTCCCGCTGCCTCCGAGAAGTTCCGTAAACTTCACCCCGCAATTCTCACTGCAGTTCCGCCATCCACCTGCGAAACTCAGCCGCTGGGTCAGCCCTCCCAAACAGCGCCGCGGCAACCGCAACCGTCGTAGCCCCGGCCGAAAGAACCAACGGCGCCGTTTCCAGAGTGATCCCCGCCGCCGCGGTCAAGATGACTCCCGGCCCCGCCTGCTCGCGAAGCCGCCTCACCCCTTCCGGCCCAATCGGCGGCTTGTCATTCTGCTTGGTCGTAGTGGCGTAAACAGGACCGATGGCAAAGTAGTCCGCAGGCTGGTCCAGGATACCCGGCAGCAGCGCATCGCTCCCGCCAAAGGTCCCTACAATGCGGTCCGGTCCCAGAATTCGCCGCGCCTCGCCGGGCGACAGATCCCCGGCATCCACATGAACACCGTCAAATCCAGTCTGCTCAACCAGATCCACCCGATCATCGAGAATCAACTTTGCCTGTCCGGCCGGCAAAGCAGCACGAAGAACCTCGGTGTCAGCCAGCAGCTCAGCGTCCGAGCCGCTCTTGTTGCGGTACTCGAGCAACGTAACGCCAGCCTCAGCCAGCGAACCGCCAAGCCTCCGCAGGAACTCAACCCGCCCCGCGGCCGGAATCACAGACGAATCCAGAATCGGGTAAACCTTGGGAAATTGAAAGGACATGCAATAAGACTAGACGATGAGGGAACAGAGAAAAAAGGCCAGGGAAAAGAAAGCCACGGGCGAAACCAGCTGTCTTCAAGGGGACACCGGGTGCCCCCTGAAGATTGCTGTTCCACGTCGATCACCCTATTCCCTGTTCCCTATTCCCTGCCCTTCTCACATCTCGTCCGCAGAAGGCCCGTACGAGCCTGGAATCTTATGCCCGAGCACACGCAGGTAAACCCCCAGTTGCGCTCTATGATGGATCAGGTGGTTCACAACCCAGTTCCGCCAAACGCTGAATTTCGGTTCATCGATCCACGCCTGGCCACCCGCCACAAACTTCCAGTTTGTATCCCACTTCTTCGGATCGAACTTCTCGAGTTCCGCCTTGGCCTTGGCGGTATCTTTGTCAAACCGTTCCAGCATCGCTTCTTTTGAAGCAGGAATGTAGGGCTCGAACTTGTGGTCTGCGGGGAACTCGAGTTTGTCTACGGTCAGTGTGTGAACAGCCCAATCCCCGGCGGTCTCTGAGACGTGGCCGGCCAGCCGGCCCAGGGCCATGGATTTGGGGTTGGGTTTGAAGGTGAAATCGGCGTCCGCGGGGATGGCTTCGAGAATCTTGCGGGTCTTGGCGGTTTCGCGGTCATATTCGGCAATCAACTCTTTTTGAAAGTCCATCATGCAACCTCCGTTGTTGCGAAAACAGCATACTCGATCTAGCGTAAAAAAGCGAACAGAAAGCGATAATATCTCAATAGTATTTCGCCCGTAGGCAGACATTCAGGCTGGACCTCCAAAAAGCGCCCTTCAGCGAGGCAGAGCAAACGCAATATAAGCCCCTCCGACCGGTCCCTTCGCATCCCGTCCCCCGCTGGCCGCAATCACCACGTACTGCCGGCCATCAATCATGTAGGTCGAAGGAGTAGCAATCCCGGCAAACGGCAGTTCCGTCTCCCACAGCAGTGCCCCGCTCCCGGTGTCGAAGGCACGCAATTTGCGGTCGTAGACCGTTGCCCCGATAAACAGCACCCCGCCAGCCGTTACCACCGGGCCACCGTAGCTCTCTGACCCGGTGTTCTTCATCCCCTGCCGGGCGAGGTCCGGATACTCGCCAAACGGAATCTTCCAAAGGTACTTGCCGCTCTTCAGGTCGATCGCATTCAGCGTTCCCCACGGCGGCGCGATCGCCGGGTAGCCATCCGGGTCCAGAAACTTGCGGTAGCCGGTAAAGGCGTACGGTTCAGCATCGTATTCGCCCGGAGCCGTCGTTGCCATCTCCTTCCCTGCCCCCTCAGTCGGATGCCCAACCGTCCGCAGAAACTCGAGCAACCCGGCCATCTTCGTATCGTCGATATTCGGGAACCCCGGCATGCGCCCCGTGCCCAGCCTCACAGCGTCCGTGATCTTCTGATCGGTCAGGCGCTTGCTCACATCAACTACCGCAGGGAAATCCGGCGGCGCCCCCGCGCCCTCGATCCCATGGCAAACCGCGCATTGCTCCTGGTAGATCTGCAAGCCCGCGCTGCCTCCCTTGTGCGTCTCCGCCAGCCCCCCCGTCCACGCCATCTCCGTCGAATTCACATACAGCACGTCTGCCACAGGATCGACAGCCGGGCCGCCCCACTCCGCGCCGCCGTCAAAGCCGGGAAACACCACCGTCTGCTTCCCGACTGCCAAAGGAAGAAACTGTCCCCCGTTGCGGAATTCACGAAAGGTCTTCACCGCCCACGCGTGCGCCTCCGGGGTGCGCGTTGTCAGCGTCTCCTCGGTAAGCTGCTGCCGCGCGTATGGCTCAGGCCAATCGGGCAAAGGCTGCGTCGGCGACGTCACCTCACCCGGCACAGTGCTGGTCGGGTACGAGTGCTCATGAATCGGAAACAGAGGCTTCCCAGTTACGCGGTCAAAGAGGTAGAGAGACCCTTGCTTGGTCGTCTGCGCAAGCGCCTCCACGGTCTCCCCGTCGCGCTTGAAGCTGAAAAGCGCCGGCTCAGACGGAAAATCGCGGTCCCATATGTCGTGATGCACGTCCTGGAAATGCCAAAGCCGTTTGCCTGTATTGGCGTCCAGAGCCAGCAGCGAATTGGCAAACAGGTCGTCCCCCAGCCGGTCCGCGCCGTAGAAATCCATCACCGCCGAGCCGGTAGGCGCATAGACAATCCCCCTCGCAGCATCGAGCGCCATCCCTGCCCAGTTATTGGCCGCCCCGGCAGTCTTCCAGGCTTCCGGAGGCCAGGTTTCGTAACCCCGTTCCCCGGGATGCGGAATGGTATGAAAGCTCCACCGCATCTTCCCGGTGCGCACATCGAAGGCCCTTATGTCTCCCGGCGGCGAAGGATGCGTCTCGGGATTGCGCCCGCCCACAATGATCAGATCCTTGTAAACAACACCCGGCGTGGTCAGCGCCACGGACTGCTGTTCAAAGTCCCCGCGCAGGTTCTTGCGCAAGTCAACACGCCCGCCCTCGCCGAAGCTCGCAATCGGCTTCCCGGTCGTCGCATCCAGGCAGTAAAGAAAGTTCATCACCCCGGCCAGAATGCGTCCCCGCTTGCCGTCCGTCCAGTATGCAACCCCGCGTGCAGGCTGGGTACCGTGAATGCCGGAATCGAACTTCCATTTGAGCTTTCCGGTTGCCGCGTCCAGCGCAATCACCTTTTGCGTCGGCGTATAGGCATAAAGTGTCCGGCCCACAATCAGCGGGTTCGACTGTATCCCGCCCTTCTCGCCTGTATCGAATCTCCAGGCCTGCGCGAGCCGCTGTACATTTTCCCTGTTAATCTGCTTGAGCCGCGAATAGTGATCCCCGTCCGCCCCTCCGTTGTAAACCGGCCAACCGACATTTGTCTGGGCGCAGCAAACCCCGCAACAGAAGCCCCCCAGAAGCACAACCCTTGCCATGATCCGAGCGAAATTCGTCAAACTCTCTCCTAACAGCCCGTGGTGAAAGTCGGGTTTTGAAAGGGCACGACTTCAGTCGTGCCGCAAATGCTTGATAAGAAATGACGGGCTTTAGCCCCCGAGGGATGTTTTTCAGCAATCTGGACTCTCACCACAGGCTGCTAAGCGCACAACCCTGGCTGTTGCCCTTTCGCCCGCTTCCAAAAGCGATGAACCAGAGCAATCGGCCAAGGTCGCCTTCGGTCCACAATGCAACAATAATCAGCATCAATCAGCACCTTTCGCTGACCTGCCGACGCGATGACTTACCGCCCCGCCAACTCCTCGCCTCGCTACTTGAACCTGCCCGAGACCACAGACGCGGACCATGCCTCCTGCCAGCCACCCGCTCCACCCAATGGCGGCGGACCGCTCGACGGAATCATCGTGCTCGGAGGAAGCACCGCCGGTGCCGGCGGATCCACCTTAAGATAGTCCCCGTGTCCGAAGTTCCATTCGTCAGGAATCTGGCACGGGCTTTGATAGTGCCCCGGCCGTGTGCGCGGCCCAAAGCGCCCCAGCGCCGACTCCCACCACGGATGATCACGACCCATAATCCCCGCCGCAAAGTCGCCCAGTGGAAACGCCCACCGCAGCACGTCGTCCTCTCTCGACGCCAGCACCGACACGGCTCCAACCTTCGCCGCCACGTCGGCAAACTCCGAGGTCAGAGTGTCATCGCCGATCATCGCGCCCGCCATGATGATTGCGCGCCTTACCGGCAGGTTCAGTTTGCTCAACGCCTCTAGCACCACCCGCGCGCCAAGGCTGTGCGAGACAAACGAGATGCTCGCGGCGTTCCCGAGGTTGGCATCAACAAATGCAGCCACCATCGTGCCTGCTGCCATGGCATGGTTCGGCTCCGTAGGATAGCTCAGGGCATGGACGCTCTCCGAGTCTCCCGGCCAAAGCAGTCCCACGAACACGCCGGAACCCGGCAAGCTCAGAAGCCTCTCCCACTTCGAAAGGCATTTGATCCCGTCCGTGCGATTCACGTTGAAGCCATGTGTCCCGATCAGCACATCCCGTCCATGGACGAAATCGAGCAACCCGCCCAGGCTCAAGTCTGTATAGTCCGCCGGGGATGTGGCGGTCTTGATCTGGACCTTATCCGAGACCTCTCCGCCTCCCCACAATGCGCGCACATCGAGAAAATTCGTCATCTCAGCCCTTCTTCTTCACAACCTGCATCGCGTTCACGGCTGCCCCCAGCGCGCTTGACAGATCCTTGGCAATCGGCGCCAGCGGCGTTGCCAGCAGTCCCACAAGTACAGCCAGGCCAAAGTCCTTCGAGCACAGAAAGCCCGTTCCGCGCAATATCCACCCGCCGGCCACGGCCAGCATCACTGATACCAGGGCCGCCAGTGTTCGCGTACGGTTGCGGTACACCTGATCTGAAAGCTGATAGGCCTCATCCAGCATCGCCGTTACAATCAGGTCGAACCGCGCCAGCACATCGCTCTCCGCCTGGCTCAGCGGCGTGCCTGCCACGTTCTTTGTGGCGGCCGACACCATCACGTCCGGGTCCACGTTGGCTCTCTCCGCCAGCTTCGCCGCATTCCCGGGGCTGATGTGCAGCTTGATAAGCGATTTCGCAATAGCCTTCTGGGTTGCGAGATCATTCCCATTTACCCAATTAGCTTCCACCGTCTCCAGAATGTTCTTCCGCGGCAAGGCATTCAGCGGCTTCTGCGGCAGTCCGGCGACGTTCTGATCCGGCGTCAGGTGCGCCACTGTCTCTTGCAGGTGCTGTAAGTATCCTCCGGCAGAGCCGGAGGCTTTACGGTTGCTGGCCCCTCAAAGGGGCCTGATCGCAACCGGTGAAAAACAAAAACAACCGCAACAGCAGCAGCGTTGCTAAACAATGGGCCTCGGCAAAGCGAAAGCAACAGCGGGAGGTATACTCCCGGAATTCTCAAAGTTCTACTGCCACCCCGGCAGAGCCGGGGGATCTCCCTTTTGGATTAG
>OCZT010004425.1_pt1 | contig 14150 bp, 13 predicted proteins | sample 1539031 | NCBI WGS metagenome assembly OCZT01 (sample SAMEA3539308, study PRJEB22396) | soil metagenome | biome: tundra; feature: field; material: soil | place: USA | collected 2010-05 | depth 0.15 m
AGGTCTCCGAACCAGTCCCGCTGGAAGAGATGTACAGCCGGATCGACCACCTGGGACGGCTGGGGACCGCGATGGTCGGCATCTCAGGGGGCGAGCCGCTTACCCATCCCCATCTGGACGACATCATCCGGCGCATCCGCCAGACCGGCGCCATTGCCGGAATGATCACCAACGGCTACCTGCTCAATGTCGAGCGGATTGAGAGACTTAACCGGGCTGGCCTGGATCACATGCAGATTTCGATCGATAACCTGGACCCGGACGACATCTCCAAAAAGAGCCTCAAGGTCCTGGACAAGAAGCTCGAAATGCTGGCCCAGTACGCCGAGTTCCACGTCAATATCAATTCCGTGGTGGGCGGCGGTTTCCGCGATCCAAACGACGCCCAGGTGATCGGCAACCGGGCGCTGGGGCTCGGATTCACGTCAACCATCGGCATCATCCACGACGGCGGCGGCCAACTTAAGCCTCTGAAGGACAACGAGGCGAAGGTCTACTACCAGATGAACCACCGCAGGAAGGTCAATTACTCGCGCTTTGACCACTTCCAGGAAGCAATCGCCGAGGGCCGGCCGAACGACTGGCGATGCCGCGCCGGATCGCGTTATCTCTATATCTGTGAAGACGGACTGGTCCACTACTGCTCCCAGCAGCGCGGCTATCCCGGCATCCCCCTCGCCAAGTACACAACCGCACACGTAAAGCATGAGTTCCTGACCGCCAAAAGCTGCTCTCCTAACTGCACCATTGGCTGCGTCCACAAAATAAGCTACATAGATCACTGGCGCGCGCCGCAGACCCGGACGATTTCGCCGGGAACACAAGGGGATGGAGAGCCGGCGCTGGTACAGATTCAGGGCCTGAACTAGCAAACCGGGCGGCCGGACCGGGGAGGCAAGAATGATTCCTCAAGGGGCCATCGGGGCGGCGGCGCGCGACATGGCGTCGCGCTACTCGCGCGGAGGCCGGATGCCGGGCGCGCCAGACAGCGGCGCAGCGGGAATTTTCTCATTCATCGGAATCGTGGTGATCGCGCTGGCCACTCTTGGCAAGGCGGTGGATGCCTTGCAGCGGCTGGTTCCGGCGTGCATTCTCGCTTCTGTTGTGGCCCTGGCAGTCTTCTGGGCCGCATACCGCGTCCATGGCCGACTGCGTCGGGCGGCTGGACTTACGGTGGTCGTTCTGGCCGGATACGCCGTGTGGACCCTGAACGATCCCGGTTCTGCGCGCATCGTCTGGGTCATCGCGACCGTGCTGGTCGTGGGGCTGGACCAGTTCGCATTGAAGGCGAATTAGACAGGGCTAAAAACTCGTCAATATATCAAGAAAACAAGACGGCGCATCCGAATACGATGCGCCGTTTGACTTGATGGAAATTGGCTGCGGCTAGTTGCCGGCGGGCTTGGGCTTCGGCTTGACCGCAGCGGTGGTCTTGGCGGCCGAAGCGGTGTCGGCCAGGGCCTGGTCAATCAACTGGTAAAGCTTGGTGCGGTCGACAACCTCGACGAAGGGAGCACCCTTGCTGTTGGCGGTAACGATCCAGATGGTGGGCGTGTGCTCGATGCCGATGCGCTGGCCGAGAGCGTAGTCGGCCTTGACCTCGGCGGCGAGCTTCCCTTCAGGATCGAGGGCGAAGGGTATGGTGAGATTGTGGCCGGCTGCGTACTTCTCAGTGAACTGGCGCAGGGCGTCGGGGCTGTAGATGGAGACCTGGTTGGCGAAGACTTCGTCGCGGTACTCATCGCCAAGGGCCTTGCTCTTGGTGTCGAACCAGCGGGCGTAGACAGCAGCCTTGAAACTCCACGCATGCATGGGCAGCGGAAAATCGTGGCGAACCCAGGGGATCTTGTACTTGGCGGCGGCCTCTTTAAGCAGAGGGTTGGCGCGGCCGCAGTCCGGGCACTCCATGTCCTCGAACTCGATCATGGCTACGCGTGCGCCCACGGGAGGACGAAGCGCGGAGGGGTCATGGACCGGGGTTGTGGGCGCGGGCCCAAACTGGGCGCGAGCGCCGGGCGCAACCGCAACCAGGAGTGCGGCTGCGGCAAGGTTGAGGAAGAGGCGGGTCCGGTTGCTGCGAGCGGGGACGCGAGGGGCAAAGGCAAAAAATCGTGACATAGCGATTGGACGGCTCCCTATAAGTGATTGTAACGGCAGAAACGGGAAGGAAGTTGCGGTGCGTCAATGCGGGCGGCTACGGCTCGACGGGCCTCCTTGGGCGGGCCCATGCAGCTGGGCTCTTCGCGCGGTCATCCATTGACGCCATTTGTAATCGGCAAACAGAGAAATAACGACAAGGACAACGGCGAGAATGCCTAGGAGAAGCTTCATGACATTCTAAGAATCGCATGAATAGGCAGGTGGGAAAAGGACAGGAGGCGTCCGTGGTATCCCACCCTAGTCACAAAAACAAATACGTGACGAGGGTGGGACACCCGACATTTGTGGTAGGAAGGCTCGAAAAGCGTGGCGCTTACCGGCCAACGACGATGATCGAGAAGCTACCGGGGACAATGGCCGGGTGGGGGCGTGGGTTCTCTGGGGTTACCGGGGGGCGAGGGCCAAACTCGGCGGAGACCAGGTAAACGCGATCGGCGGCGGAATCATAGGCCATGGTGCGTGCGCCTCGCTGGGTCTGCAGGCTCTGGATGGTTGGATAGCCCGGCGCTTTGGCATCGACTACGGACAGGATTCCGTCGCCGCTGGAAGCAAAGGCCAGCTTGGCTTTAGCATTCCATCCTGCAGCGTCGGGACCGTCGCCGATGGCCGGGCTGGCCAGGAGTTTGCCGGTGTTGGAGTCAACCACGGCCATCTTCTTGCCGTCGCAAACCGGGAAAAGACGCGCTCCTGGAACGTCGAAGGCAAGCCCGCTGGGCGAGTCGCAGCCAGACGGCCACTCCGCTGTGAGCTTGTTGGTATGCGCATCGAGGCGGACAATCTCGTTCTTGTCTTCGATGTTGTCGTAGACCGTTCCCTTGCCATCGACAGCGGGAAACTCCGGCTTGCCCGGCAGAGGAATGGTGGCGACCACCTTCCGGCTGGCGGCGTCGATGACCGTCACGTCCTTGCTGCGGCCATTGAAGGCCCAGACGGTCCTGGTGGCCGGCTCGAAGACGATGCCGTCGGGGTTGGTTCCAGCAGGAATGGTGGCCACCGTTGCCAGGGTGGCGCGGTCAAAGACAACCACCGCGTTTCCACCGCCGTCAGAGATGTAGCCGAGCTTGCCGTCGGTGTCGAGGGCGATGCCGTGAGTGCCATGGAGGCCGGTGATGGCGCCCACTGGCTTGCCGGTAGTGGTGTCGAGGACTTCGACGCGGGGGCCGTGGGTCACATAGAGCCGGTGTGCAGAGGGATCGGCCAGCAAATAGTCCCATCCGCCCTCGCCGCCCAGTTTCCAGTGGTCAATGATGTGGTAGGGCTGCTGCGCGGTTATGGGGCGTGTTACGGCGATGAAGCCAAACAACAAAACCGCGGCCACAAAGGACCGGGACAGAAGACTCAAGCTACGACGAATTTGCATGGAAGGCTCCACGTGAATCTCGGCGAATCGGACAATCTTCACCGGCGATGAGAATTGTGCCACAACGGGATTAAATCACGCTGAAGGCGGGTTTGGATGGCTGGCAGTGGTTTCGCCGGCCACCGGTAGACGGACGGTTACGGTGGTGCCCTGGCCGGGCTGGCTGGCAATTGCGATGGAGCCGCCTGCTCGCTGGGCGATGGCTTTTACGATGGCCAGACCCAGGCCGGTGCCGCCGGTCGTTCGGGTGCGCGAAGGGTCGCCGCGATAAAACCGGTCGAAGACGTGTGGAAGGGCTTCGGGATTGATGCCTTCGCCGTGGTCCTCGATTACGAGTTCGACAAACTCAGCGATATGAGTGAGGCGAACCTCGACCTCTGATGCCGGCGGGCTGTGCTGAAGAGCGTTCAGCAGAAGGTTGGAGAGCAGCAGGGAGCAGTCCTCCGCCGCGATGGGGACGGCGACCGTGGCTGGAGCGGCGACCGAAATCCGTATGCCGTGCAGTGCAGCAAAAGTGGCAAGTTGGTCAACCGTGAGTCGAAGACATTCCGCCATATCGGCCGTTGGCTGCGGGCCGGAGTTGGGTACAGCGCTTTCCAGCCGGGCCACGGTGAGCATTTTGGCGACGAGGTCTTCCAAGCGCAAGCTGTCGGCGAGGCAGCGTTCCAGTCCCGCCTGGTATTCCTGTGGCGTTCGTTTCCTCATTCCCAGCAGTTGCAGGGAGGATTTGATGACGGCGACCGCTGTTTTGAGTTCGTGCGCGGCGTCGGAAACAAAGGTTCGCTGTTGTACGAAGGAGCGTTCCAGCCGGCTAAGTACGTTTTCAATGGCCTGGGTGAGAGGGGCAAGCTCGGGGGTAAGGTGAGCGCTGGCGGGCGGGGAGAACTGCCATGCGTCGACGGAAACTTCTCCGGCAAGTGCGGCCAACTGGCGCAGCGGCAGCAGCCCGCGATGAAGCAGCCAGGCAATGAGCGGACCGGTAACCAGAAGCAACAAAATGCTGCCTGCGGCGTAGAATTCCACCGACCCTCGAATCGCCTCCCAGACGTGCTCGGTGGGCGTGCCATAGAGGATCGTGAACTCGCGCAGCTTGCCGCCACCCGGCTCAGCTACGTCGATAATGCGCGAACCATGGAAGCGGAGCACGCGGTAATGGTGTCCATTTACATTCATGCGAAGGAACGGGCCGTGTGCCGGCGCCTGGATATCCGGCGGAACTCCCTGCCAGTTCGACGAGCGGCCCAAAAGCCGCTGGTGCGCGTCGTAGACCTCGTAGATGTCGTCCGGCGGCAGATGCAGATCGTCCTTGACCAGCATCACGTTGTCCCCGGGATCTTCCGCGTCCTGCACTGCGCCCAGGATCGAATCCACGCGGCCATGCAGCATCACGTCGAAGGAACGAAAGTGAGTGTGGCGCTCATACCCGAAAGACAAGAGAACAACAAGAATGGCCGAAGCCAGTTCCACCGCAAGCACCGCGGCGATAAGCCTGAATGCGATGGACCGATGCTGGAGAGCGAGCCTCATTGGGTCTGCTCCGGCTCAGGAGCCAGGCGGTAGCCGCGGCCACGCATGGTCTCGATGACCGGTTCGGCGTCGGGCACGGCGGCATCGAGCTTCTTGCGCAGATTTGAAACGTGAGCCTCGATGACGTTGGAGTGGTGCTCCCAGTTGAAGTCGTAGAGGTGCTCCAACAACTCGCGCTTGCTGACGATGGCGCGGGGACGGTGGATAAGGTACTCGAGAATGCGATATTCGGTGGGTGACAGCTCGACGGAAATGCCGTTCCTGCACACCGATTGCTCCAGCGTGTTGACTGAGAGGCCGAGCGTGGAGAGCGTGGGATGGGCGGCGCCTTTGCCGCGCCGGATAAGTGCTTTGGCGCAAGCAATCAGTTCGCCCAGGTCAAAGGGCTTGGCAAGGTAGTCGTCCGCGCCGGCGTTGAGCAGTTGGACGATGGAGTCCTTGCCCTCCTTGGCGGTAAGCACCAGAACTGGAGTCGTGTCCTTTCGGCCCCGTATGCGTTTTAAAACGCCCAGGCCGTCGAGTTTGGGCAGCATCAGGTCCAGGATGACCAGGTCGTAGGTGGCAGCGCGGGCAAAGTCGTCGGCAGCCAGGCCATCCTCGGCCCAGTCCACCGCAAAGCCCGGCCCGTCGCGCAGAGCGGCGCTTAGATTGTCGGCCAGGCGAACTTCATCTTCCACAAGTAGAACGCGCATTTGTGGCAAGTATCTCCAAAATCATTATCGTTGCGGAAGCTTAATTGGCGCTGAAGTAATGGGACGACTTGTTGTCCAAGTATTGGCAAGGGGAGGTCCAACGCCTTGCGCGCGCTTCCCCGGGCTGCGTATCGTTGGAAAGCAGCCAGAGCAATTTCCGAAAAGGGATTCATGGACGTTCCAAGACAACTCTTCGTGCAACATTTCCGCATACCGGCCGAGAATGTGCAGCCGCTCCAGGGCCAGCTCGGCGGCTCGGGGCGCGTGATCGTTCGCCTGGCCGGCGGGAAGTTCAGCGCGATCGGCATTCAATATTCGGTTCGTGAAGAGAATGTCGCCTTCCTTGAGTTTTCAAGGCATTTTCGACGCCACGGATTGCCGGTGCCGGAGATTTATGCGGAGGATTTGAGCCAGGGCGCATACCTGGAAGAAGACCTGGGCGACACGACACTCTTCGAGTTTCTCGGGCAAAATCGCTCCGGCGAAGTCATCGCTCCGGCGGCGGTTGAAGCGTATCGCAAAGTAGTGGGCTTGCTGCCGCGTTTTCAGGTGGAGGCCGGGCACGATTTGAATTACAAGGTTTGCTATCCGCGCTCCAGCTTCGACCGTCAGTCCATCGCCTGGGATCTGAACTATTTCAAGTACTACTTTCTGCGGCTGGCCGGCATCCCTTTCAACGAACAGGCGTTGGAGGTTGATTTCAGCCGGTTGACCAAGTTTCTGCTGAGCGCCAACCACTATTATTTTCTCTATCGGGACTTTCAGTCGCGCAATGTGATGCTGCGCGAAGGCCAGCCGTATTTTCTGGATTACCAGGGAGGCCGCCGAGGCGCACTGCAATACGACATCGCGTCACTGCTCTTCGACGGCAAGGCCGATCTGCCGCCGGAGTTACGCAAGGAGTTACTCGACCACTATCTCGACTGCCTGGGCGGTTACATCGACCTGAAGCGCGAAGCCTTCATGGAGCACTATTACGCTTATGTTTATGTGCGCATCCTGCAGGCTCTGGGTGCGTATGGCTTCCGCGGTTTCTATGAGCGAAAGCCCCATTTTCTGCAGAGCGTGCCCTACGCATTGAAGAACCTAAGCTGGCTGGCGCAAAACGTAAAGCTGCCAATTGCCCTGCCGGCGCTGATGGACGCGCTTCAGGTCATGTCGGCATCGGAGAAACTTCAAGGGCTGGCCTCGAGCGCGGAGGTGCTGAAGGTGCGGATCTTTAGTTTTAGTTTCCACCGTGAGATGCCCACCGATGAATCAGGGAACGGCGGCGGCTTTGTCTTCGATGCGCGCAGCCTGCCGAATCCAGGGCGTGAGGAACGATTCCGTGAATTGACCGGCAAGGACGACCCGGTCATCGAGTACCTGAGTCAACAGGCGAGCGTGCACCAGTATCTTGCATCCGTGCTGTCGCTTGTGGACGCGAGCGTGAGCCAGTATCAGAGCCGCGGCTTCAAGAATCTAATGGTCTCGTTCGGCTGCACCGGCGGCCAGCACCGCTCCGTATATTTGGCTGAACAACTGGCGAAGCATCTGCGCGGCATGAGTGGAGTTGAAGTGGATGTCCGGCATATCGAACTAGAAAAAGCCAATCCGGAGAAGTGGGCCGAGTGAAGGCGATGATTCTTGCCGCCGGCCTGGGGACGCGTTTGCGGCCCCTCACCGATGACCGCCCCAAGGCGCTGGTTACCGTCGGCGGGCAGACGCTACTGGAGATCGCCCTCGCGCGGCTGCGAGCCTTTGGCGTGCGGGAGGTGATTGTCAACACGCATCACTACGCTGAAATGATCGCCGACTACTTGAAAGCCAACAGCAACTTCGGCATGCGGATTAAACTCTCTCACGAAGAGGAACTGCTGGACACCGGCGGTGGGTTGAAGAAGGCTGCTCGCTTTTTTGAAGGCGGCAGCATGGATGAGCCGTTCATCCTGCACAACGTGGATGTTCTGAGCACCATCGATATAGGGCGCATGGTGCGCTTTCATACTGATCACGCCGCACTCGCCACGCTGGCAGTTCAAGACCGGGAAACCTCGCGATATCTGCTCTTCGATGAACACGGCGAACTCTGCGGACGCAGGGCGAAGAGTGAAGGAGAGGATCAGGTCGTGCGGTCCGCGCAGCAGTTGCAAGCGCTCGCCTTCTCCGGCATTCACGTTCTCTCTCCGCGTCTGTTTGCGAAGATGGAAGAGGAAGGCGCATTTTCAATCATCACCACCTATTTGCGTCTCGCGGGCCAGGGAGAAAAGATCCTCGCCTTTCGTGCGGACGAATACTACTGGCGCGATCTGGGGCGGCCGGAGAGCATTCTGCGAGCCGCCCAGGATATGGCGAGTGGGGCGTACCACACCGCTTGATTTGCCGGCACGTCTCGAAATAACGCGAATCTGAGCCACGGTTCACTGAGGAGTTTCGACGACCGGCCGGGCCAGGCGATGGGGTAGTGCATTACCCTCTCAGTAGAGCAGAACCAGAGTAACTGTGTCCTCAAGAGTTTTGTGCAGGGTCGCCGCTCTCTCCACCCCACGGACCAAGACCTGTCCGTGGGGACCCCGGCTCTGATGGTCGCGTCGACTTGAATGCCGTGGTTTCGGGATACGTCGACTCTGGTTCTGCTATAGCGGGCTGCGAGCGGCCCAGGGACGACGACTTGCGCATTGTTCTATCGAACATCGGCACCTATGGCGACACCAATCCGTTGATTGCCATTGCACTGGAGCTGAAGCGGCGGGGGCACACGCCAGTGATGGCGCTGCCTGCGGTCTACGAGCCCAAGATAAAGCCGCTGGGCCTTGAATTCCACACCGTCCGGCCCGACATCGATCCCGCCAACTCCGTCCTGGTGGAGATGGTTTACGACGCGAAGAATGGCACGGAGCACGGGCTTAGGGATTTTCTGTTTCCTGTGCTTCGGCAGACTTACGACGATCTGCTGGATGTGGCCACCAGGCCAAAGCGGGCCGATCTGCTGCTGATGGGCGAGCTGAATTATGCCGGACCGCTGGTGGCCGAGGTGACGGGGATTCCCTGGGCCAGTTATGTGCTCGCGCCGCTCTCGTTCTTTTCCGCCTTCGATCCACCGGTGCTGCCCATGTATCCGCGGCTGGCGCGGGCAGACAGGGCAGTGCCGGGGCTGGGCCGCGTCATCAAGAGGCTGGCGCGATTCGTGAGCCGCAAGTGGCCCGAGCCCATCTACGAACTGCGCCGCGAGTTGGGACTGCCGAAGGGCGCGAATCCGTTATTCGATGCCAAGCACTCGCCAAACCTGGTGCTGGCGCTTTTTTCTGAAGTGCTGGGCACCGAGCAGAAGGACTGGCCCGCCAACACCAAGATCACCGGCTTCTGCTACTACGACGCGGATGCGGGGAACGCGGCGCTGCCGCCGAATCTGAAGGAGTTTCTTGACGGCGGCGAGCCTCCAGTCGTGTTTACGCTCGGATCCGCCGCGGTGCTGGCGGCGGGGAATTTCTACGAGGTTTCAGCTACGGCTGCCATGCGGCTGGGGATTCGAGCGGTGTTGCTCATCGGTACGGACCCGCGCAACCTGCCACGGCAAGCGCTGCCGGAGCATATCTGCACAGCCGAGTACGCGCCTTACTCGGCGCTGTTTTCGCGCGCGGCGATGGTGGTGCACCAGGGCGGAGTGGGGACTACGGCGCAATGCCTCCGCGCCGGCAAGCCGATGCTGATCATGCCCTACTCGCACGACCAGCCTGACAACGCCCGGCGCGTGCTGCGGCTGAAAGTGGCGCGGGTAATCCAACGCGACAACTACACGCCGACGCGCGTGATGCGCACGCTGAAGTCTATGCTGGCAAATCCGAAGCTTTCACTGCAGGCGGAGGGGATTGCGCACCGGCTGGAAAGCGAGAACGGCGTGCGGTCGGCCTGCAATGCGCTGGAAGAGCTTTACGCGAGGATTAAGAGGGCTGGTTGAGGGTTGTGGTTTCCCAGGCCCTAAAATCGGGACCTGGGGCATCCGGCGGGTTTGTGCCTTGAACGCCACAAGGAGGTATCGATGGCGCCAGCGGAAAGCAACGGAATCGTCGACAAGCAAAGCAATCACTCGGTTGAGCAGACTGTGGAGAGGCTGAAGGGCATTTTGCATGCAAAAGGAGTGACTCTCTTCGCGCTGATCGATCACAGCGGAGAGGCGGAGAAGGCGGGATTTGCGATGCGTCCCACCAAGCTGCTGATCTTCGGCAGCCCCAAGGCCGGAACGCCGCTGATGCTGGCTGCGCCGAGCAGCGCCATTGATCTTCCGCTCAAGATCCTGGTTTGGTAGGATGGGCAGGGGATGGTTTGGATCAGCTATAACAGCCCGGAGTATTTGCAGGAGCGGCATGGTCTGCCGGCGGAGTTGATGCAGAACATTGCGGTGGTTGAGACGTTGGCGGTCAAGGCTGGGGAGTAGAAAGACTGGTTGGAGTTCGTGGTATCCCAGGTCCCAAAATCGGGACCTGGGGCACCCGGCATTTGCGCCCTGCTATCATCATCCGAGATGTCACGAATCCTAACAGCGATTACGGATGCTTACCCCTCACTCGCGATCGAAATGTCGTCTTTAACAGCGGACGAGGCTTCGGATTCGCGGTTGATGGCCGAACTCGCGAGTCATGTTGTCGATTTATTCGAGAGCGGACGCACCGAGGACATCCGCCCTGCATTCGAGTTGGCGGAGCACTTGATTGCCTCCGGCCTCGATGAGGAAAGACATGCGGCCGTCGTCGGCTTCCTCGAGACGATTCAGAACGTGGCTTCTCATCGAAAATGCGGATCGGCGGGTTTCGAACCGTTCCTCGGGCCGATGTCTCAACGTGCTTGGGCAGAATTGACGGAAGTGTGGAGAGACAAGACAAGTCTTGCCGCAGTCGTTGCATCGGAAACCGGCGCCACACTCCGACCGCGCTGGTGGCAGTTTTGGAGAAAACGAGACAGACGCACGCCAGCCGAGTTGCTCAGTGAAGTCCAGAACCCAGAACTACGCAAGATCATAGAGCAGATTACTCGCGAGTACCCCAATTTTCAACAGCCGGTTCCGGCCTTTGCCAGCGCATCTTTCAGTCCCTTCATGCTGATGCGGGATGAGGCTTCGGGGGTTCCTGCGCCGCGCCAGTGCGTTTCCAGGCTTACGGCGTAGCGGAATCCGTCGCGCTTCAGTGCCTTCAGTTGAGCGGCCCAATCCACAACGCCCTCACCGACCGGCGCCCACTCCCATTTGCCGTCTGCCTTGCGGACTACGTTCTTGGCGTGGCAGTGGCCGATGCGGTGCTTGGGGAGCAGGTTGTAGCCATCGGGGAAAGGCAAGCTGCCGGGGAAAGTGGCTGCGTTGCCGGGGTCCCAGTTGAGCATGAAGTTGGTTTCAGGCACGGCCTTGAGGGTGGCGGCGGCCTCTTCTCCGGTGGCGGTATTGCAGGCCATTTCGTTTTCGAGGATCAGGATCAGTTTGTGACGGGCGCAGAGCCGGGCCGCGGCGCTGAGTCTCTGGTTGATGCCCTCGCGATAGGGTTTCTGATCTTCAAGTCGCCAGAAGTCGAAGCAGCGGATGCGGTCGGTGGAGAAGGATTTGGCGAGGTCGATGGAGCGCTCGAGCACTTCGCTTTGGTGCTTGAAATCGAAGTCGGCGTGGAACTGGTCGTGGCGCGGGCTTTCCTTGGAGAGTGGCGCTCCAGGCCAGTCGGTTTTGAAGAGAGGGCTGGCAATGTCGGTTACACGCAGTTTGTATTTGGCAAGGATGGCGCGGGCTTCTGTCACTTGCGCCGCGTCGAGCTCAGTGATGTTTTTATCCCACATGCCGCGCAGTTCGATCCACTGCAGGCCGAAGTCATGCGCGGCTACGAAGCAGGTGTGGTCGAAGTCCTGGGAGATTTCGTCGTTGATGACGGAAACGCGAAAAGGGCAACCGGCGAGCGCTTGCGAAACGCGCGGCGCTGCTACCAGAGCGCTTGCCGCTCCGAGTTCGGCGAGAAACTCGCGGCGCGATGAAGACATTGGGCCTCCTTGAATTGCGGGGTGCGTTCACACGCGCACCGGCTTCGATTGTGATTGTAAAGCCGCGGGGCTCTCACGAAATGGTGGCCAATGAGTTCCGTGGTATCCCAGGTCTCAAAATCGAGACCTGGGGCACCCGGCTTTAGTGCGCAATAAAGCGGGCTCGGAGTTAGAACGTTGGGGGCGCATCACTTGCGGGGATAGTGTTTGGTCTGGCCGGTGCGGGAGTTGGTTACGGAAAAGCTGCCGTCCGGTGAAGCAGCGACTTTGAGCCACGCGCCATCCTCGGCGGTGCCGGCAGGATTGGCGATCATTTCGGTGGGGCTGTTGTGCGCGGCATCGGAGTCCTCGGCGGTGTGGAGTTGCCACAGATCTTCAAGGCCGGGAGCGTTGTGGACGATCTGCCACGCCTCCGGACTGCCGCCTTTATGCGCGCCGTTGTTCATGATGGCCACGCGGGGGTGGATGGCAGCTACGACAGCGCGCGAGTTGGAAAGATTCAAGCCGTGATGCGTCACCATGTAAAGGTCCACCGCACCAATCGGGTTGACGGGGCAGACAAGGGCGATTTCTTTTGCGCCGGTGAGGTCGGCGAGATCGAGAAGGCGGAATTTGTCGAAGGTGACCAGGATGCCGACGGAACGGGCGTTCTCGCTGGGATCATCGGGCCATTTCGGCTCCGCGCCGCAATATGCGTTGGGGGCCGGGTTGATGCCGGGAACGGCGGAGACGTGGTCGCCGTCGGCGGTGAGGACGATGATGCTGAGACCGGGAATGGAGATGGTGTCGCCGGGATGGACGATGCGGCGCGGATGGCCCTTGGTGGCCAATTCGTAGGCAGCGAAGTTTTTGCGCGTGGCATCGGAGTCTTCGCGATTCACGCCATGGTCAAGGAATTCGCCGACATGGATGCGCTTGACAAGCTCCGGCACTCCACCGACGTGATCGTCGTGAAAATGGGTGATGAGGACGTGGTCGATGCGAGCGATGCCGGCGTCGTGCATGGCCGCCAGGATGCGCAGGGCATCGCGTCCGTCGCTGCCAGGCCAGCCGGTATCAACCAGCAAAGATGCGCCGGAAGGGGCGACAAAGAGCGTGGCCTGGCCTCCTTCCACATCGACGGAGTAGATAGCGAGGTGATTCGGATCCGAGACAGCCGGCGCCGGAGCGGGATGCGGTTTGGCGGTGCGCGTTTGAGCGGGGTGCGTTTGGGCCGAAGAGAGCGCAGCGAACGCGCAGATGGAAAGAAGCAGGGCCGAAAAAAGACACGCAAGGCGCTGATAAGGCCGGCGGCGGAGTGCGATAGGGAAGGAATCGGGAGCAATTCGCATTTGCCGGTCAGTTTACTCTAGTGGCCGTGTCCGGCGAAACAGAGCAGAGCAACCTATGGTGCAGGCCCATCAAAACCGTGTGGCGGCAAGATCGTCGTCTTTTGTCTCCCGCATCATCAATAGACCGATGAGCGTGACAAGAGCCGCAGCGGAAAGATAGTAGCCGACGTATTGTAGACCGTAGTTTTTTGCCAGTCAGGTCGCGATGTAAGGCGCAAGGGAGGCGCCAAAAATCCCGGCAAAATTGAAGGCAAGCGAGCTGCCCGTGTAGCGCACTGCGGCCGGAAACAGTTCAGAAAGCACGGTGCCGAGCGGCCCGTAAGTCATGCCCATGAGGAAGAGGCCCAAGGCCATCATGGCGATTGCCTGTGTTGTGCCGGCGGCAAACATGGGCGCAAGAACAAGGCCGAAAACACCAATCGACGCCGTGATCCAAAGCAGGGCGACACGCCGGCCGCGCTTTGCCAGAATCGCTGAAATTGGAATAGCGGCCGCAAAGAACGCGATGTCGACAACCTGCATCAAGAGGAACTTTTCGCGGCTGTAGCCGAGCGCACTGGTGCCCCAGGCCAGGGTGAAGACGGTCATCAGGTAGAACAAGACAAACGTCGCCAGGCTTGCCATGGTGCCGATCAGGAGCGTTTTGGCGTGATCTCGAAAAACCACCAGCATCGGAATCTTGACTCGCTCCCTGCGATCGAGAACTGCGCGAAATATGGGTGTCTCAGTAATCGTCAACCGCACATAGAGGCCGACCAGGACGAGCACGCCACTGGCCAAAAACGGAAGGCGCCATCCGAATGCGAAGAATTGCCGGTCAGTGAGCCATCGGGACAACACCAGGAAAACGCCGCCGGAAAAGAAAAAGCCGACGGGCGCGCCGAGCTGCGGGAACATTCCATACCATGCGCGCTTTCCTGAAGGCGCGTTCTCAATGGCCAGCAGCACGGCGCCGCCCCACTCTCCGCCAAGGCCGAGGCCCTGACCGAATCGGCACGCCGCCAACAGCAGCGGCGCGCCAAAACCAAGCATGTGGTAGGTGGGCAATGCGCCGATGGCGACCGTGGAAATGCCCATGGTCAATAGCGC
>OCZT010004427.1_pt1 | contig 14149 bp, 14 predicted proteins | sample 1539031 | NCBI WGS metagenome assembly OCZT01 (sample SAMEA3539308, study PRJEB22396) | soil metagenome | biome: tundra; feature: field; material: soil | place: USA | collected 2010-05 | depth 0.15 m
CACCGAGATCTACACTCTTTCCCTACACGACGCTCTTCCGATCTGGCGGCGGGTGCTGGCGCGTCAGGAAGAACTGCGGGCGCGCTCACGCCGGGAGTGCGCCGGGACGCCGTGGCGATGGTCCTTTGAAAGTAGTTTGGGCGCGTCCTGTGCTTCTGCCCGGACTGGCTCCGGTGGTGAACGATCAGGTCCACGATCTGCTGCTCAGTCAGGCCGGCCTCGGTCCCAAAACACGCGAGCGCCAGATCGTATCCCGACTGGCTCTGGTCCCTCAGGTCGTGGCGCTGCCGCAGCCAGGTGTTCTTGAAGCGCATGTCCGCAGCCATCCAGCCGTCAAGCATCTCCTGCGGGATGCGCGCGTCGGTATTGATCAGGAGAGGCTTGTCCGCGAAGCGTTCGGCCCACTCCCGTGCCGCGTTCTCTTGGGCTTGCGCGTCGGGGATCGCGGCGTCGTCGAGGTACTGTGTGAAATCGGAGAGGTTGTATCGCCGGTCGGTAAACGAGTGGACCACGACGTCCTTCGGGTTGGCGGGGTCCTTGAAATTCCGGGTCCCCGGAATCCTCAATACTCGGGCCAGGTCGGAGAGGCGGTCGTAGGCCCACCCGCGCGACGAGGCATTCAAGCACAGCAGCGTGTGCCACCTGGCCACGTGGCCGGCGATGGCACGGCGATCATCGTCGTCCTCGAAGATGTACGGTTCCTTGAACAGCCACCAGGCATGCGCGCCGTTGCCGGTGAGAATCACGATGGTGGGCGGCATTGACGCCGGGACGATGGAGAGCGCGTCCGCAACCGTGGCGGGCAGCGCCTTTTTGCTGTGCGCGTCCGACCTCAGATCGAGATCGGCCCAAAACCCGGTGATGCCCGCGATCTCCGCCGACACGCAGCGCCGCGCCGGGCCGTGGTCCGCCGTGGACAGTCCGACCGCCACGTAGACGTCCAACCCGCTCGACTTCAGAACGAACTCCGCGGCGGCGGCGATGTCCCGGTACCAGTGCGACTGCTTGTCTTGGAGCGTCCACAGGAGGACATAGAGTTCCTCTGGCTTGAACTGCCACAGGAGAATGAGGAATTCGAGAGGCGTCATGCGGTTAACTCCTGGAAGCGGGCGAGAAAGCGGCGTCTGGCGACGGCGGAAACCCAGGGCGTGATCCAAAGGTTCTCGGCTGGCTCGCACCCGCACTCCCCGATGATCCAGTCCAAGTCGTCGACCGCGGTCACATCGCGGAACTCAGTGGCCAGCAGGATCTTGTCGGCCCGCTTCACAGACTGCGGCATCTCGGGCGCCAGCCCGAACTTCCGGGCGATGCAAGCGAGCAGACGCTGTTCCGCAATTCGGTAGAACTCCATCTGCGGGTCGCGTTTAATGGGCGCGGGCAGATCGCCCAAGTATGCTTCGCTTGCGTCGTGCAGGAGGCCCCATAGGGCGTCTCCGGGCGGAACTATGTCGCTGACCAAGAGGCAGTGCTGTGCCACCGTGTACAAAGTGTCGGTGTGGCCCAGGAAGCGGCATTGCTGCGAAAGGGAGTGCGCGATGTCCCCGATATCGATCTCGTCCTGGCTGGGCGAGAACGGGTGGACGTGCTTGCCGTTGTAAGTCTGAAAGTACTGGTTCACCGAATGTCCCCTCCGCCCGTGTCGCCGGTGCGCTCTTCTACCCGCCAGCCTGCGGCGGGCGCGCCGTACCATTGCTCCGCAGTCCGGACCGCGTGGTCCAGGAACGGCGAAGCGAAATCCCGCCTTCTCCGCCATTTCCTGCGGGGACGCGTGAACATCAGCCACCGCTCGCCGTCTTTCACCAGCCGGACCCGGGTGTTGCCGCACACGCTCACCATGCGTTTTGCGTCGGCAGGGTATTTGGGTTTGTCCGGTTCCCCGTCGCACTGAATGGGCGCAGTCGCCAGCCACGTGTCGTAGGCCACGAACCGCTCCCCGTTCCAAACGGTCAGGGTTGCGTCGTCCACCGGGGCGTCCGGAGGAACTTGGTCCAGCAATGACGGCTGGCATTCCGGCGCCGCAATGTGGGCCTTCTGTTGCTCGCGCAGGCGGCGCAGCGCGTCGCGGCCGTAGATGGCGCCCATGCTCGTGAGCGACGCTGGCGCACGCATCGGCTACCTCATCTCCTGTTGCCCGCCGCGCCTCGGCAAAGATCGCAACCAAACTTCAACATCTGATCGCAAATACCTGACGGAAGACCCGATTTTGACAAAGGGGCAGTTCTTCTTGAAGAGCCTGTCATGACGGACCGCCGCTACGCTGCGCTTGGTGATCCGGGCAAGATCATGCTCGTCGAGCAGGTCATCGAATGTGTTGTGAATCGCTCCCATTCGCAGTCCTCGGTTGTCCCTGGTTGGGACACCTTCAGCTTGCGCTGCGAACCCTGGGAAGAAGTGGGATTTTCCCAGGGAGAGATTGGGAGAGATTGGGAAAAGTTCAGTCTTGAGGTATATCCAGCAGTGTTACCGGGGTGAGTTTCATCCAAGCGGGTGCTTTCGAAAGGCCGATGGCCACCTTTTCAAGCCCATCTTCTCTGATTCTTTGGCCGTCCAGGATCTTTTGTACCGTTTTCCAGTCCAGCCCGCCGTTGCGTGACAAGTCGTGCCTGCTCCAGGACCGCTCCCGCAGCCGCTCCTGCAGCCATGCCGCGCGCCTGGGAAAGTGGGGGGCTACTCCAAGATCACGCCCGTCTGCGGCGTCGCCATTAACCTCGCCAGTTGGGCCAAGTTGTCCAGTCGTGTCAGGTTCAACATCCGCAGCGCCGAAAGCGGCAGTCGGTACTGCAGTTGATTCCCACCGAGCCTTCTCGCGAGCCGCGGAGTCCGAATAGTGGGCTTCGTGTCCAATCCACGCGGCCGTGATTGCCTGCTGCAAAAGTCCGTGCAGAATTGCATCTAGCTCTTGACAAAAGCAATCGAAATCTCTTTCCGAGTCGTTGTTACCCAAGTACGTGCTCCAAACTTGAAGGGCGAACTCCCGCATCCGCTTCGCGGCAAGGCTGGCCCATTTCTCGTAGGTACCCGCATTGTGGGATCGGAGCCCTTGCAGAATGCGAGCGAACAACTCCATTGTCATCTGGATTACCGCATCATATGCGACCCTGAACGAGTCGCCTGACAGTTGGCCCCACGGCGGCAATTCATATAGTGGAATGGCTTCGCGCATTTTGCGGATATGCCGAGCAAGAAGTCCTTCCAACTCGTCAATCAGAGATGAAGGAGGGTATGGGAGATTCTCACTGGGGATGTGTTCGAGTAGTTCAACAACTGTCTGCATCAGCTTCCTGCTTCAGTCTTGAGGAATGTCGAGAAGTGCAACTATCGCGTGCTTCTTCGACAGGGCTTTTGCCAACTTCTCCAGGACGTCCTCTCGCACCGGTTCACCTCGCAGAACTTTATCAATCGTCTTCGGGTCGGGACCTCGTTGCCTAAGAGGATCGTTTCTGTTCCATGCACGTTCAATAAGCCGCTCCTTCAGCCATGCCGCGCGCCTGGGAAAGTCCGGCCGGGCCGCTCCCTCGTCGGCCCGAGCAGCGTCGGGCTCCTGTCGAGCCGGTAACGATAACGGCGCTGAGCCTGTGATGACCTCGGCTCCGCGCCGATTTATAGCGTTCCCCGTACTTGCCACGGTTGCCGGCACTGCTCCGCCGGCCTGGTCGGATTTCGATGCACCAATGCCGGCCGCGCCGCCTGTGGTCGGCGGCTCCGCTCGCGCCGCTTCGTCAGATGTCTTGCTATCCACGGGAAAGCGTGGCAGGTCCGATCCCTGGCAGCTCGCGCGATCCTCCCCGGCCGATGGCTGTGCCGATTGTGGCTGTCCGTCCGGGGCATTATCCAGTATCTGCAGAACCTCCTCCCATTCCACTCCATTCTTGGCGGCCGCCTGAGCGTGCCCGATCATCCGGATCGACGTGAGTGCAGTGGTCGTATGCAAATCGATGAGATGAGCAACTCTGTTGCGTGACTCCTGATCCCCCGAGGCAGGCCAGAGCAACTTGCATGCCTTCTCCGTGTAGATCCGTATGCACTCCTGGATGAATTCCTCTAACTCGGAGCCTTGAACCGAGAACATTAAATTCGCAACGTTGGCATTGGCAAAGATAATCGAAGTCGCGTACCCCGCCGCCGCCCATTCGCCAAATGTCGCGTCGGGAATTTCGACGGGATGCTCCAATGCCTTTAGAAGCTCCTCCTCTGATGGATGAACTGGGTATATCAGCCCCGATAGTTTTGCGGATTCCCACCACTTGCCTTGATCCTCGTGGGCACATCGGTGGAATTCGAGACTCGCCCGAGTCTCTATGCCCCTGACGTAGGGATCGGCCGCCACTTCCCGCACGCGCTCCGCGGCTGTCCTAGAGGCAACGGCAGGGCCGACCAACAGTGGTGCATCGCCTTTCCGCTCCTTGCCCGGTCGCTGTCGGGTCGGAAGCTTCAGTCCAGGACTAGTTCCATCGCCACTCCCCTCGCCCATGTCGGTGGCCCCGCCTAGTTCCGCATGTATCGATTCTGGAGCCGGGTCCGCACTAATGCCGGCGTTGCCCACGGCTCGGGTCTGTTTCGGCGCCACTACCGAGCCGATGCGCTTTGCACTTTCGCGATAAGACTCCTCGTGCATCCGCCAGGCTCTTGCAACGTGCTCATGTCGAACTTCATGAATTGTAATGTCAAGTTGCTCCACAAAGCAAAAATAGTCTGACTCAGGCGCTTGTTCTCCAACAAACCGACCCCAGATGCGCACAATGAAATCCCGGACACGACGTGCAAGGGATTCCGCGGTTTCCTCGTAAATACCAGCATTATGCGAGATCAAGCTCCCGAAGACTCCAGAAAGGATCTCGCCAGCGAGAACAAAGAGGGTCTCGTCAACGAGGTTCCATGAGTCCTTTGACAATTGCCCCAGAGGGGGTAGTTGCGAGGACGGAATCGCTCCCAGAAGTTCCGCGATGTGACGTCCGCGGGTGGCCTCCAGACCATCAATGAGAGCGTCCCGCGGAGAAGGAAGGGAAGAGTCGTCAATGTCTCGTAGAAGGTCGGAAATCGTGTGCATCACAATCGACCCGTCTGCGATTTGGTCTGGTTGCGCAGGGCGTGCTTCGTCGGGTGCCGGCACTGCTCCGCCGTCCGCTTCGGATTTCGAGGAACCACTGGTCGCCACGCCGTCTACGGTTGGCGGTTCCGGTCGCGCCGGTTCGTCCGATGGCTTGTTGTCAGGCCCGGCAGACACCGCCGATGGCAGAGGTCCGCCGCCCAACTTCGCTAAATACTCTGCCCGTTGCGACCAGAATTCCGTGACGGCGTGATCCCATAGTTGCGAAAGCTCATGGTAAAGCCCGCTCGAATAATCGGTCTTGCTAAAGTCGCAATCACAAACCCACGCCACAGCACTAAATTGGCTTTCCCACAGGTAGTCCTCCGCCCCTGTTATGGCGCTTCGGAAATCCGCAACAGCCGTTTCTGGAAATCGCGAATCGGGCCTGAGATGCTCGGCAATTAGGCCCGCTGTGAGCGTCTTAAGGTAGCAGACGGCAGCACATAGCGCATTGGGCGCGTTCTGAAGACCGCTTTCGAGGTAACGGTTAAGGTCGGCTTCCGCTTTGGCATGTGCGTAGTCGAGCTTAATTCCCATCGCTGCCTTTACTACTCCCTAAATGGAATAGCCGGCCTGGCCGGGTCGGCGGCCAATTCGAGTCTACATCGAGATCTCTGGTGTGGAGACCACGACGATTTGCCGCCCCGGCGCACGGTTCCCGGCCTTTGCCCCGGCGGACCAGAGAAGAACTGGACGGCCAGCAGGCTAGATTAACAGAACGCCATGAGCGCTGCCAGCCTCTGAATGGCCAGCGCCTCGAGGGGTCGTGTTTTGGGTCAGTGCTGCGTCCGCAGGAGACCCCCGCGTTTGCCACATTTGGGCTCTTCTAAGGGCCGTGGGGGCCACGGTGTCGATTGGGGCGCATCTCCCTATACGGGAATCCACATTTATCTCCCCAACGGCGGCATTTTGGAAGCGTCCTCAACCGCTTCTGCGGCAACCGGCGTGGCCAGCCGTACCGGATGGCGGCATGGGCAGGATTGCCCGGAGAGCAATAACCCGGTTACCCTCCGTCTGGAAAGTACTTCTTCGGGTCCAACCCCAGCTTCTGGAGTCGCTCCCACGCGTCGTCCTCCTCGCGGTTGCGTTCCTCGGTTCCAGGGTTGCTGGTCCATCTGACGGTGAGCCCCAACCGGGTACGCACGTACTGGGGCACGGACAGGTTAGACACATGGGCTGCCGCATCGAGTTCGAGGAACTCAGCGAGGTTCACGGAGATCGTAATCGATTTCCGGTCGAGGGCATTCATGACGATTCACGATATCACGCCACTGTGGGCCACATGGGGGACGTGGCCCCCTATAAGGGAATAGAAAATCTTCTCCCTTGGCATGGGAGAGGTTTTTGGAAAGCGCACTAGACCGCGCGCGTGCGCGCGAAGCAATTGTGTGGCCAACAAGGATCAAGGCAAGTCATGGTACTCGTGACTCTCGGATGGATACCGCTCTAACTCACAGACAAATCTATCACTTGGTATTCATGGTAGCCATGGTAGCCATGTTTTTCACCAATCTAGTCCCTTGCCAAGGGAGAAGATTTTCCAGTTCCCTTATAGGGACACAGCCTACCACGGCCCCACTTCGCCCGTGATTCGAGGATCTGGTAGCCATGGTATGCATGGTATCCGTCCCGCGCTGTTTTGACGCTCCGAAGTGCTCTCAACTAACAGACACTAAAGTAGATACGTGAAAGAAACTATTGATCTTCGATTCTCTTTCTGAGAGAATCACAACAGGCGCACTACAGCAGGTCTTTTGCGGGAATACCCGCACTCCCACCGAGGCTTTAAGCCAAACCCATGCCCAAGGATATTCGGATCGAGAACCCGGTGTCTGGCCGCGGGTTCACGTCTAAGAATCGCGCAAAACGATTTGTCGCGCATGGGCGAGCGGTCTGGGTGCAGCCCGGACGTTCAATCCGATTTCTAGAAGCGCACCAAGGGCACACCGCCGCGCAGAAGGCTGTGGACAAGACGCGATGGTCGTATGACAGGGCCGCGCACGAAGGCATGGCGCAGATCGCTGACTTGGCCAACCTTCCCATGGTTCAGCCCGCTCGACTCTTGGGAATCGGGCGACGCAAGGGCGCCGCCAGACACACGTTCTTAGCGATGCAGGGGCTCTGATGGCGGCACGATTGCACGGCTTCCCTGCAAAGATCCGCATGCCGAGGACGAAATCACTCGTTCACATCCTGGCAATGGACGGCGTCGCGTGTGACATCTACGTGGATGTCACCATCCCTGCCAAGACCATTGGGATGCGCGACCAGCGGCGGCGGCCGACCCGCTGTGAGAACCCGGGTAAAATCCGCTGACGTTCCAATCGAAGTCCGCTGCGAGGGTGACGCGATGTTGGCGCGTGGTGCGCGCGCGGGGTCCGGCGCGGACAGGCCTGCCAACCAGTGCCGCGCGACGCAACACGGGTGCCAGTTGCGCCAACGGGGCCAAACGTCGCGTCAGACGCGGGCGCGGGGCAAATTCAGGGACCTGGCTTTCCACTTTTGGCGGCGGGTGGCATGGTCTCACAATTTCTTTAGTTAGTTCGGTTTAGCGGGGTTACCGGGCGGCGGTTACCGTCGCGATCGGCCAAGTTCTCGGGTAGCATGATCGACCTTTCCCACCTCCAGATTGAACTCCGGCCCGTATACCGGCTCCTGCCGTACGCGAGGAACTCGCGCACCCACTCCGACGAGCAAGTGGCGCAGGTTGCCGCCAGCATCAAGGAGTTCGGCTGGACGACCCCGATCCTGGTGGACGCCGAGGGTACGATCATCGCCGGCCACGCCCGGCTGCTGGCGGCCAAGAAGTTGGAGATGACCGAGGTGCCGGTGATCGTACTGGCGCACCTGACGCCGGCCCAACGCCGCGCGCTGGTGATCGCGGACAACAAGCTGGCGTTGAACGCTGGATGGGACGCGGAGGTGCTGCGCGCTGAGATGGCTGCGCTGGAGGTGGACGGCTTCGATTTGGCTGTGGTGGGATTCTCCACCGACGAGCTGCTCGCCCTCACGGTCGCGCCCGAACCCGATGCGGCCGCGGACGCCGCCGATGAACAGATTCCCGAACCACCCTCGCAGCCGGTTACGGTAGCCGGCGACGTTTGGGTGATCGGGCCCCACCGTCTGATCTGCGGAGACTGCCGGGACGAGAATATTATTCCCAAGTTATTCCTGGGTGACCAGGCCGGCATGGCGATCACCTCACCGCCCTACGCTACGCAGCGCCAGTACGATCCATCGAGCGGTTTCAAGCCGATCCCTCCGGACGAGTACGTCGCGTGGTTCCGGGCGGTGGCCGCCGGCATCGAGTCGGTGCTGGCGCCAGACGGATCCTACTTCCTCAACATCAAGGCGCACGCCGACGAGGGCGAGCGCGATCTATACGTGATGGATCTATTCATCGCCCACCGGCGCCAATGGGGCTGGCGCTTTGTGGACGAGTTCTGCTGGCGGAAAACTGACAATGGCGTTCCTGGCGGTTGGGGCAATCGCTTCAAGAACGCCTGGGAGCCGGTCGCCCACTTCTGCCGCCAGCAGCAGATTAAGTTCCGGCCCCAGGCGGTCAGCCACAAGTCGGAGGACTGCTTCGACTACTCGCCCAACAACCCGAAATCGCACTCCGGAAGCGGGCTGCTGGGGACCGGCGCGCGGGGCGCGGCCGCAGACGGTGGAAAAAACCAGAGTGCGTGGCAGCGCAGCAGGAACAGCCTGGCCGACGACTCGGAAGGCCGCCACTCTGGCCTGGCGCGCCCGAGCAATGTGATCGAGGTGAAGTCGGAGAGCAGTCAGGGAAGCCATTCGGCGCCATTTCCGCGCGGGCTGGTCGAGTTCTTCGTGAAGGCCTTCTCCGATCCCGGCGACATCGTGTACGACCCGTTCATGGGTTCGGGAACGACGATGGCCACGGCTCACGTGCTGGGGCGGACCGGATATGGCTGCGAGATCAGCGCTGCCTATTGTGACGTGATCATGCACCGCATGATCAACATGGCGGGCGGCACGGCGACGCTCGAAGCGACCGGCGAGTCGTTCGCTCAGGTCGCGGCGGCGCGCGGCGTCGATCCGGAGCAGGCGTTGAACCCGAAGGCCCAGGACTCCGGCGCGATCAGGCACAACGGGCCCAATCCTTTTTACGGGCGGAAACCACCGGCGCAAGGACCGGTGAGTCCGCTCTAACCGGAGGCTGCGAGGCTTCCACAATTGCATCACAGCAAGGAGATCACTTATGCCAGACGTAGCCACTCCGAACCAGGCCGAACGCGAGTTCGAGACTGGGACGGATGAAGCATTCAAGAACGCCAACGTGACCGGCGCTGCCGGCCACAACGAAAACCAGCGCGTAACCTACGCCAACATCAAGCGCACCTACGATGTCTACCAGGACCTGGACATCCAGGCCGCGCGCCAGGCGCAGGTCGAGCAGACGCGATTGAATCAGATCGCCAACCAGGCTCTGCAGAATGCGGTCGAGACCGCCAACATGGTCGGCAAGCAAGCCATCCGCCACGCCGACGTGGCCGCAGATGCCCTGTGGACCGACGAACTCAATCCGGTGACGCGCGGTTCCGGCGCCAACCTCACCGCGGGCTCCGTGCCCGCCAACCGCGCCACCGACGTGGCCGCAGCCGGGGCCGGCGTTTCCGCTGAAGCCGTGGCTGCTGCGGTAGCAAAGCAGGTGGATGCATCGGTCACGCCGGTCATCGCCGCGCTCCAGCAGATCGTCCAGGCGCTCGCCACAGCGACCACGGCGATCGGCAACGTCGTCAACCAGGCGCAGCCGAAGACTGCGTAACCTCAAACCGGGGCGGCTGCCGAAGGCCGCCCCACCTTCCAGTAGGAGACGAACGAATGAACGTACTATTCATCATCCTTCAGCTTTTCCCCCTCGTCATGGCGGCTGTCCAAGCGGTGGAGGCGGCAATCCCGATGCCTGGTCAGGGCAAGCAAAAGCTCGACCTGGTGCTGGACGTGGTCAAGTCCGGCTTCGATGCCAGTGCGGACCTGTCGAAGTCCTTCAGTTGGGACAAGCTGGTCACGCTGATCGTGCCGATGATTGCCAAGTTCGTCGCGCTCAACAACGCGCTCGGCTTGTTCAAGACTGCCCAACCGGCAAAGGCATGACAAACCTGCAGGTGGCAATGTGGCCGGTCGAGAGACTGATACCATACGCCCGCAATGCGCGCACCCACTCCGACGAGCAAGTGGCGCAGGTTGCCGCCAGCATCAAGGAGTTCGGCTGGACCTCTCCAATCCTGGTCGGAGGTGATGGCGTCATCATCGCTGGCCACGCCCGGCTGCTGGCGGCGCGCCGGCTGAAGATGACAGAGGTCCCGGTGATCGTGCTTGGGCATCTCACCGAAGCCCAACGGCGCGCTCTGGTCCTGGCCGACAATAAACTCGCGCTCAACGCCGGATGGGACGAGGAGATGTTGCGCATCGAGCTGACGGACCTGGACGTCAGCGGGTTCAACCTGGACCTGATCGGGTTCTCCACCGACGAGTTGGAGACTCTCATGGCGCCAGGCGAGGAGACGACCGAGGGCCTGACCGATGAGGACCAGGTTCCGGAGACGCAGGTCGCTGTGGTCTCGGCGCCCGGCGACGTGTGGATACTGGGAGACCACCGGTTGCTGTGCGGCGACGCCACCGTGGTATCGGACGTCGAAAAGGTCCTGGCGGGCGGCTTGGCCGACATGGTCTTCTGCGACCCCCCGTACAACGTGAACTACGGCGCGACGATGAAGGACAAACTCCGCGGCGCCAACCGGCCAATCGCCAACGACAACCTGGGAGCCGACTTCGCGCAGTTCCTCTTGGACGCCTGCACCGCTATGGTGGCGGTCTGCAAGGGCGGCATTTACATCTGCATGTCGTCGTCGGAGATGGCCACGCTTCAGACGGCGTTCCGCACGGCGGGCGGCCACTGGTCCACGTTCGTGATCTGGGCCAAGAACACGTTCACCATGGGCCGGTCGGACTACCAACGCCAGTACGAGCCGATCCTGTATGGCTGGAAGGAAGGCGTGGATCACTTCTGGTGCGGCGCCCGCAACCAGGGCGACGTGTGGGCCATCAAGAAGCCTCACATCAACGACCTGCATCCCACGATGAAGCCCGTGGAACTGGTGGAGCGTGCGGTCAGGAACAGCAGCAAGACCCGCGACACCATTCTGGATCCCTTCGGCGGTTCCGGCACCACGATCATCGCCTGCGAGAAGGCGGGGCGTCAGGCGCGGGTAATCGAGTTGGATCCGAAATACTGCGACGTCATCGTGCGCAGGTGGCAGGCTTTCGCCGGCGGCGTCGCCACTCTCGATGGCGATGGCACGGCTTTTGACAAGATCGCCGCACAAAGGGTGGCAGCTTGAGCGGCCTCTCGATTCGCGCTTATGCCCGCGTCCGGGGCGTGAGCCACGTTGCGGTGCTGAAGGCTATCAAGAACCGGCGGATCAGCCAGAACGACGACGGGACAATCGACCCGGACAAGGCCAACCAGGAATGGGAACGGAATACCTTCGCCGGCAAGGCGATAGGCACAGCGGCGCCGCGCGGCACTACGGAAGCGGCGCCGCCGAGCGACATCTCGCTGATGTTCCAGAAGGCGAAAGTCAAGGAACAGTATTTCAAGGGTCAGACGGCGGAGTTGGAGTTCAACCAGCGATCCGGAAAGCTGATTGATGTAAGCGTGGCGGGCGAATTCGCTTCGTCCGTTTCCAACATCATCCGCGACCAGGTGTCGGCCTGGCCGGACCGGCTCACGCCCATGGTGGCAGCCAGCACCGACGAGACCGCCATCCGCCGCATCCTGGCGAAGGAAGGCGACGCGCTGCTGCGCAAGGTCTCGAAGGCCATCGCCGACGCAGGTTATTGATGAGCGCCCCAGGGACATTCTCGATGTACAAGGTCGGAGCGGACGCGTTATTGCCGCCACGTGAGATCACTGTCTCGCAGTGGGCCGACGAGAATGTCATCCTGGCCGGCGCGGCCGCGGCCGAACGCGGCCAGTGGCAGACGAGGCCATACCAGCGCGAGCCGATGGATGTCCTCAGCCCCGGCCATCCGTGCAAAACGGTGGTGCTCATGAGCGCTGCCCAGATGCTCAAGACCAGCGTGCTGGTGAACTTCCTGGGTTTCATTGCGGACGTGGATCCGGGCCCGGTGCTCGTGGTTGAGCCGCGCAGCGAAGACGCCAAGTCGCTGTCCAAGGATCGCGTGGCGCCGATGTTTCGCAACACGCCGTGCCTGCGTGGGAAGCTGGCAGCGGTAAAATCGCGGGACTCGAACAACACCGCTCTCCACAAGGTCTTCACAAACGGGTCGGGGCACATCACCTTCACCGGCGCGATCTCGCCATCCGGACTGGCGATGCGGCCGATTCGCTATCTGCTGCTGGACGAGGTCGACCGGTATCCCGCGAGCGCAGGGTCGGAGGGCGACCCCGTCAAGCTGGCGGAGATGCGCACGGGCGAGTTCGAGAACAGCAAGAAAGTCGTCATGTGCTCGACGCCCACCGTAGACGGGGAGAGCCGGATACAGAAGGCGTGGATCGAGAGCGACCAGCGGGAATACTTCGTGCCGTGTCCGCTGTGCAACCACTTCCAGGTGCTCGTCTTCAGCGGCGGCGCCAGTGGCGGTGGCCTAGTGTGGCCCGAGGGCGAGCCGGAGAAGGCTGCGTATTGCTGCCAGAACTGCAAAGCGGAGATTCCCCACCACCAGAAGTCGTGGATGGTGGATCACGGGGAGTACCGTGCACAGAACCCCGAGTCCGCGATACCCGGCTTTCGGGTGTCGCAGATGATTTCTCCCAAACGTGGATGGGGAACCATCGCTGTCGAGTTTCTGGCGGCCAAGAAGTCGCCGGAGACGTTGAAGGCGTTCCTCAACACCGTGCTGGCGGAACTGTGGGCAGAACGGGGCACGGCGCCGGATTGGGAAAAGGTGTACCTGCGGCGGGAGCAGTACGATCTCGGCATCGTGCCGGTGGGCGGCCTGCTGCTGGTGGCCGGCGTGGACGTCCAGGACGACCGCCTCGAGGCGGAGATCAAGGCTTACGGGCGCGGCAAGGAGTCCTGGTCCGTCGATTACAAAGTGATCCAACTGCCGGACCAGAGTGGGCAGGCCATCAAGACTTCGGCGCCGGAGGTGTGGCAGGAACTGGAAGCGCTCTTGGCGAAGGACTGGCCGTGCGCGTCAGGTGGAACCATGCCGATCATGGCGATGGCCATCGACAGCGGCTTTCGGCCGCAGATGGTGTATGACTTTGCCGCGCACCACCCGCAGCCGGCTCACGGGCCTGCCGGCGATGCGATCACGGCGCCGCGGACCGTCATCCCGACGAAGGGAACAGACAACGCGTTCAAACTGCTGGCGTCGGTATCGAGCACCGATGCCGCTCGCAAGCGGCAGAACGTCCGCATCTGGAGCATCGGGACGCACTGGGCGAAGCAGGAATTCTACGACTGGCTGCGGCTCGATCTTCCCACCGACCCGGACGAGCCGTTCCCCGCCGGCTACCAGCACTACGCATACGGCGACGCTGACTTTTACAAGGGGCTGTGCTCGGAAACGAGGGTGGTGCGCGCCGCGACCGGCAAGGTCGAGTGGGTCAAGGATCCAAACGTCCGGAACGAACCGCTCGACTTGGCGGTGCTCTGCCGGGCAGCGTCGGCAGTTTGCGGAATTGATCGGTTCACCGATGACGACTGGGCGGCGGCCGAGGGCAACCTTCCGGCCGGCGCTACGCGTGGCCGCAACGACGCCTTTTGGGGTACGCGCCAGGACTTTTGGGGCGGGCGGGGCGGCGGGGACTGGTTTAAATGATGCAACTCTCCGAGCTTCTTTCCGAGCGCGACACGCTGCAGCGCGCGATCTTCAGCGGGATTCGCCGGGTGCAGTTCGCCGACCGCGCGGTTGACTATGACTGCATCGACGACAAGCGGAAGGCGCTGGCCGATATCAATGCCGAGATCGCCAAGGCTTCGGGGCCGGCGCCATCCTCTTTCAGTCTGGCCGTGCACAGCAGGGAGTAAGTGAACACCATCGACAGGATGATCGGCTACT
>OCZT010004430.1_pt1 | contig 14146 bp, 11 predicted proteins | sample 1539031 | NCBI WGS metagenome assembly OCZT01 (sample SAMEA3539308, study PRJEB22396) | soil metagenome | biome: tundra; feature: field; material: soil | place: USA | collected 2010-05 | depth 0.15 m
CGGCTCCGAGCTCGTCGAGGGCGCCACGGACCAGGCCGAGATGAACTGAGCACACAACCTGTGGATTCCGGTGGGCTGCCTGCAGCAAGGGGCAATGACCCAGTTTGACGACCCTCACGCGGGCGTCCGCATTCGGGGCGAACCCAAGCTCGTCAAGCAGGCTGACCACCTTTCGGCGTATGGCCACGGAGCTGAGTGGCACCGCCGGCTCCGAACCGGAATCTTCACGGACCTTGGACTCCCGCGCCAGCTCGCGACCCCACATCCGGCCTGCCTCGATGGCGTCGACGCTCGGTTGGGCGCTCGTGCGTGCGATGTGCGCAGCCAGAACGCACGCCAGGGCGGCATACTCCTGAGCCACCTGGTCGGAGCCGACGTCGGGCGCGGCGTGGTACAGCCAGGCGGGCCGTCCACGCCCCTTGGCGACCGCCTGGCTCCGGACAACCAGGCCGCCGCTTGACAGTGCGTCTAGATGTTCGCGAATCGTGTTGGGGTGCTGACCGATGGAAGCCGACAGAGCCGCCACCGTGCAGGGTTCTGGCTGGTCGATCAGGACATTCAAGATGTCGGCCCGGGCGGTCGAGAGATGGGACCGCCGGCGCTTCATCTGTGGCGTTGGCGTCGGTCCGTATCCCGGTCGTGGACTCGCCACCGACGTCAAATTAGTTTTCACGGAATTAGTGTAATAAATTTTCCTTAGTTCCGCCAGTGACGGCGGGGACCAGACACCACAGGGTGCCTCATCGCGTATGAGTCGGAGGAGTTCTTATGAGCACAGTCGTTGTCGCAGCAAACGCCGCAGACGCGCAGGCCGTCGAAGCCGTCAGGAATCATCACGCACATCTGGCCGGCGCCCTCGCGGTCCAGGTGGAGTCGCTTGTCGAAGCCGCAGCGCGAAATGACCTGCCCGCTGCCGGCGAGGCAGCCAGGGACCTGGTCCGTTGGTGTCACGACGAGCTGATCCCGCATGCGCTCGCCGAAGAGCGGGCCATGTACCCGCAAGCCCGCGAAGATCCGCGCGCCGCCCTGCTGGTGGACGCCATGCTGGCCGAGCACGGTGATCTCGCCGCCATTGTCAACGCCATTGAGAGCTCCGCCGAGCCCGTGCGCGCCGCAGCGAGCGCCGAGGCCCTCCGGTCGCTGTTCAACTCGCACCTGGTCAAGGAGAACGAGCAGATCCTGCCCCTGCTGGCCGCATCCACCACCGTGTCACTGGCGGACGTCCTGGACGGCATGCATGAGCTTCTCGGCGCGCAGGATCATGGCCAGGTCGCGGCCACCTACGCCGACGCCGACGCCGAGTGCGGATGCGGGGGTGAGTGTGGCTGCGGTCACCAACACCCGGATGCGGTCATGCCCGAGCTCGACGCGCGCGACGTGCCACACTCCATCCGGCACGCAACGATCTTCGGCGCCCTGGACTCGGTCAGAACGGGCAGCGGTCTGGTACTGGTCGCTCCGCACGACCCGCTGCCACTGCTGGCTCAGCTGGAACAACGCTCACCAGGGCTTTTCAGTGTCGACTATCTGCAACGTGGTCCCGAGAGGTGGCGGGTCCGCTTCATTCGGGCATGATCCGTATGGTCGTCCGGCCAGACCCGACCTGGTGCGACGTTGAGCGTTGATGCGCTCCCATATTGCTACCCGAGGTTACCCGTCATCCCACCCGGTGGCTTTCGACGAAATGTGGCCACGACCACACCCACCTCCATGCAAGAGAGTGTCGGCAAGGACGTAGGAGCGGCCGTCCTCATCGCGGATGTCGCTCTTCGAGAGCAGTCGCCACAGCAGATGTCCGGCTGGCTTCACACCGCAGCGCAGACGGGAGGAATTCCTTAGGGCCGGTCCGCGACCTAAGAGTTCTCATGCTGCCCGGGTCGGGCTTGGTGTCCCAAGGTGTCGAGGACAACGTTCAATCAGTACCGAATGAGTATCGGCAGTGCACGTCCCTGGGTAGCCTTGGCCCCAACGCGAACTGTCTCAGCTTCGCGAGCCGGTGCATGTGACGTGTGACCGTGTGGATTCACCTATCTGTACGCAGACAGTGGTATCGCCGACCACAGGCCTTCTCCCCTGGTCCAAGGTGTCACGCCAGCTATCTCCGGCTGTTCGTAATGCCAGCCGTCGAGATTGGTTCTGATGCTGATCTTGTGCTTGTTGGTAGCGCGAGCGAGCGCGTGGTCCCAGCCAGGGCGAAAGCCATCAGGACGATGAGGGGGCCGGTGTTGGGGTCCGTGGCCTGGCCCGAGTACAGCTGGCCGATGTTCTGACCAAGGATCCAGAATGCTGCGGCCGCCAATGCTCCTGCCGCCGCCGCTGCCGTTCTCCAAGGTCGGCCGGCGAGTCCTACCAGACCCACCAGGGCCATCACGACGACCAACGTGATGGAGGGCGCGTTACCGCCGTGGCTGAGAATAGCCTCGGCACTGTGATGCAGACCCGCGAGCCACGCTGGTACACCGTCGGTGCTGCCGATCTGGTCGCGCAGCCCGGCGCCGCCACGCTGGTTTGGCAGCATTTCCAGCCACGCACCGCCGATCCACAAAATGGCCCACGCCGAGGGCAACCATCCCGCGACCGTTTCATTGTCGGAATCGTGTGGGCTGCGATGATCGTTGGCCGGCCAGGCTGCGGACGCCAGGACCGCATACAAGAGGACGGCACCGGGGGCGCCAGTGATCAGGGAGGCATGTCCGGTGACAAGGCCGCCCAGACCCTCACTGAGCCACCACAGCGCAGCCGACCATGCCAGGGACCCAAGGATCGCGGGTCGGACCAACCGTGGGACCAAGAACCCGATGCCCAGTGCGAGTTGGATCAGCACGAAGGCTGTGTTCAGCGATGCGGGATGCGCGGCGATGAGATGGGCGAAGAAGTCGACCGGGCCAGCAACCCAGCCTGGCTGGTCCTGACCAGCAGGTGCCAACACCTGCCGGGCAAAAGCAGTGGTGAACATGTATGGCTGCAGCTGCAACGTGGCGTCCATTAACCACAGCACGCCGAGAGTGACTTGGACGCCGCGTCGGGTTGTACCCGGCCAAATCTGCCGGTGCTTGTTGACCGTGCGCACTCCGCCTATGGTTGTGGCCTTCTCGTCAGCTATCAGTTCAGTCATGATCCTTCACCTGTGAGCAGGCCGCCTCCCCATGTGCGGGTCCCCCGACCGACATGGCCCGCGTTGGGACACCGCTTCGTGGCTCCTGCGCTGATGCTGACGGCGCGTTTGTTGCTGCTGATGCAGCTCGGGCCGGCTGCTTGTTGTCCCACCCAGGCTCGCTCGGGTCGCCAGCCCTTTGCAGGGGCACGCCTACGACGGGGACCGGGCTCGGGTGGACCTCCTCACCCATGAGCGTGTCGCCGGCCGTGGTGCTGGACGTGGCCTTGCCGTCGCTCTTCATCTCGTTGATCTCAGACTTGAAGATGCGCATCGAGCGACCAAGCCCGCGAGCGGCGTCTGGCAGTCGCTGCCATCCGAAGAGTGCCACGACCACCAGGATGAGGACAACGAGGTGCGGGCCCTCTAGAAGGTCTTTGATACCCATGCGGACACTGCCTTTCGCGATGGCTGCTCAGAACACAACGGGGTGAGGCCAAACGTCAATCTAGGTCTGGGCGGTCACCCCCTTCTCGGAGGGCCGCGGTGACCTCCCGAGGGCCTTGACCCACGACCGTGAGCTCCGCCCGGTGCCGCCAGAACCGGCCGCTCCAGCTCCACGGCAGACGCGGCGAACACGCCATATCTGGGTAATCAGGGTCAGCCAGATGGCCGCCACGATGGCGAACAGGGCGATCACCAGGACGTCACCTACGCTGGCCAAGGGTTTGGCTGGCGCGGGGTGGTAGGCGGACTTGGCGGCCGTCACCGTGACGGTGGTGCTTGCCGTGACAGGCTGCGCGCCAGCCGCGGCGTAACTGGCGACGAATGTCTGCGGTCCTTTGGCGGTCGGTTGGTAGAGGTGATCAGCGTCGCCACCAAGAGCCAGCCGCGCAATGCCGGTTTGGTCAGTGGTGGCCGAACCCAACCGTACGAGCCGGGCCGGCGTGCCGAACTCCGTGGTCAGGAAGCCGAACGCCACCGCTGCGTTCGGTAACGGAACGCCGTGCCCGTCGGTCAGCGTCGCGGTGAGCTGCACCAACCCGCCGGCCTCTAGGCCGGCGATCGTGACTGCGGGCGTGATGACGGTGCCGCTACGTGGCGGCGCAGCACTTGCGTGGGCGGCCGAACCTACCCCGAGCATGCCCATCAGAGCGACCAGCAGCAGGACGCCGGTCGCCCCGGCCACGCGGTGGGCCTTGCTCGTTGCACCGACCAAGCTCGCGTCGCGGGCGCCGGGCTCACTGGCCGCGGTGTGCGCAGGCGCGGGCGCCCGCTTCTCCAGGTCGCTGAGCTCCTGCATCTGCTCGATCTCCTCGATCTCGTCGATGGACAGCAGCGGTACGACTCGGAACAGGAGCATGAGCAGTAACGGGACGGCAGCTGTCGCAGCGAGGGTGATCGTCACGGGAACCCAGGTGAAGTGGTAGGTGCCAAACGTCTGGGTCACGGTGTCGTAGCTGGCCGGGCCGACGACCAGCAGGACCCGCTTGAGCCACATCATGGGCAGTACCAGGCAGGCCGCGATCACCATGCCGCCCACGTTCCTGGTCCATGGCAGCGCCACCAGCAGCAGCGGCAGCACTCCCCCAGCGACGACGAACAGCCAGAACGACACAGCCAGGCGACCGGTGAGCAGGTCGGTAAACACGGCAGCGCTGCCAGGGTCACCGACATAAGAGCCAGGCAGCAGGTCGGCGAATGTCAGGTAGAGGTAGGTTGCGCCGAATGTCGCCAGGATGAACCCCAGGCGGACAAAGTGCCGTTCGTGGATGAGGCCCTGCAGGTGGTAGCCGCGGCGGAAGCCGGCGACCACCAGGATGACCAGTGCGACCCCGGAGTAGAGCGCAGCAACCACGAACTGCGGTGCCCAGATGCTCTCGTGCCACCACGGTCGACCGGTGCTGGCAAAGGCCCACGACAGGACAGAGTGGACTGACACGGCCAAGGGGATGATCATGACGGACACCAGACCCAGCGCGCCTGCCATGACGCGCCGCTGACGTGGCGCCCCGACCCAGCCACGGGAGACCCGCGCGTACAGGGTCGTGCGACGCCGGCCCAGCCGTTGTCCAGGCTCCTGGCCCAGGACCGCCATGTCCGGGATGAGCGGAAGGGCGAAGAACACGAGGGATCCGAACGTGTAGGTCATCACTGCGACGAAGTCCCAGAACACCGGAGCGGACAGGTTGGGCCGGGTCACCAGCTCGTAGAGCCGGATCGGGTTACCGATATGCGGAATGATCAGGGCCGCCCCGATGAGCACGGTAACCACGGCGGTGCCCTCGGCCAGGCGGGTCAACGGTGCCCGCCAGGTGGCGCCGGTCAGCCGCAGGATCGCCGAGACGACCGCCCCGCCGTAGCTGACACCAATGAAGGTGATGACGTCGGCGATGTAGATCGCCCAGAAAGCGTGGTCGTTGTAGCCGGCCACTCCCATCCCACCCGCGAGCTGGACGACCCAGGCGGCGATGCCAGCCGCGACGATCAGGCTCAGAACGCAGATGGTCAGCCACCACAAGCGGCTCGGCTTACCGAAAGGGCGCAGGGACGCCTCACGAGCAAGTGTGGCCGTGGGAATCAGGGCCGACGCTCGCGTTGTCGATGCTGGCGCTGGCACAGCTTGCGTGGTCATACCTGGTCTCCGATGTTCTGGCCGTGGCCGAGGATGTAGTAGACGCGCGGGTTGGTCCCGAGCTCCTCCTTGAACCGCACCGCGTCGTTGTCCCTGAGGAACTGGGAGAGCACCACGGTGTTGCCCGGTCCGTTGACAGCGACGTCGGTGACCAGGTCGCCGATGTACAGCACACCCATCGGGCATCCCGCCACGCAGGCGGGTAGCTCACCGTGTGGCAGTCGGTCGGCGCAGAACACGCACTTGCCGACGGTGCCCTTTTGCGGGACCGGCATCTGAGGTGTCGCGGGCATGGGCATCCGCGCGGCTGGCAGTGGGTCGGTCCAGTTGAAATAGCGAGCCTCATACGGGCAGGCAGCCATACAGGCACGCGACCCGACGCAGGCGTCCACATCGACCAGGACCAGGCCCTCGTCGGTACGCACGTTGGCCCCGACCGGGCAGATATACATACAAGGAGCGTCCTCGCACATCATGCAGGGGCGCGGCATATGGTATGTCCCGCCGGCGCTGTCGGTCATACCGAAGACCTTGATCCAGGTCTGCTCTTCGCGAAGCCCGTGGCGCTGCTGACAGGACTGCGTGCACACCTCGCAACCGTCGCAGTGGCGCAGGTCGATGACCATGCACCAGGCGTGCGCGGGAGTCTTCGTACCCTTGGTCGTGGATACCGTGTGGGCCGCACGTGGCGTGGTTGCCGCCTGCGCGTCGTCCCGGTAGCTCACCATAGTGAGGGCGCCGGCCGTTGCCACCACACCCGCGGTGGCCAGAAGGTTACGCCGGCTCAGGAACTTGCCAACCTGCTGGGCGACTTCCGGGGGAAGACCCGCTGGCACCTGCAGATCGGTTGTACGGGGCTTCATCTCGTTCTCCCTTGCGATCATCTTCGGTTCACTTCTTGGTCAGGAGCCGGGCTCACGGCTCACGCAGCGTTATCCCTGCCCATGCCACCAGTAACGACAACACCGTCCAGACCACCATGGAGCCGCAGACCACGAGTGCGGCCAGCGAGGTACCGACGCTGTTGTCCAGGTAGGCACCGAAGGGGCCCAGGGTCAGCGCATCGGCGCCCGAAGCCAGCACCATCAGAATCCGTCCCGCCTCCAGTGGGTTGAGCAGGACACCAACGAACAGTCCGAACGAACCCAGATGGACCGCGGCGGCAACACCCGCCAGGACCAGGTCAATGGCGAAGGCGAACAGGAACCACAGCCCCATGGACACACCCAGGGCCTGCAGGCGGCTGCCTGCCAGCGCCGAGATGGCGACGCCGATGGCTACGGAGACAACGCCCACGCCCAGGGCCGACCCCACTATGGCCAAGAGCGGGCCGACGTCAGCGGCCCCGGCTACACGGGCGAGCAGGAGCGCGCAGGCACCGAACCCGAAACCGATGGTGAGCCACACCGCCCCAACCAGGCCGAAGAAGACGCCGCAAACGTGTTCGAGGCGGGACAGCGGCTGGACGAGCATCAGCGGGAGCAGGCTTCGTTCTCGCGCCGATGAGAGGCTGTTGGCGCCGAGCATCATCCCCATCAGTGGCGGGAAGAGGATGGCAAGGTTGATCAGCGACCCCGTGCCGGGACCAACACCGGCCAAGCCCAGGCCGCTCACCGAACGCAGACCCAGCAGGGTCGCCAGCACGCAGACCACGGTGAACGTCAGGGCGGTCCCCAAGACGAGGCGCCCTCGCACCGCCAGGCGTAGCTCCCATCCGGCGACGGCGAACATACCGGAAAGATTCATCCTGAGCTCCTCGACATCGAGTGTTGGGTCCCCATGGCCGGCAACGGTCGAAGCGAGTCCACGGTGCCGTCGTGGACGACCCGCCCGTGGTCGAGAAGCACTGCCCGGTCCGCGACGCCGGCCAGCTCGTGACGCAGCAGGCTTGTGACCAACAGCGGCATCGCGATCAACGCGGTGCCTCCGGCTGCCCGCAGTGCCTGGATGGTCTCCCACAGCGATGCGGTGTGCCCCTCGTCCAGGCTCGCCGTTGGCTCATCGAGCAGGACCACCGGCGGGGAGCCAAGGAGCGCGACCGCCAGCGCGACCCGTCGCCTCATCCCACCCGAAAGGGTGCCGATGCGGCGGTCGAGCCCGGGCAGAAAACCTTCAGTCAGCGGCACAGCCGCGGCAAGTTCTTCCGGTCCGCCCACGCTGACTCCCCGCAGGCTGGCAAAGAAGGCGATGACCTCACCGACCGTCACCGCCTCAGGCAGGGCGACGAGCTGCGGTAGGTAGCCGATCAGGCCTCGACCACTTGCGGATCTGGGGGTCGCGCCCAAGACCTGCACCGTCCCCTGGAAGGCGGTGAGCCCGGCGACACAACGCAGCAGCGTGCTCTTGCCGGACCCGTTCGCCCCCACGAGAAGAGCGATGTCTCCCTTGCGAAGGTCTATGGACACGTCGTCGAGGACGACCTGCGAACCAAATGCCTTGCTCACTCCGTCAATCTCCAGCGGTTCAGCGTCCTGCGACGGCTGCCGCGTGTACGTAAGAGTCATAGCGTGGGCCTTCCTAGGTGGGGCCGGCGGCGCCTCGTGCAACCCAGCAGGACCAGCGAGCAGGCCGCCAGGCTGGTCGCACCCAGCAGCCCGGTCCCAAGCGCCATGTGGACGGTGGCGGACGGCTGCGACGGGAGCGACGGCGATCGGGGGTCGACGATCGGGAAGCGGTCGACGGACACGGGTTGCTGACCGGCCATTCGTTCCTCGACGGCCCGAAGGAGAGCAAAGGATGGGCTGGAGGCGAGGGCCATCAGGTCGGGGTCGTTGGCCAGTAGGTTGCCGGCCGCCGCACCCTCAACCTCGGCAGTTTGGCCGATGGCGTTTCCCGGACGCTGGTAGCCGCGGTAGTCACTCCAGTAGTTGCCCACGCCGTGGCTGCTCCAGGCCGAGGTGCCCCCGTTCCCGTCGGGGCCGAGGCCCAGAACCTGCACGGTGTTCTCGACGAGGCTGTTCTGCGACAGGATGGCGTTCGCGTCCGGAAAGAGACCGACCCCGACCTGGTTCAGAGCAATGGTGTTGAGCTCGACTGCCGTGGGCTGAGGATCGCCCTGCGGCCCCTCGATCTGCACTCCTACCCGGTCGCTGACAATGACGTTGCGCAGCAGGCGCACGGCGCTGACATCGAGGAACAGAGCGCCGTAGCCGGTGTCGGGTGACTGCTCATCGCGGATGACGTTTCCCTGCAGCGTGACCGGACCGCCGTACATCATCACCGGACCAGACTCGTCGGCGGTGAAGCGGTTGCCGGTCACGGTCACGTCGACGGCGTACATCTCGTGTATGGCGTAGCGGCCGCGGACGACACTATTGCACTCGAGCCTCTCGGCGCTGCCATACTCCATGTAGATGCCATCGCGCACGTCGCTGATGGTGTTCCCGGAGACCACTGGGCGGATCGCGTTGTACAGGGAGACACCGTCACCTCTTCCAGGCATCGCGGCACCCATCACCATCCCGGCGGTATCAGAGGTCATTCGGGGCGACTCACCGGACGCGGCCACCTGTTTGCGTCCCTCGATGACGTTGCCGAGGATGTGCGCATCGCTAACACCCTCGACCCAGATACCGGTGTACGTGTCACGGATGTGCAGATGCTTCACAGTGACGCGATCGGCTTGAACGCTGACGCCTGCGGGGTTGTCGACGGGTCCCGGTCCGCTGCCCTCGATCGTGAGGTCGCGTACGGTGGTCCCTGCGGCACGGATGGTCAGGACCGTGCCGGTCCCGTCGCCGGCAAGGATGGGATTGCCCACTCCCACGAGAGTTACCGGACGGTCGATCACGAGCGCACCCCCGTAGACGCCCGACGGAACCGTCAGGGTGCCGCCCGAGGGTGTACGAGCGAGACGGTCCCGCAGCTCCTGCATCGAATGATGCGATGGGCTGCTGCCCGCCATGGCGGGCATCCCCGCCATAGTGCCGGGCACGCCCGCCATGTCGCTGGGGGCGACCGTAGTCGACCCTTCATTACCGGTCCCCGCGGCGGCCGCAGCTGGAGCACACATGGTTGGGGCGACCGCTGCTGTGTGCGAACGGACCGAGCCCAAAGCCCAGGACGGCCCGACGACAAGCATCAGCGCGGCGGCGGCTACAGCGGCCACCGATATGACGCCGACGCGCAGGCGGTTCATGGCACCTTCAGCTCCCTAGCGACCGTCTCCGCATCGGTCCCCTCAACGCCCGTTGGTGCCACTCCGGCTGGCTGCCCTGCACTGCGCGTCAGACGCCGGGCGGCAAAGGGCGCTGAGGTCACCAACGCGGCTGCGAGTGCGATGAGGACCAGGGCCCAGCCGGGATAGGCCCAGAGGGTGAAGTTCATCAGGGACGTCGGACCGACCACCCGAGGCGTGAAGGGCGGCACGCGGATCGCCGCCGTGGGGTCCAGGGTGTGGCCGGTCTGCCACAGGCGGAACTGGACGTCGGCCAGGGCTCCCACCGGCATGAGCCAGAGCGTCGCGCAGGCGAGCCGCCGCATCCAGCGTCTCCTGGTCGCCACGGCCAGGCCGGCTGCCAGCATCCCGAGCAGGATGGCCAACGGCCAGAGCTTCATCTCGGGCATGCCGACGAAGTTGAAGGGGGGCATGCCGATGTAGTGGGAGAGCTCCTTGATCTCGCTTAGGTCGCCCTGGACTTTGCTGCCATAGGCAGCGATGTTGAGTCCTTGTGGGTACTGGGGAGCAGAGAACTGCGCCCGCCAGATGGGCAACTGTCCTGCCACGAGCAGCAGCACAGCGGCCGCAAGGCCGAAGGCGGTCCGGACAAGGGCGGGAAGGTTGGCGTGCTCTGTCCCGCTTCGGCGGATCACCCGATCCGGCTTGTCCGCGGCGGCCTCAACGCTCTTGTGTTGGCTCATGAGACTGTCAGCGTCCCCTTCATACCGCTCTGTCGATGACCAGGTATGGCGCAGTAGAACGTGTAGATGCCCGGCGTCAGGGTGACGGTCGCCTGGCCGGTCTTTCCTGGCTTCTCGGTGAGATGGACATGCAGCGAATCGATGGTGAAGTCGTGATCGACTGCTCCCCCGTTGGTGAAGCGGATGGTCGTCAGCCCGGCGGACGCCTTGAGAGCCTGCGGCGCGAAGGAGTACTCGGTGCCAGTCAGGTTGAGCACCACACCGGCCGCAGTCGGGACCGCAGCGCTCGTTGTCGGTCCAGCCGGGTGAGCTGCACCGGTAGCGCCGCCGCAGCCTGCTGCCAGGAGTACAGCGACTGCGACAGTGGCCGGAACGGTGGCGCGCCGAAGGATGCCATGCTGACCGTATGCGTGAACCACGGTGGTCAGGCTCCCTTCGGTGCCACAAGAAGCCAGCCGTACATCTCCATGTGCAATGCCGAGCAGAACTCCGCGCAGTAGTACGGGAAGGAACCCACCCGGTCTGCGGTGAACTCGACCACCTCACTCTCCCCAGGCTCGAGGGTCACCGTGTGGTTGTAGGCGGGGATCGAGAACGAATGTGCCGCGTTCTCCGTGGCCTCGATGTTGGTCACGTGTAGCCGCACGGTGTCGCCGACCGTGGCCGTGATCTGGTCCGGCGTGAAGTGACTGCGCATCACCGTTGCATACACATCGACGACGGTGCCTTTGCGGATGATCCGCTCCTGGCCGGCGGCAACGGCTGAAACAGACTTCGTCAGCGTCGCCGGGTCGGTTCCCGGCGCATACAGTTTGAGAGGATTCAGCAAGTTGACGTTGATGATCTGCCCGTAGTGAGGCTCACCGATGCCCAAGGGCGTACTGCTCAACGTCTTCAGCGGCGTGGCATTGGCGTCGATGAGCTCCAGATTCACGGGATGCTTCGGCCCAAGCTTCTGTACCTGGTCAAGGGACCACTTGTTGAGGGCAACGATGTACGTGGCCTGCGGCTTGACGGTGTCGCCGTGGGGCATGGCCAGGTGGCCGATGTTGTAGTGAACCGGGAGCTTCTCCACGAAGGTGAAGGGCTTGTCTGTGACTCCCGATTTGGGGCCGAGGGTCCACTTGGTGATGGCGCTGTCGATGAACAGACTGGTGTACGCGTTGCCCTTACCGTCGTACTGGGTGTGCAACGGCCCGGCGCCAACCTCGACCTGTGCGGCCATCACAGCATCCATGGCGATGATCGGGACGCCGTAGCGGTCCTTGCCCTGGTACTGCTTGTTGGCGATGGCGCCTTTGATCTTGTCGATGTCGTAGACGGTCACGTGGGGATCAAGCTTGCCCGCCACGACGATGTAGTGGCCGTCGGGAGACACGGAGACACCGTGCGGGTTGCGTGGTTCAGGGATGAAGTGAAGGACGCCCTCGCTGGCGGCCACGTCCAGCGGCACCACGCGCATGCCGTTGCGGAGGACGTACTTCCCCGCCGCGACGACCTTCTCGGCCAACTTCCAGTCGATGACGTGCAGGTAGTCGAAGTTGTTCTTGGTCGCTCCGACCTCGACCGGGGGTTGGCCTTGAAGGTCCCCGCCCACCGCGAGCTCGGTGTTGAACGAGTTGATGAAGCCAAACCCGTAGCTGGCGAGCTTGCCCATGTCGGCCAGGTCCTGGTTATACGGCGGGAGCTCGATCTGGAAACTCTGCTCCGGCACCATGCGCCCCGACTTCTGGTCGACGTGGTACCAGGAAGAGTAGCCGCGGTAGAGGTCCGCGTAGCTCGCAAGGGGGGCATAGCCGTTGGCTGTGGTGGGCTTGGGCATAAGGGAGGAGACGTGGACGTACTCGGTGTTCGGGGTGACGAAGGCACCACCGTGGCAGGTGTCCATGTTGGGGATGTCGATGATCTGTTTCGTCTTGTAGTCGGCCAGGTCGATCATCGCGACCCGGCCGTTGGCGCGGTCGTTGATGTAGAGCCAACGACCGTCGTACTGCCCTGCGGTCTCTGAGTTGGCGGGGTGGTGGGTGTCGCCCCAGCCCAGCGGATCGGACTTGGCTGGATCGGATCCGTTACGAAGCAGACCATCGGCAAAGTCGGCGCCAAAGCCATAACCCGAATACGAGTCACGGCTGAAGACAGCGATGACCTTGAGCAGGCGCATCGACGGGACACCGATAACCAGGACGTGGCCGGCGTGTCCCGAGGAGGCGAACATGTAGTAGGGGTCGTACTTGCCCGGAGCCACGAAGGTCTCAAGGGCAGCGTCGGCCTCGTCCCCGGTCATACCCCGACTCGATGCCATTGAAGCCAACTGACCGTCCGTAGCCTGGCTGGCGCCGAAGCTCGAACCGGCGGCTCCCAGTGCGACGCCCGCGACCACGCCCCCACCGATCCCAATGAACTGTCTGCGCTTCATGGCACTTCCTCCAGATACTGACGAATGAGCTCAGGGTTGCCCGGCGTTCCACTAGGACGCGTTTGCAATTTGATCAATTGTTGAACTGATCCTCTTTGCACAGTAGGGCCAAAGGTCCCGAAGCTCTGTACCTGGCACCGGCCTCGTCCAGCGGCTCGCACCAGCGCGGTCGACAAGAGCCTGCGCCCGGCGGCCTAGGGCGCAGGCCAACATGGGTGAAGCTCTGGCCGCGACCAATGCATTTCGCTCAGTGGGCGGGTTGTGTCACCGGACATACCGATGAGAACGCCCTCTGCTCAACGCAATCAGGGAACACACCACATCTCGGACCGCTTCGTGTCGCGGATCCAGTCCACAGTTTATTGCAAGTCTTCCGTGTTAATTAGCTCGTGCTCATGGCACGTCAACACCCCCGTGAGGATCCGCGCCACCGGTACGGCCACCTGTCACGGAAACTCGCCTCTTGGCCATCGCCGAGAGCGGGCGGCCAGTATGCTGCCCGCAGATCACAGGCGACTCGGCGCAGCGACGGAGTTGCCGGGGTAGGCATCGATGCGAGTCACTGACGGGTTCACGTGACCGGCCGCGCCGTAGCGCGCGAGACGACGAAAGACTCGGCCAGCAACGCCACCGCCAGGGATCGAGCCAGGACCCGGCACCCCGTGGCGATCTCCTATCCGTGTCTCCCCGGCCAGGATGACCAGGGCGAACACGACCAGTCTTCTACGATCACTTCGCCTCCCGAAAAGGCTGTCAAGACTAGAAGATCAAGAGAGGTTCCGTCGGCGCTTCATATCGCCATTGGCAACGGTCCAAGCCCGCCCGCACACCGAGCTGGCGCCAGATTGATCTTCACGGAATGCGACCCAAGGAACTACGCCAGTTGCCGCTGCTCTTGTTACGGCAAGATCCCTCATCGCGTTCCAACCCCAGCGGCCGCGTCATCGCCTGCACCGAGGTCATCTGAGGTCAGGGGCTCGGATCCGTTGAGGATCTGTCGAAGCGCGCCACCGCACGTGGAAAGATCCAGGGCCGACGCGGCCTTTGAGCCATCCGGCTGCTGGCTCGTACCCAGGAACGGCTTGATGAGATCCAGATCGGAAGAGCGTCGTGTAGGGAAAGAGTGGAGATCTCGGTGGTC
>OCZT010004431.1_pt1 | contig 14145 bp, 11 predicted proteins | sample 1539031 | NCBI WGS metagenome assembly OCZT01 (sample SAMEA3539308, study PRJEB22396) | soil metagenome | biome: tundra; feature: field; material: soil | place: USA | collected 2010-05 | depth 0.15 m
ACACCATCGATAGGAAACCTCGTAAGCTCGCAGGGCGCAATAGCGCAGCCCGCAGCCTAATTTTTCCAGTATCCGTGGGGTTTAATTCTCCCTCGGGCATCCCCACATAGTGATGATGGCTCACTGGCAAGCATCCATCACGCGGGCACCTCCGAAGACGAAGGCAGAGCTGCGCCAGATGCTGGCCGAGGCCGTCCGCAACACGCAGCAGCCCAGCGCGGACCACAGGCCGAAACATCAGCCGAAGACCAAAAAAGATCAGCCGTAGCTGGCCGGCTGTCGATCGGAGCTGCTGGCACCAAGCAGCAAGTGCAGCCCGCATGAGCCACCGGGTCGGCGCCAACGGGTCGCGCGAATGCGCGCCCGATGACAGGCTCCGCGGCATGCGGGGATCAACGCAAGTGAAAAACCCGGATGTCGCTTCGCTCATGCGGGCTACGCTTGCTGGTTATCCCGTTAATCCTGCCAATTGCTTTAGCTCGTTGACGACAGGGTCTATGCGCCAGAATTGAATGCGCTGTTTGGGCATGAATGCCGCTTTGTCGCCAAACTCGGTAGCGTCCCTAAAATAGATTGTGATCGGTCGGGAATTTAGCCAGCGGTTTTGTTTGACATCTGTTATCGCGCTGAAGGGAACATCAATCTCTCGAACGTAATTGGACATATAGAGTTGTCGTTCGTCCATGCGTACCCGCTTCAAGCCGGCGCTGGACCACAAGATGAATGTCGTTCCTAGAATCCACACACCCAGAAACACGAACTTTACTTGAGGAGGCGGCATTGCATTGTTTCTGCCGACCAAGTCACCTGACCAAAGAAGGATGGTTCCTAATCCGAAGCCTAATATCCACACCGCAGGAAATACAAATTTCGCCCAAAATGTCCAAGCCGACGATAGGGTTCTTTCCTGCATGACGTTGCCTGTTTCAGCCCGTAGGGCGCAATAGCGAAGCGGATTGCGCCGCAAGGCACTCACGCGATGCGTGTGGCCCAAGACATCTCGCCGGTCCCTGGCGATTGCTGGTTTGCAGCGTGTCCTCGCTATCCCGGCTCATTCCAAATCAATGACCGCCGGAACGGCCGCCGCCAGCATCACCCCTCCCCCTCCAGCACCGCCAATACCTTCGGCGGCGACATCGGCAGGCTGTAAAAGCGTTTGCCCAGCGCGTTGTGGATGGCGTTGGCGACGGCGGCCATCACAGGCACCAGCGGCACTTCGCCGACCCCCTTCACGCCCTGCGGATGCTTCGGGTTCGGCACCTCGACCATCACGGTGTCGATCATCGGCAGGTCCGAACAAACCGGCATGCGATAGTCGAGGAAGCCGGGGTTATCGACCTTGCCGTCTTTGGTGTAGATGTATTCCTCGTTCAGCGCCCAGCCGATCCCCTGCGCGACGCCGCCCTGCATCTGGCCCTCGACATAACCCGGATGGATGGCGCGGCCGACGTCCTGCACCGCGGTGTAGCGGATGACGCGCACGATCCCGAGTTCGGGATCGATCTCGACGTCGCAGATGTGGGTGCCGAAGCCGCCCTCGGCGCCTTCGGTGTTGAGCTGCACGCCGGCGCCGATCGGCCCGCCCATCTGTCCGGCCTTGGCCGCCAGCTCGGCCAGCGTCAGCGGTTCGAACTGGCCGGCGTTGGGGCTGGCCGGATGCGCCGCGCCATTTTCCCATTTGACCGCCTCGGGATCGATCTCCCAGATCTTCGCCGCCCGTTCGCGCAACGTGGTGATGACCTTTTCAGCCGATTGCGTCACCACCATCGCGGAGGCGAACAGCACGCGGCTGCCGCCGGTCAGGTTCGAAAAGCCGATGGTCGCGGTGTCGCCGATCAAGACCGACACGCGGCGGTAGTCGATGCCGAGCAGCTCGGCGCAGATGTTGGCGATCGCGGCGCGCGAGCCGCCGATATCCGGATGGCCGGTGGTGACGACGACGTTGCCGTCCTCGGTGATGTTCACTTGCGCGCTGGATTCGCCGCCGGCGTTGAACCAGAAGCCGCTGGCCACGCCGCGGCCCTGCAGCTTTCCCTGCAGCTTGCCGAGCGGCGCACTGTAGTGCGGATGCGCCTTGGCGGCCTCCAGCGTCTCGACGTAACCGATGCGCGGAAACACCGGGCCGTGCGCGGCCTTGGTGCCCTGCTTCGCGGCATTCTTCAACCGCAGCTCCAGCGGATCCATGTCAAGCGCTTCGGCCAGCTCATCGAGCACGCACTCCACCGGATAGGCGCCGATCGGCGCGCCCGGCGCGCGATAGGCCGCAACCTTGGAGCGGTTGGAAAGAACGTCGAACCCCACCGAAAGAACGTTCGGGATATCGTAAGGCGAAAAGCTGCAGCCGACGGCACCGCGGATCGGCGAGCCCGGCAGCGCGCCGGCCTGCAGATAAAAGGTGCCTTGGGCGGCGACGATCCTGCCGTCTTTGGTGGCGCCGATCTTGACCGTGCTCTTGGAGGCGGAGGTCGGCCCCGTCGCCCGCATCACCTCTTCGCGGGTCATCACCATCTTCACCGGACGACCGGATTTCTTGGCGAGCAGGGTCGCCAGCGGCTCGAGATAGACGATGGTCTTGCCGCCGAAGCCGCCGCCGATTTCCGCCGGAATGGCGCGGATGTTGCTCTGCGGAATGCCGGTCAGGTACGACGTCATGGCGCGCACCATGAACTGGCCCTGGCTCGAGCTCCAGATCGTGGTCTTGTTGTCGGCGCCGACGCTGACGAGGCAAGCTTGCGGCTCGATATAGCCCTGATGCACCGGACGGGTGGTGAAGCTGCGCTCGACGACGATTTCGGCCGCGGCGAAGCCTTGCGCGATGTCACCCTTCTTGACCTCGATCCTGGCGGCGATGTTGGACGGCTTGCCCTCGAACTTCATGAAGTCGTGCAGGATGGGCGCGTCGGGCTTGAGCGCGTCGTCGATCTCGATCGACCACGGCAGCACCTCGTAAGCAACCTCGATCAGCGCGCAGGCCTGCGCCGCGATCGCCTCTGACGTGGCGGCGACGGCCGCGACGGGGTGGCCGGGGAACAGCGCCTTGTCGCGCGCCATCACGTTGCGGCACATCCAGCGCATGTCCTGGATGCCGAGGATGACCGACTTGTCGACCGGGAAATCGACGATGTCGCGCGAGGTCACCACCGCCTTCACGCCGGGCAGCGCCAGCGCTTTCGAGGTGTCGATCGACCTGATGCGGGCGTGCGGATGCGGGCTGCGCAGCACCTTGCCCCAGATCATGCCGGGCATCGTGGTGTCGGCGGCAAAGGCCGCGCGTCCCGTGACCTTGTCGGCGCCGTCGGGGCGAATGGTACGCTGGCCGATCCACTTGTTGTTGGTGATGACGTTCATTGCGCTGCCTCCCGCATATCAGCGGCGGTTTCCAGAACCGCGCGCACGATCTTGTCGTAACCGGTGCACCGGCACAGATTGCCGGCAAGCCAGAATCGAACCTCTTCCTCGCTCGGTCGCGGATTTTTCCGCAGCAGGGCATCGGAGGCGACCAGCATGCCCGGCGTGCAGATGCCACACTGCAGCGCCGCCAGTTCCAGAAATTTCTGCTGCAGCGGATGCAGATGATCGCCCTGGGCCATGCCTTCGATGGTGCGGATCTCGCGGCCTTCGGCTTCGGCTGATAGCATCAGGCAGGAACAGACCAGGCGGTCGTCCAGCATGATGCTGCAGGCGCCGCAATCGCCGGACGAACAGCCTTCCTTCGAGCCGGTCAGGCCGAGCGGCCCGCGCAGCGCATCGAGCATGGTGTCATCAGGCTCGCACAGAAACTCCGCCGGCTCGCCGTTGATGGTGGTGGAAACGTGCAGTTTTGTCATGGTCTTTAATTCCCTCCGGCGGCGCGGTGCGCGGCGATGGCAGCGGTGCGCTTGAGCAGCACGCCGGCAATTTTGGTGCGGTAAGCAATGGTGCCGCGCTTGTCGTCGATCGGACGGCAGGCGGCGCTGCAAGCGGCAGCCGCCTTGTCGAGCGCTGCGGCCTCCAGGCGTGAGCCGATCAGCGCCTTCGCCGCCGGCTCGACCAGCAGCACGGTCGGCGCCACGGCGCCGAGCCCGACCCTGGCTGTGGTGCATACGCCATCCCTAAGCGTCAGGCTGACGCCGCACCCGACCACGGCGATGTCCATTTCGGTGCGCGGAATCATGCGAAGATAGGCATCGCCGGAACCGGGCGGCCGCGGCGGCAAGGTGAAGCTGACGAGGATCTCGCCGGGCAAAAGATTGGTGCGCCCCGGTCCGGCCGGCACCTTCTCCACCGGCATCTCGCGGCGCCCGTTCGGCCCCTGCAGCGTGACGATGGCGCCGGCTGCGACCAGAGCGGGCACGCTGTCCGCGGCCGGAGAGCCATTGCACAGATTGCCGCCCGCCGAGGCGCGCCCCTGAACCTGGGTGGAACCAATCAGGTTGACGGCTTCGAGCACGCCGGGCCAGACTTTGCCAAAGCGCGCGTGTTCGGCCAGCACCGCACCCGAGACGGCGGCCCCGACGCGGAAGCCGCCATCGGCGGTTTCCTCGATTGCCGTCATCTCGGCAATTTTCTTGATGTCGACGATCAGGCCCGGCCGCACGGCGCCGGAGCGCATCTGCACCAAAAGATCAGTGCCACCCGCCATGATGCGCGCGGCAGTTCCGGCGGCGGCAAATGCGCCGATCGCTTCGTCGAGCGTGCGCGGCGCCAAATATCGGATATCCGTCATGTTCGTTCCCGCCGTCTCCCCGCACGCGCCCCAAGTGATTGTTGGCTCAGCTTTCCCGGGCCTGCGAGAGGCGGGAGCCTACACGGGCAAGAACGATTGGAACAGCCTCCGGGCCCCGTTCAAGTGGCATGCTCCCATGCGTCGAGCGAGCTTGCGCTGCGCAATGGCGCTCAGGCAAATCGATCATTTGCAGAACCGCGGAGTTTATCATCGGGCGCGCATTCGCGCCGCCCGCTGGCTGATCCGGGCTACAATGCTGCCATCGGCGTACTGCGTTTGTCGCTTCGCGGAGACAGGACCCTTGAATTTTCTCTTCGTCCTCGCGGTCGGGCTCGTCGCCGGCACCATCTCAGGCATTGTCGGCACCGGCTCGTCGATCATGCTGATGCCGGTTCTGGTCTATCAATACGGGCCGAAGCAGGCGGTGCCGATCATGGCGGTCGCCGCCGTGATGTCCAACCTGTCGCGCATCCTGGCCTGGTGGCGCGAGGTCGACTGGCGCGCCTGCGCCGCCTATTCCCTCACGGGTATCCCGGCCGCGGCGCTCGGCGCGCGCACGCTGCTGGCGCTGCCGTCGCGCGCGGTCGACATTTCGATCGGCCTGTTTCTGATTGCGATGGTGCCGGTGCGGCACTGGCTCGCCCGGCACGATCTCAAACTATCGCTCTGGCACTTGGCGTTGGGCGGCGCCGTGATCGGCTACCTCACCGGCATCGTGGTTTCGACCGGACCGTTGAGCGTGCCGCTGTTCTTGTTCTACGGCCTCGCCAGGGGCGCGTTTCTGGCCACCGAAGCGGCGAGCTCGCTCGGCCTCTACTTGAGCAAATCCGTGACCTTCGAGCGGTTCGGCGCGCTGACGCCCGATGTCGCGCTGCAGGGCCTGATCGCGGGCTCATCGCTGATGTCAGGCGCCTTCATCGCCAAGCGATTTGTGTTGCGGCTGGAGCCGGAAATGTTTCGGCTGGTGATGGATGGTATCATGCTCGCGGCCGGGCTTTCCATGCTATGGACGGCGGCTCAGTCACCCTGACAGCGATTCCATCTTTCATGGCCAAGAACACCCTTTCCTTCGTCTGCCAGAACTGCGGCGCGGCCTATAACCGCTGGCAGGGCAAGTGCGAATCCTGCGGCGAGTGGAACACGCTGGCCGAGGAAGACACCACCGGCTCAACCTCAATGCCGGTCTCGATCCGCAGCAAGCGCAAGGGCCGGCTGTTCGCGCTGGAAACCTTGACCGGCAAGAGCTTTGAGGCCCCTCGCCTGCCCTCGGGGATGGCCGAACTCGACCGCGTCACCGGCGGCGGTTTTGTCAGAGGCTCGGTGCTTTTGGTCGGCGGCGATCCCGGCATCGGCAAATCGACGCTGCTGACCCAGGCCACCAGCCTGATGGCGCGGGCCGGACATCGCGCGGTCTACATATCCGGCGAAGAGGCGGTGGCGCAGGTGCGGCTGCGCGCCGAGCGTCTTGGCCTTGCGGACGCGCCGGTGCAGCTCGCCGCGGAAACCTCGGTCGAGGACATCGTCTCCACTTTGTCCGAGGGCGCGGTGCCGCGCCTGATCGTGATCGATTCGATCCAGACCATGTGGACCGACACGGTGGAATCCGCGCCCGGCACGGTGACGCAGGTGCGCGCCTCGGCGCAGGCGCTGATAAGATTTGCCAAGAAATCCGGCGCCGCCATCATTCTGGTCGGCCATGTGACAAAAGACGGCCAGATCGCGGGACCCCGCGTCGTCGAGCACATGGTCGACGCCGTGCTGTCGTTCGAGGGCGAAGGCTCGCAGCAATTCCGGATCCTGCGCGCGGTAAAGAACCGCTTCGGCCCCACCGACGAGATCGGCGTGTTCGAGATGACCGGGCTCGGCCTGCGCGAAGTCCCCAATCCGTCCGAGCTGTTCCTGTCCGAACGCGATCTCGGCAGTCCGGGCACGGCGGTGTTCGCGGGCATCGAGGGCACCCGGCCGGTGCTGGTGGAATTGCAGGCGCTGGTGGCGCCGACCTCGCTGGGCACGCCGCGCCGCGCGGTGGTGGGCTGGGACCCGAGCCGGCTGTCGATGGTGCTGGCGGTGCTGGAGGCCCATTGCGGCGTGAAACTGTCCGGCCACGACGTCTACCTGAACGTGGCCGGAGGCCTGCGGATCCAGGAGCCGGCGGCCGACCTCGCCGCCGCCGCCGCTTTGGTGTCGTCGCTGGTCAATGCGCCGCTGCCGACCGACGCGGTGTATTTCGGCGAGATTTCACTGTCGGGCGCGGTCCGGCCGGTGGCGCAAACCTCGGCCCGGCTGAAGGAAGCGGCAAAACTCGGCTTCGGCCGCGCCGTGCTGCCCGAATCGGCCCGTGGCGAGGCCGGCGGCGACGCCGGTATGGTCCTCAATACCGTGGGCGGATTGACCAGCCTGGTGGCGGATATCGCCGCGCGCGGCACGCCCAGGAGGAGCCAAGAGGGCAATCGGGAGGGCGCGCCTGAGAAAAATGCCACACCTGCGAGATTCCGGCGTCAGGAAGGCTAGCCGGGCGTGACGTTGCCCGCCCTCACCGCTATACAACCCGCGCGCGGGGGCGCGTGGCAGATTTCCGGCCTTGCCGGATGCGCCATATCACCGTCACCTAGGGCGGCACCGACACGCCGATTCGCGGTTTCGAACTTACGAGCGGACCTGACTAGCCGATGCCGATAACGATACTCGATCTCGTCCTGCTCGCCGTGATGCTGATCTCCGGCCTGCTCGCGATGGTGCGCGGCTTCATGCGCGAGATCCTGTCGATCGCGGCGTGGGGCGCGGCGGCGCTGGTCACGCTTTATGCGTTCTCGAAGCTGCTGCCGACCGCCAAGACCTATTTCAATAACGACACCGTCGCGGCCGTGGTCGTGGTCGCCGGTGTGTTCGTCGGTACCCTGATCGTGGTCTCCATCGTCACCGTGCGGATTTCCGACATGATCCTGGATTCCCGGATCGGCGCGCTGGATCGCACGCTCGGGTTCCTGTTCGGACTGGCGCGAGGCCTGCTGATCGTCGTGGTCGCGTTCCTGTTCTTCAGCTGGCTGGTTCCGGACAAGCAGCGGCCGGATTGGGTGACCGGGGCGAAGTCCCGGGTGGTGCTGCAGGGAACCGGGGATTGGCTGATGTCGCTCTTGCCGGATGACCCCGAGAACACCATCTTGAAGAGATTCAAGAAGAATAAACCTGATGAAGAGCAGACTGACACCGAGCCGGCGGCGCCGGCCACCGGTGATGGCTATACCAAGCCTGCCCGCGACAGCCTGAAAAAGCTGATCGAGAAGCCCGCGGCGCGTTGATATCAGGCCAAAAGAGAGGCGCGATGGACTGTATACAGAGCCCTTCCGATGACGCCGCCCAATACGATCTAGACCTCGGCCCGATCGATCCGGGCCCGCCCAATTCCGACCCGCAGGATTCCGACCTCCAGGATTCAGATCTGGAAGGCGACACGTTGCGCGAGGAATGCGGCGTGTTCGGCATCTTCGGCCACCCCGAAGCCGCCGCCATCACCGCGCTCGGATTGCACGCCTTGCAGCACCGCGGCCAGGAGGCCGCGGGCATCGTCTCCTTCGACGGCTCGCGATTTCATTCCGAACGCCGGCTCGGCCTGGTCGGCGACACCTTCTCCCGCCGCGAGGTGATCGAGCGCCTCCCCGGCACCATCGCCGTCGGCCACGTCCGCTACTCCACGACCGGCGCGACCATCCTGCGCAACGTGCAACCGCTGTTCGCCGAGCTCAATGCCGGCGGTTTCGCGGTCGGCCACAACGGCAATCTCACCAACGGGCTGACCCTGCGCCGCGAACTGGTGCGCAACGGCGCCATGATGCAATCCACCACCGACACCGAAGTCATCCTGCATCTGGTGGCGCAGTCGAAGCGCAACCGCTTCATCGATCGTTTCATCGAATCGCTGCGCGCGATCGAGGGCGCCTACTCGCTGGTGTCGATGACCAACAAGAAACTGATCGGCGCCCGCGATCCGCTCGGCATTCGCCCGCTGGTGCTGGGCGAACTCGACGGCTGTCCGATTCTGGCGTCGGAGACCTGCGCGCTCGACATCATCGGCGCGAAATACGTCCGCGACGTCGATCCGGGCGAAGTCATCGTGTTCGACGAGCACGGCACGCAGAGCCACAAGCCGTTTCCGCCGATGCCGCCGCGGCCCTGCATCTTCGAATATATCTATTTCTCGCGCCCGGATTCGATCGTCGGCGGCCGTTCGGTCTATGACGTGCGCAAGGCGATGGGCGCCGAGCTCGCCCGCGAGAGCTTTATCGAGGCCGATGTGGTGGTGCCGGTGCCGGATTCCGGCGTGCCCGCGGCACTCGGCTACAGCAGGGAATCCGGCGTGCCGTTCGAACTCGGCATCATCCGGAATCACTATGTCGGACGCACCTTCATTCAGCCGACGCAAAGCGTGCGCGAACTCGGCGTGCGCATGAAGCATTCCGCCAACCGCGCGGCGGTCGAGGGCAAGCGGATCGTGCTGATCGACGATTCGCTGGTGCGCGGCACCACCTCGAAGAAGATCGTGAAAATGATGCGCGACGCCGGCGCGCGTGAGGTGCATTTTCGGATCGCCTCGCCGCCGATCACGCATCCGGATTACTACGGGATCGACACGCCGGATCGCACAGGCCTGTTGGCGGCGACGCATAGCCTGGAAGAAATGCGCATACTGATCGGCGCGGACACGCTGGCGTTCCTGTCGGTCGACGGTATCTACCGCGCCATGGGCGAGCCCGGGCGCGATCCCGCGCATCCGAAATTCACCGATCATTGCTTTACCGGCGACTATCCCACCCCGCTCACCGACATGGCGCAGGCCGAACCGCAGCCGCGGCAATTGTCGCTGCTGGCGGAGGCGAGCTAGCAACACCCTGTGTGTCGTCCCCGCGCACGCGGGGACCCATAACCCCAGGCGTCAGTTGTTCGAACAATATTAGACACCAGCGCCTTCCCCCATCATAACCCTCACGGCGTATGGGTCCCCGCTTCCGCGGGGACGACGTTGAGAAGATTGCTTCGATGCCTCTCCCCCTCGTCTCCCGCATCGCTCTGGTCACCGGCGCCTCGCGCGGTATCGGCTATGCCACCGCGCGCGCGCTGGCCAAAGCCGGAGCCCATGTTGTCGCGGTGGCGCGAACGCAAGGCGGCCTCGAGGAACTCGACGACGAGATCCGTAAAGCGGGCGGCAGCGCGACCTTGGTGCCGCTCAACCTCACCGACTTCGACGGCATCGCCCGGCTCGGCGCGGCGCTGCATGAACGCCACGGCAAGCTCGACATTCTCGTCGGCAATGCCGGCGTCGCCGGCCCTTCCTCGCCGCTCGGGCATATCGAGCTGAAGCCGTGGAACGACGTGATGGCGATCAACCTCACCGCGAACTTTCAGCTGATCCGCTGCATGGAGCCGCTCTTGAAGAAGTCCGACGCCGGCCGCGCGGTGTTCGTCACTTCGGCTGCCGCGAGCAAGGCCTTGGCCTATCTCGGCCCTTATGCCGCCTCGAAAGCCGCACTCGAAACGCTCGTGCGCACCTGGGCCAATGAGACCACGTCGACGCCGATCCGCGTCAACCTGTTCAATCCCGGTCCGATCCGCACCCGGATGCGCGCCACCGTGTTTCCCGGCGAAGACCCGTTGACGCTCGACACGCCGGATCAGGCCGCGGGATTCATCGTGCCGATGTGCGTGCCTGACTGGGCCGAGACCGGCAGACTGTATGATTACCCGACCCGCACGCTGATGAGTTTTCGCGCGCCGGCGTGAGGCAGCGTACCGCGCCAGATTGACACCCGCCCCTCTCCGCTATTCACTGACCGCCAAGCGGGAAAACCCGCAAGCCTCCGGGAGGATGCCATGACGCCGATGCAAGATCGCGGTTATCAGAACCGTGCCGTCGCCAGACTTTCCAGAACCGTTTCCATCTTGATCGCCTCCGCGGTGCTGATCGGCGCGCCGGCGCTTCCGCGCCCCGCTTATGCCGGTGACATCCCGACCTTCGCGGTCGATGCGTCCTGGCCAAAGCCGCTGCCGAACAACTGGATTCTCGGTCAGGTCGGCGGCATCACCGTCGACTGGCAAGGGCACATCTGGCTCATCCATCGCCCGCGCTCGCTGACCGACGACGAGAAGGGCGCGGCGCTGACGCCGCCGCGCTCGAAATGCTGCATCTCGGCGCCGCCGGTGCTGGAATTCGATACCGACGGCAATCTGCTGCGCTCGTGGGGCGGACCCGGCGAAGGCTATGAATGGGTCGGGCGCGAACATGGCATCGAAGTGGACGAAAAGGGTTTCGTCTGGGTCGGCGGCAACGCCGATAACGACAACGCCATTCTGAAATTCACCCTCGACGGCAAATTCGTGATGCAGATCGGCAAGATCGCGCCGAGCAAGGGAAGCAACGACACCACCCAACTCGGCAAGCCCGCCGAAACTGCCATCGACAAGGATGCCAATGAAATCTATGTCGCCGACGGCTACGGCAACCGCCGCGTCATCGTGTTTGATGCCACCACCGGCACCTACAAGCGGCATTGGGGCGCCTACGGCAAGCCGCCGAACGACGACAAGCAGCCGCCTTACGATCCGAAGGCGCCGGCGCCGCAGCAGTTCGCCAATCCCGTGCATTGCGTGAAAATCGCCAACGACGGTCTGGTCTACGTCTGCGACCGCATCAACAACCGGATCCAGGTGTTCAAAAAGGACGGCAGCTTTGTGAAGGAGTGGTTCTTCGAGAAGAACACGCTGGGCAACGGCGCGGTGTGGGATATCGCGATCTGGCCCGACCCGAAGCAGACCTATCTGTTGAGTGCCGATGGCGAGAACAATGAAATCCGGGTGCTGAAGCGCGAGGACGGCACCGTTGTCGGCAGTTTCGGACGCAGCGGCCGCAACGCCGGGCAATTTCACTGGGTTCACGCCATGGCGGTCGACGCCAAGGGCAACGTCTATACCGCCGAGGTCGATAACGGAAAGCGCATCCAGAAATTCAAGCTGACCTCGGATGCGCTGCGATAAGGCGCATTGCCGCGCGGCGCGAGAAGGACTATCGGGAAAGCGGATCGTCGGGTCGGTCAAACCCCGGGTAGAGGCTCCGAAAAGAGAGCGCTGCCCGGACATCAACTTTTGGAGGAAATTTCAATGAGAACGACACTCGCGCGGCGCTATGCCGCGCTTATCGCATGTGCCGGATTGGGGCTCGCGACACCGGCGCTGGCGCAGGACAAGACGGTCAAGATCGGCGTGCTCAACGACATGTCGAGCCTGTATGCCGACATCGGCGGCCCCAATTCGGTGGTCGCGGTCAAGATGGCCGTGCAGGATTCCGGCCTGCTCGCCAAGGGCTGGAAGATCGACGTGCTGAGCGGCGACCATCAGAACAAGCCGGACGTCGGCGTCAACATGGCGCGGCAGTGGATCGACGTCGACAAGGTCGATGCGGTGTTCGATACCCCGAACTCCGGCGTCGCGCTCGCGGTCTCGAACCTGGTGAAGGAGAAGAACTCGATCCTGATCAATTCCGGCGGCGCCAGCGCCGACCTGACCGGCAAGGCCTGCACGCCGAACACGCTGTCGGTGACCTACGATACCTACATGCTCGCCCATGGCACCGGCGCCGCCCTGACCAAGGCCGGCGGCGATACCTGGTTCTTCCTGACCGCCGACTACGCCTTCGGCTACGCGCTGGAGCGCGACACCACCGCGGTCGTCACCGCCAATGGCGGCAAGGTCGTCGGCGGCGTCAAGCATCCGATCAACACCTCGGATTTTTCGTCGTTCCTGCTGCAGGCGCAGGCATCCAAAGCCAAGGTGATCGGGCTGGCCAATGCCGGCGGCGACACCACCAACGCCATCAAGCAGGCGGCGGAGTTCGGCATCGTCGCCGGCGGCCAGAAGCTCGCGGCGCTGCTGCTCTTCATCAACGACGTGCATTCGCTCGGACTGAAGACCGCGCAGGGCCTGTCGTTCACCGAATCCTTCTACTGGGACATGAACGACCAGACCCGCGCCTGGTCGAAGAAGTTCGCGGCGCAGACGAAGACCGGCGCGATGCCCTCGATGACGCAGGCGGGACTCTATTCCGGCACGCTGCATTACCTCAAGACGCTGGAGACGATGGGCGGCAATCCGCATGACGGCGCCAAGGTCGTCGCCAAGATGAAGGAGCTGCCGACCGACGACATCCTGTTCGGCAAGGGCACCATTCGCGCCGACGGCCGCAAGATGCTTCCGGCCTACCTGTTTGAGGTCAAGAAGCCCGAGGAATCGAAATATCCCTGGGATTACTACAAGCTGGTCGCGACGATCCCGGCGGAGCAGGCCGCGAGGCCGCTCAGCGAAAGCGAGTGTCCGCTGATCAAGAAATAGCCGCAACATGCTGCCGGCCGGACCTGCAAAATTCGGCCGGCAGCAAATTGGCGCAGCCGCCCGAAGCGACAAGGGCTTCTCGATACAGCCGAAAATCGGCATTGAGCCGCCACGATCTTGCCCAAAAGCCTAACGTATAGTCAATGACATGAATATCCGCATTGTGCCCATGCTCTCGGCGCTGACGCTGTTCGCAACATGCCTGTGCGCCCGCGCTGAAAAAACATTCGACGATCTCTGGCTTACGCGTATCAAGCCGCCGCCATACGGCGGCGTCGCCACGGAGTTTGCTGACAACATCGCGGCTGACGGCAAACGGCTGCATCCCTATCGGGACCTGGTCTGTGCCCACATGCTTGAACCGATTGGCCAGCGGCTTCGCGTGACCAATGTTGCCAACGGAAAATCTGTGGTCTGTACGGTGGCAGATAAGGGACCGAACCGCAGGTTTTGGCCGCGCCGCGAAGTCGATCTGACGCCGCCTGCATCCAAGGCTATTGGCTGCGACGGCATGTGCAACGTAAGTCTGGAGCGGGTGGCGCAGTGAAAAGGCCGCGCGCCTGTCGCCTGTGCGGTGGACGGCGGCTTCGAAAGGCAATCCACCCCGGAGCTTTTGCGATCGGCTGAATGAACCGAGAATCCTGACTTGACGACGCCTCGGGCGGCCACGGTTCAATTTCACTTCATTGAACAGGCCGGCGCGTTGCTCTCGCCGATGTCCGGTTTGGAGCGCGTGACGAACTCACGTCGGACATCGCGCCAGGTCCGAAAAGTGCTGCCAATAGGCGACGCTGCCGCCAACTGAGGCGGCGTTTTTTGCCGCGCTATTTTCGCAACACTCCCCCAAATTCGTTAGGACCCCGACAGAAATGTGTCGCGGCCCTCTGGTAAGCTCTACGTCGAAAGGCCCAGATTTCATTGCCGGCCTTAGGCTCGATTTGGGGACAATATGCGCAGCTGTCGGCGCCAATGTCGGCGGCAGCTGGGGCGACTGGCGCGCTGACAGCAGCCAGAGAGTTTACAATTTCGAGTCCTTCACCGCGAATCCGAAGGTGGACGGCATA
>OCZT010004432.1_pt1 | contig 14144 bp, 16 predicted proteins | sample 1539031 | NCBI WGS metagenome assembly OCZT01 (sample SAMEA3539308, study PRJEB22396) | soil metagenome | biome: tundra; feature: field; material: soil | place: USA | collected 2010-05 | depth 0.15 m
TTTTCATTTTATTTTTGAGTCAGCAGGCCGCGCTTGCGGCAAATTCTACGTTTTGTGCCCGCAATTCCGCGAACCGATTACCCGCCGCCAGCGGTGTAGCGGTGCATGCATCATGCCGTAAACATTCTACAGCCGGGTGATTGGATCAATCATACTCCAGGTCAGCCAAGGAAGTCAGGTGTTGTTTGCCGGCATGGTGACTGATTTCCACTTCGCAACATCAATTGGCCGGCGCAACGACCGCTTCCATCTCGTCCAGCATTTTGCCCAGATCCACATCCTGCCAGCCGTGTCCCTTGCCGGGGCCAAAAGTGATTCTCCCTTTGAAGGGCGGATTCGCGTGGGAAAGAAAATTGTCGAGCAGATGAACGGCGTTGTTCAAGTAATAATTGTCGGCATCGCCAACCGCGATATGCAGCTTGCCCTGGAGTTTGGGACCAATGGTCTTCCAGTTCTGCTGCATCACCAGACGCAAGTCATGGTTTTTCCACCCCTCCGCCACTTGATGGTCTATCACGCCGGTTGTCGGATTCCATGGAACAGCGGGATGCCCATCGGCGGCACGCGGTCCGAATAAGGCGTTCCACGCACACCAATCACAGCCCGACATGGTCCAGCAGTCACCGCGGCCGAGAACATTTTCAATCTGCAGCTCGCTGCGCAGGGTGAGACGCACTTCACCCTCAACAGTCCGCTCGCTGGGACGTTCAAAGCCGTATTGATTCACATAGGCGTTGTCATCGCTGTAAAGATTCACCAGTTCAAAAGCCCGGAAATCCACCGGGTCGGGACAAAAGCTCCAAACCCCGTTGAAGAAATCCGGATAATAAACCTGCAAGGCCAGCGCAGCCCACCCGCCCGTGGAACCCCCCGAGAGGACGCGTGCCGATGGCCGACCAAAGGCTCGAAATTGCGACTCAACATAGGGAATCAGCTCTTGCGTAACGGCGTCCCCAAATGGTCCATTGTTGGCCGAATTGATTTGAAACGGATCGCCGTAAGGCCCGTCACCATCCAACTGCAACAAAATCATTCGCGGCGTGTCATCGGCCAGCCAGACTTTTCGGAAGCTGGATTGTTCGGCCATCAAAGAATTGACTATGGAATATCTGGTGCCATAACCGCCAATGCGCACCAAGATGGGATATTTGCGCCCCGATTCCCGGTCGTAATCGCGGGGCAGAATGATGCCCGCGCGCAAATAAACGGGTCGCCCATGAAACTGGCTTAACAGGCGTGATTGAATTTTAACGAATTTTACCAGTGCCGTATCTGGCGGCAGCAATTCGTCGGGAATCCGATGGGCGAGCCACAATTGAATCGTGCCGCGTTGCGATGGATCCAGGTGAAATTTCTGAACATCACTGTAAAAATTGCCCGGACTGTTGGGCACGCATGAGCCGTTGTTGGAATCTAACAAGGCCTGAACGCTGTAATCACCGCCGGGCAGTTCTGCGAGATTGTTTACCGGACAAATGATGGCGTGTTGATCCAACACAGTCGCGACACCCGGCGTGAGTTTGTCAACGTCACAGGCCAACACGCACGGTGCGTTCTGACCGGTGCTGGTGACTATGAGTCTTGGTTCCGTTTTTTCGTTTCGACTTAAGACGACGATCATCCGGCCTGTCTGTGCCTCATCAACCAAGCCGCTGACCATGCGGATTTCGAACCGCAAACTATTTGTTCCATTGGCCAAACCGCTTGAAACAAGAAAAAGCAGCCACAGGGTGAAACACCTCTTGAACAGTGAATGGTTTGAGTTCGGCATCACAAAAATTGCACGCGGTTTCAATAACATGATTCGAACGAGGGATGCGATGGCTTTAGTCAGAAAACCTTCGTGAAGATCCGCCTCCCGCAGGAGGCAAATCTTGTCTTCCGTCCCACACCGTTTACCTTTCATTCGTCTGATTCTTTCTTAAGTCCAAGACTACCACGTCTGAGATTTTTTTGCAGCACGTCGCCCCGGCTTTTCGCCGTGATACGACGCCAACCGACAAAAGCCGCGTGGGCAGCTTCAACCGCTTGGGCGACGTGGCTGCGATCCACCCCGGCCATGCGGGCGAAGACCTTGCCGGTCGCCGGATTGACCACCGGCGAACTTTGGCCGGTGAACATGAATTTGCCGTTCGGATAAACCGGAACTGTTTCCAGCCGGCCCATCCGCAAAACCGGCTTTTTTCCAAGCGGAGTTCGTGTGATGTTCGATTTTTTCATGGGTGAAAAGAGTTGAAGGTTGAAGTCATGGCAAGGCGGATTTAAAAAAACGCAGCCAGTTCGCATGGAAGATGCCGTCAATGTCAGCCGCACGGTAACCGCGCCGCACAAGAATGTCTTCCAGCTTGTGGACATCGGTGTATGTATCCAGATCTGCCGGCGTTTGCTCGGTGCCGAAACCCCCGTCGAGATCGGAGCCGAGGGCGCAATGCCGCGCGTTGCCCGCAAGCTGGCAGATGTGGTCGAGATGATCGGCCGCGGCTTCGATGTGGACGAGCGCCGGGTTGGATTCGCCACGCTTCCAACCGGGGTGCAGCATCCAGTTGTCGAAAGCTGTTCCGATGACCGCACCGCGTTCGATCAGCATGCGGATTTGTTCATCCGTGAGTTGACGATCACCCGGCACGAGCGCGCGACAGTTGTGATGACTGGCGAGCAACGGCCCGGAATATACTTCCAACGCCTGGAAAAAGGACTGGTCCGACAGGTGCGTCACGTCGAGGATCATCCCGACGCGCATAAATTCCTTCAGCAGCTTCACGCCCGCTTCGCTCAACGGGCCATCGGTGGAAGTGCCATGCGCGTATTGGCTGCGTCCATAATGCACCGGGCCAACGGCACGCAGACCATCCTTCCACCAAGATTCCACCTGCCCGGGATTTAGAATCGAATCCCCGCCTTCCATGCTGAGAATAATTCCCAGCGGCGTGGTGGCGGGAGCTTTGATCCATTCATCCCAATGCGTGGCCAACTGCGAACGCGTTGTGAGGAAACGGAGTTGCCCCTGTGCTTCGAGCAGACGGTAGTAGGCCAGTTGCCCTTTCGCGTGCGCGTAGGCAATCGCCTGGCTTTCGTAATCCAGATCAACGCGTTTAAATCCATTGCGCTTCGGCTGGTCCGGTCCGCTGCGCCCCATCAACGTCGCCAGGCACACAGCCACATTTGCGCGGCGCAGTTCCGGAAACGTCAGGGTGTTTCGGCCGCGCGACAGTTCGTCCGTGAGGTTGCGTTCAGTCGCGCGCACCTGAGCGACGCTCGCAAGAAGATCGCGGTTGAAATAAAGCGCGTTCCACGCCAGGTCCAGATGAGCGTCAATGATTGGTCGCATGGGAGGAAATTTCGTTCGCATCAGACCTGCACACATCCCGAACGCTGGCTGCCGAGACCGTCAATACTTAATGTCACAATGTCGCCAGCCCGCAGGTAATGTGGCGGTTTTTGGCCGAGCCCCACACCCGGCGGCGTGCCCGTGGTGATCACATCGCCGGCTTCAAGCGTCATGAATTGCGAGAGATAGTGAACGAGAAAGAAAACGTCGAAGACCATCTTCGCAGTGTTGCCGGTTTGCTTCCGCTGCCCGTTGACTTCGAGCGTGAGATTGAGATTGCGCGGATCGGCGATTTCGTCCGCCGTGGCGAGCCAGGGCCCGAGCGGATTGAAATTGTCGGCGGATTTGCCTTTGGTCCATTGGCCGCCGCGTTCGAGTTGAAAGCTCCGCTCCGAAACGTCATGCGAGACACAATAACCAGCAATAAAATCCTTCGCTTCCGCCGCCGAGGCCAGATACCGGGCGTCGCGGCCTATGACCACGCCCAACTCGACCTCCCAATCCGTTTTCTGACTTCCCCGTGGAATCAGCACGGGATCGTTCGGCCCGCAGACGGTGTTCGTGCCTTTGAGGAACACAATCGGCTCGGCGGGTATTGGCATTCCCGACTCAGCAGCGTGATCGGAATAATTCAGCCCGATGCCGATTACTTTGCCTGGCCGGACAACTGGTGCGCCCCATCGCGCAGCCGGTGGCACCTCCGGCAGTTCGTCCAACTTCGCGTTCCAGGCGCGCAACCGTTCCAGCCCACCGTGCTGAAAGAAATCACGATTCCAATCCGCAAACAGTGCGGAACAATCCTTGCGGCGGCCCTTGTCCGTGAGGACACCGGGCTGCTCCGCGCCGCGTTCTCCAAAGCGAATGAGTTTCATTATTTATTATTTGTTGGCTGTCACGATGGTTTTCTTGCCGGCGGTGAGTTCGCGCAAGGCGTCGTCCGTGGCGTTGAGTGTTTGATCAATGTCCGCTTCGCTGTGCGCAAAGCTGATGCTGCCTTGCTTCACGAATACCGGAAAATGGTAGATGCCGCGCTCGATCAACGCGCGACGATAGCGCACATCGAAGACGGCATCGTGGTGTTCGAGGATATCCCACCAGTCGGCAGGCTCCCGGTCAGTGAAATAAACGCAGCTCGCGCTGCCGACGCGTGAAATGACCACGGGGATTTTGTGCGAGGCGAAGAGTTCACGTTGCCCAGCTTCGAGTTTTTGCGCAAGTCGCTCGAGGTGGCCGTGAACGTCGAGCTTGGGGTCCATCAACTTTTTCAAACAAGCGATCGCGGCGGCAACCGGAACCGGGTGGCAATTGTAAGTGCCCGCAACGAGCACGCGTTTCTTCGCGTCAGTGGTCGTAGCGAGATCCATGTAAGCGGTTTTCCCGGCCATCGCAGCGAGAGGAAAACCGTTCGCCATTGCCTTGCCGTAGGTGGAAAGATCGGCGGCGACACCGGCGAGCATCTGATAGCCGCCCAGACTCGCACGAAAACCAGTCTTCACTTCGTCGAGGATCAGCAGGAAGCCGTAACGATTGGCCAGCTCGCGCAGCCCCTTCAAATAACCCGGTTTCGGCTTCACGACACCGATGTTTTGCAGCACCGGTTCGGTGATCAGCGCCGCGATGGGAAATTTCTTCGCGATATTTTCGACGGCAGCCAAATCGTTGAAGGGGACGGCGTGGGTGAGCGCGGCTTCCTCCGGTGGAATCCCTGCGGTGATTGGAACAAGAGGATACTCGTCGCCGTGAACCGCTTTGCCGCCGAGTTGTTCGCGGGTGCTCATCAGATTGGTCGCCACGGCGTTGTGGTGACCGTTGTAGCCGCCCTGCATCTTGATCAAGTGCGAGCGGCCGGTCCACGCGCGGGCGACGCGAATGGCTTGAGAAGTCGCCTCCGAACCGGTGTTGAAGAACTGAACCTTGTCCGCATGCGGGTTTGCTTGCAGGAACAGCCGCGCCAGTTCGCCCTCTTCGCGCGTGGGACCGCTTCCGTAATTGGACAGGTTGTCCTGCATCGCTTTGATCACAGCGGCGGTTTGATCGTCGTCGTTGTGACCGAGAATGTAGGGAGCAAACCCGGCGTGATAATCAATGTATTCATGCCCGTCCACGTCCCAGAGACGCGAGCCCTTGGCCCGGGCGAAGGCGATCACTGGATCGGCTTTGCGATTGAGAGAAGCGAGACCGCCGGGGATGAGTCTTGAATTTTCGGCGAGGAGTTGTTGTGATTTTGGCCAGTTCATTGGGCAGTTTTAATTTAGTTGTTTGGAGAAACGACCGGGCTGTCCGCGTTCAGTTTAACGCTTGGTTTTACGAAAAATAAGAGCACTGCGCCGGCAATGAGGCTCGCGGCAGAGAATTGGAAAATCCTGCTGACGTCAACATGCGCATCGCGCAACAAACCGCCCGCATAGATTGTGATGCCTCCAACCAGGCAGGCGAACATATTCAGTATTCCGTAACCAGTGGCGCGGTAGCGTGGGTCGCAAACCAAACAAAGAATGGGCATCATGTTCACGTCCGCAAAAGAGCGCATCAGGCCGTAAAGCATCAAGCCGCCAATGGCGGCGACCAGAAGGCTGGTGTTCGCGGCCAATAAAATTCCGGGCGCGGCGAGGCAAAGGCCAACGACGGTGATCGTAATTCTGCGTCGCTCGCCCCTGCGGCTCCAAAGATCCGTGAGCGCTCCGCTAAGGATGACTCCAACGAGAGCAGCGGCTTGAAGATAACCGGTGGCCGAAAAACCGGCCGCGCCCTGACCGAGATTAAATTGTTCCTTGAAATAAGTCGGCATCCAACCCACCACGCCCCAGCCGACCAAACCCAGGAGTCCCCAATATATCAGCGCGAGAAAAAACGAGCTGCGGCTGAACAGGCTTTTCAGTGCCGGAATGAAACTTGTTTCAGTTGCCGGAGCAGACGATTCCAATGCCGGGGACTGTTCTCGGGGTCCATCGCGCAAAAGAAAAATGAGCACCAAGGAATAGACGACGCCAATAATGCCAAAAAGAGTAAAAGCGTAACTCCAACTATGTCGTTCTGCGAGCCAGCCACCCAATCCGCCGAGACCGGAGCCGACGAAGACGCCGCTGACGTGGATGCCGTTGGCGAGAGAACGCGTTGGGCCGCGATGATAATCCATGATGAGCGCCATGCCGGCGGGAATGTAAAAAGCTTCGCTGATTCCCATGATTCCCCGGGCAAAAAGGAGTTGATCAAATGTCTTCGCATGACCGGTCAGCCAGGTGATGGCGGACCACGCAAGCAAGCTTCCAATAATGACACGGCGGCGACTGAAGCGATCCGCCAGAAATCCTGCAAATGGACTTAGCCCGCCATAAACCCAAAGGAACATTGAGGTGAGCAGGCCAAATTGGGCATCGGTCATCGGAATTGCGTCCGTCACCGAAGTGCGCATCGTCGTCAACATGATGCGGTCGAGGTAATTCAGGCAGGCGACAAACCACAGCAAGGCCACACACAGCCATGCTTGCGTCATTGATGTGGAGGGACGCGTCATTTTAAAAGGCGCAACATGCCGTTCGCCGCGCCGATCCGAGTGTCTGGTTCAGGGCTGTTCAGCAAAGGGTTCAGCAGCGGCAGACCTTCCTTCTTGCCAAGCAGGCCAATGACGATTCCTGCTTCAAGCTGTCCGTTCGCCTTACTGCCGTTCAAATAGGGAATCAACTGCTTTTCCAAGTCGGCGATGGTTGCTGCGTCCTTCACATGGAGCAGCAAGGCCGTGATGAGGCAAACTCGCGCGATGGAATCGGCCGGCTCCGCTTTCAGTTGCGCGCGTAATTTGACAACCGAGTTTGCCGAAAGATCCTTCAATCGGCCGAGCGCAAAAGCGGCGCGCAAACGAGCGACGGGAACGTTGGAGTTTAACAATTTTGCCAAGGCGGCTTCGTCGTTCTCGCGTTCGGATGGATTGCTCGACAACACTAGGAGCCAGCGTGGAAATGGCGCGCTGGCGTCATCGGCCGTGGTCAGCCAATCCGAAATAAGATCGCGGTCCGCGCGGCTCGCGGCATTGAGTTTGCCGAGGCTCTCGGCGGCGGAAATGCGGTCAACCGCCTGTGGATCGCGCATCACCGCTCGAATTCGTTCGATGTAGCGATTGCGCTCGTCGCCGCTCGTTGCGCGGGCCAAAACGCGCCAGACGCCAATCCGATAAGGCGCGGTCGCCGTATCAGCTTCCGGGCGAAAGAGGGCGACGATTTTTCCAGATTCGCCATTATCCAGCAAACCTTCGGCGGCATGAATGCGCTGCCATTGCGTGTTTGTGAGCATCTCGTGTTCGAGCGCGGGAATCAGTTTCAAGCGTTGTGTTTTCATTTCACTCTGTGTGACGCAGCCAGCAGCTAGCAGCAAGGCCAAGGTGCTGACTGCAAAAAAAAAGCTGGCTGAAGATCGCTCCATATCAAACGCGCACCTTTTGCTTTACGGAAACCGGGCCAAGCGTTTCGCCGCTTGCCCAACTCAGCGGCATGATGATTTCAGTCGTGTCGTTTAGCGGCTTTTCGTGACGACGCATCTCATCGAGCAATTGAACGGCATTGCGTCCCAATTCCTCCTCGTCCACCGTCACGGCGGTCAGGCGTCGGGTAAGCGCCCCATCCCGCCAGGTTCCGCCAAAGCTGATGAGCGAAATTTCTTCCGGCACTTTGACCCCCATCCGGTTCAAGACCAGGTAAACCATCTCCGCTTCGGAATCAAAAGGGCAGAAGATTGCGGTGGGCCGATCCTTCCTGCGAAACAATTGCTCCAGATTTGTTTTAAGAAACTGTTCATGTTCAGCCGTCATCTTCGGAGAATCATCATAACGAACGAATTCTGAAGGCAGTTTGCCGCCGCCCTCGTTTAACGCTTCGCGGAGGCCACGCTCATATTGACTGCTTAAACCCGCGCGTTGGATGGCAAAGAAAGACGCTCGCCGATGTCCCATTTCCAACATCTTACGCCCGGCCATCTTTCCTACTTCCAAAGCGGAAAAGGCGACGAGCGGCGCTTGAATTTTTTCGATGCGGCGGTGGCAAAAGACAATGGGAATGCCTCGTTCGTGGAGGGGTCGGATTTGATGTGCGGGAGTGAGCGGGCTTGTGGTGGGGACAATCGCAATACCCGCAATCTTTTTGTCCATTAACTGCAACAGCGCGTCCGCCTGGCGAAACAGATCGTTGGCCGTGTCGCAAACAATGACTTGATTGTGTCGCCCGGACGAAGCTTCGTGAAAGCCGCGTTGAAGCGAAGGATAAAAACCGCCGCGCGAATCGGGAATAACCAGGGCGAAGATATCCAATCCCGATGTGAGTCTTTCCGTAGCGGATTCATGCACGAAAGTTCCACAGCCGCGCACCCGCCGAATCAGACCGCTTCGCTCCAACTCCGCCAGTGCATGCCGGACCGTATTGCGCGAAACTTCAGCCGATATGGCCAAGGCATGTTCCGTTGGCAAAGCGTCGCCGGGTTTCAACCGGCCTCCGCTCAGTTCCTTCAAAAGATAGGCTCGCAGCCTTTCGTGTTTGGGCATTCCTCCCAGCGCAGCTTTATCGCTTTGTGGAGCTTTAAGTTTCATTGGTATGAACTTTATGGGACATAGTTATGATGGTTCAAATCCGCCTTATCAAGTTTTTTATAGCAAAATGAGCAATATTCCATTTTTATACATCTATGGTTGTTGGAACATATCAGGACCAATGCCTATTAGATAACGAAAAATGTCGAACGAGACCGCTCCCATTTCATGGTCGCACGAGGTTAATCCGCGCGTTCGCGGGCTTTTCCTCAAAAATCTTGGAGGCTTCCAAACGGAAGAGGCTCGCGTCGTCGCTGGATTCATCCCTGCCCTGGTTATTTGGCGACAACGCAAAGAATTTCCTGCCCTGGTTTTTCGTTTGCTTCGCCGCGTTCAAGACCTCAGGCAACGAGGCCGCGAACTGGGCGTGTCATTTGACGAAATGCACTTCAGCGCGAATGTCGCCGGTCGCGTCGCTTTAACACGAAAGACTGCACATTAGCTTTTTGTCGTTTTTCGTTCGGTTTTGCTTTACTGTAAAAGGGAACAAAAGCCAATTACATCAATTGAACAGTGACATTCCATGAACCGGTTGCCGCGAAAGATTCCGCTTTCAGTCCAAACCTCGATTGCGATTATGGAAGAAATCGCAATCGGCCGGTGGGATCAATGGCTTCCCGGCGAACATGAATTATCGTCGCTGTTGCACGTCGGTCGCAGGACTGTGCGGGCAGCATTAGAGCAATTGCGCCGGGATGGCGTGGTGGAATGTCGTTCCGGCAAACGGCGAAAAATTATCCGGCGCCAGCCTGCGGATATCAAACCGGCGAGCAGCCGCGCGATTTTGTTGACGCCGGTGCCGCTGCATTTGATGAGCCCATTCAGCATTTTTCTCATTGACCGGTTGCGCGAACAACTGGGGGCGGAAGGCTATCTTTTGGACATTCACGCCGGTCGCGATACCTACCGGACGCGGCTGCCTCAACAACTGAAAAAGCTGGAGGAAACATTGCGCCCGGCGGCGTGGATTCTCACCCAATCCACCGCGCCAATGCAGCATTGGTTTGCGCGATGCGGTCTTCCCTGTGTCTTGGTGGGTTCATCTTATCCCGGTGTGGCATTGCCTTCGGTTGATTTCGATTACGCTGCTGTTTGCCGTCATGCGGTCGGACAATTTCTGGCGCGCGGGCATCGGCGCATCGTCCTGCTCAATCCGCGTTCCCGGGCGGCGGGCGATATGAAAGGGGAGGCAGGATTCCTGCAAGCGGTGAAAAATACCAGCACGCCCAATGTGGAGGCAACGATTGACTACCATGATGGCACGGTGGCGAATGTTTGCAGCCGTTTGGACGTGTTGATGCGGCTGAAGGAGCGCCCCACGGCCCTGCTGGTTTCGCGGGCGCATCACGTCGTCACCGTTCTGGGGCATTTGCTGGTGAACAAATTCCGCGTGCCAGCGGACGTTGCCGTGATTTCCCGCGATGACGATTCGTATTTGGAAAATATTGTGCCGCTGCCAGCACGCTACTCTGGTAATCCCGAGTTGTTTGCGTCCACATTGTCGCGCGTGGTTTTAGAAGCCATCGCCGGGCGGAAGCCGGCAACGGAACACCGACTCATGCCGAAGTTTTTTCCGGGACAAACCCTCGGTAATCTTTGAACGGTCGCCCATCCCCTTTCTTTGTTGACCATTCCGTTTGCATTCGCCCTGTCCCAAAAAGGAACAGGCTAACGGCGGTTGTAATAAATCATGGGCGGATTAGGCTAATGGCCAACATGACTTTTGCTATCACAGTTTCATCAGCACATTGCCAGAAATACGGCGAAAGAAACCGGCGGGGTGCATTCACCTTGATTGAACTTTTGGTGGTCATTGCCATCATCGCCATCCTCGCGGCAATGCTGTTGCCGGCGCTGGCCTCGGCCAAGCAGCGCGCGTGGACCATCGCGTGCAATTCCAACCTGCATCAGATCAGCCTGGGCCTGACGATGTATGCGGACGACGCCAACGGGCGTTATCCCGAATCCGGCGGCTTGATTCCCTGGGGGCAGACCGACCCGCACACGCACAGCGCGAGCTGGATGCAGCAGATTATTTCCTGCGTCCAGAACACGAATGTTTATCATTGCCCGGCGAACCGGCTTGTGCCGCAAGCGCAACAGTCCTTTTTCAATTATTTCAACGGCGCGCGGGCGGCGTATATCATTGCCGATGATGACGCGTCGGTGGACTCCAGAAGGATTTTGTTTCCGTCCGCTTATGTGCTGTCCGGCGACACGCTGGATTTTGAGCCGACCGATGCCGACAAGGATGATTACACGCAGAATTGTGTCGGCGGCCCGGCCAACGGGCTTCCGTGGGAGGAATGGCAGGCGCATGGCAAGGGTCAGAACATCCTTTTCGCCGATGGACATGCCAAGTGGTATAACGGCTACAACACGAACGAAATGACCTTCCGCTACGATTCGATGCACGGGTGGCAGTGAGTGAAACGGTCAATAGAATAAAGGTTTCCGTGAGTAATTGATGCTTTAAAATTGAAAACTGCCAACGCTAACTGCTAACAAGTCCATCTATTTCGGTGATGTTCGGATATGTTTCTAAGATGTCAAAAGAGTGGTTCGAAGAATCAGATTGTTTTTGGCGATACCGGACATTTCCTGCACGGGCCGGTCTTTCAGAAATTCCTTTTCCGAACCGGCAGGCACTTCGAGAAAGCCGACCCCCTTGGCGGCATCGGTGGCGAGAAATCCGCAAGATTTTTCCGGTCGCTGTGTCCAGTTCAATGAGCCGGTTGGACAGATTGCCCGCGACGTAAATTTTTTTGCCGTCCGCCGAAACGGCGATGCCAGCAGGGATTTCCTCATCCCGCTCCGGTGCCTTGGCGAGCGGCAGGGCAATCGAGAACAGAGGGGAAATTGTCTTATCCCGGCCAACGCCGAAAACTTTGATGTCGCCGTTGACATTGGACAGATAAATCCGCGTGCCATCGGGCGAAAATGCGAGTCCGGTGAAACTTAATTCCGCCTTGCCGTCCGGCGAAAGAATTTGCGCTGAAACCGCCGATTGCCCCTTCGCTTTGTCGGACGGAAGAGCGACTTATCTGCGGATTTGAAATTGCACCACGTTCGCGGGTGCATGAGGTCATTAGTGTTTTGCAGCAGAACGGCGTTGTGGGCGTTGAACAGGCATGGCAGCATTTCGGTTCTCGCGTCGAACTGGTCAATGTAACTGTCACCGAACAGCCACAGCACGCGCCCGTCCGACAGCGGAATCGAAGTCGCGACGTTGCCCGCCGCCCAGCCGTTGGTTTGCCGGAAGAATTCAGTGAACGTCGAATCCTTGTGCGCTTGCTGCGGCGACGAAAGCGGCGCCGCCGCCGACTTGAACCCGAGGAGGATTGCGAAGAAAATCCAAATGAACGGAGTGTCCGCCAGCCTATTGCTGGACAAAATGAGTTTGTGAAGCCGGGCGTTCAAGTTACCTGGAGTTTTGCCGGTCGCACACTGGGTCTTTCCGCCATCGTCATCAGGCGAAGCGTCAACAACAGCATGGCCACGAGCAGCACTTCCCACAAACAGGCCCAGGGATTGTGCCGGTCGTTGGGCAGCCGGTTCACTATCGAGGTCAGCCAGGAAAACGGCGGGATCCGGTGATAAATCAAATGAAGCAGATCATGCAGATGCGGCTGCCGGTAGAAAGGAATTTGAATGTGAAAAATCCCCTGCCCGTGGATGAAAATCCAGTCCACGTCCGGCAACGCGGCGAAAGCGATTCCCCATTTGTATTTTTTCCACCACAAAAAAAGGAACAGGATCGAAGTCATCAACACGGCGGCATGATACCCCACCCAAAATGGGCTGTGAAAATCGGGATCGGCCGGATGGAAGGTGATCCTTGCCAGTTCATCAAGAAAACCGTGAGACAAAAAGGCCAGCGTGGCCGTCAGTCCAAGGGCAAGGCCGCGCGGTCTGATTCCGCCAAAAGACTTCTGGATGATGACACCGGTCAGGATGTGCGTTGGCTCTTGCATGGCGGTTATGGCATCACAGTTTAACTCATTAAACGAAAACACCGGTTACGGAAAGCTGCGACCGCGCGTCAGTCGTCGTCATTGACCACCTTCACCGCCCAATCGGGATACGGTGTCTGCGAGCCTTTCGCCGCGCGCCATAAAATGTGGTTGAACAAGTCCTCCGGGCACTGGTCTTCCTTGTCGAGCGGCAGCTTTGCCGAGACGTAGGCGTCCCGGCGCAACTGCGCGTCGGAATTTTTTTTTGGCGATTTATTCATTTGGTCTTTCCTAGTTGAGCGGGTGTGAACGGGTTTCTTTCAAGAGCAACGAGTAGAGGTTATCACGGCGATGATTCCAGCGCCACTCGGATTCTTTGAGATGGAGCGGGAACTTGTCGGCGCGGACGCCGCGCTGTTTGGCCCACCGTGTCTTGGCAAAGCTCCAGAACGACTCGATGCCGTTGATGTGACGTTTGCCGCGCGCAAATTCATTTTCATGGTGATGCACCCGGTGGTGCTTGAACCCGTCCCACACCAGTCCGTCATAGGCTTTCCAGCCGTCGGTGTGGATGGTCGTCGCGCCCTTGACCTGGCCATGCACCACCCTTAAAAGCTCGGTTTTCGAGCAGTTGGGCACGATCTGGGCAAGCACCTTGCCCGCCCGCTTGAGCAGGCCGATGACGGGAATCTTCCGACCCGCACCGCGTCCGCGTTTGCCCCGCACCCGGCGCGGCCCAAAATAACTTTCATCAATCTCCACGATGCCACCGACAAACGGCCGGGCCTCGGCTTCCGCCAGGGTGACCACCCGCTGCCGCAACAGGCCATAAAGCCGATGGGTGGTGTTCTTGTTGACGCCACACATTTTGGCGGCGGTCAGCGCCGGCAGGTCGTGGGCAAAACAGCGCAACACCGCCCGAAAATCCCGTTCCAAAACGCGCGCACGGCGCAGATACTTGTTTCGCATTGTCATTCCTAGTGTTTCAGCAGATTCTCACCCGCTCAACTAGGAAAGACCCTTGGAAAATATTGTGCCGCTACCAGCACGCTACTCCGGTAATCCCGAGTTGTTTGCGTCCACGTTGTCGCGTGTGGTTTTAGAAGCCATCGCCGGGCGGAAGCCGGCAACGGAACACCGACTCATGCCGAAGTTTTTTCCGGGACAAACCCTCGGTAATCTTTGAATTGGTCGCCCATCCCCTTTCTTTGTTGACCGTTCCGTTTGCATTCGTCCTGTCCCAAAAAGGAACAGGCAAATGTCGGTTGTAATAGGTCAAGCGCGGATTTAT
>OCZT010004433.1_pt1 | contig 14142 bp, 39 predicted proteins | sample 1539031 | NCBI WGS metagenome assembly OCZT01 (sample SAMEA3539308, study PRJEB22396) | soil metagenome | biome: tundra; feature: field; material: soil | place: USA | collected 2010-05 | depth 0.15 m
TGGAGGAGCTAAACGAACTCGTAAAGAACTATTATGATCGGTGGTCCCATCGGCTAACGCAAACGGCGAGAACTATATGAGGGAAACTAAATGAAATCTGTTAAGAGCACCAAATACTCTATCTTGCAATTCAAGGTTGATCTTGTTAATAAGAACTCTGATGGCACTGCAATCACCCAGAAGAGAACTTGGAAGAAGAGCCTCTCAATGAGTAAGGCATACGATCTGATGACGGCATTGAATGATCGGCACGCAGAGAATGCAGAAGATATCCTTGTATCTTATGTGGTTACCAGGGAGTGATGTATGAATGAGAAGCATTCCCCTGAAAAGATAATCGAGATCCTTCGTTCTATTGAGGGCTTCTCTGCCGTAGATGATGAGCTTGAAACTATCTTTAATAATAGGGGTTTGCCATTTCAGCTTGCTGAAAGCATTAGTAGTTTTCAGCCTGGCTCTTTTACTCGTGAGCTTCTCGAATTGATTGAGAAGCATTTGCTCGGAGGATAAATGATATGAAGTTTTATCAAGAGGCTTGGTTCTGGCTGATTGTGATTCCAATGATGCTTTCCGTGGCAGTAGTTTGTTTTACTTCACCTGAACGAACGGGTAATTTCGCTATCGCGCTATTGTGCTTCGCAACTGTAATGTCTTTTGGCTTTGGTATTAAGTTCCTTGCCGAGAAAACATAATATGCTGACTGGCACCAACTATCTTCTAAAAGAATATGATCGCGGTGGACTAAACGAATACGAGTTAGGAGTTGCTTGCAGGGCATATTCCATCTTCCGACTTGACGGAATGAATAGTTTTAGCAGCTATGCCTTTGCGATTAAGGCTGTGGATGATCCTCTCTTTCTTCCCGCCTATAAACTGGCGGCACTTGATAGTTCAGGATATGGGCTTCAAGCCTTCCTGCGTAAGGCATAATAAAGTTTAGGGTTGGCGTCGAGGCTTCCCTATTGGAACAACGGGCTTGTCCTGTTGTTTGTTTAGTAAAATTGTATATTAAGTTAGACTTCTGATACCACAATCATTATTTATTAAGCGCAGTAAAAATTAAATTAATAATGTAGCCGGCTAACAATATAAATGTGTTAGCCGGCTTTTTTAGTTAGTGGAGGAATTAATATGGAGCCTAAATTGTTTGCTTTCTGGAGATACGATACCTTCCCTTACGTTCTGGGGGCGGAGATTACTAAAATGAAGGATGGCGGTCAAGTTCAGCCAGTCGGCTATGGTGGTGGTTATGTAGTGCCTATTAAGATTCTGCCTTTGGCAGCAGGGAAATCTCTCTGGGATAGGTTGAAACAACTGCAATCTAATTACGATGGTGAGCAATCTCGGCTAAAGACAAGCTTCGTTAAGCAGCTAAAAATCATGGCTGATTTCGTATGAGTTGTAGATGTTCAGACCGTAATGCCCTTCTGTTCGATGAACGTGGCGCTTTATACCACTGTGTCGATTGCGATATGGATCATAGGCTATGTGGCTCAATCAAGACAATGCTTGTCTGTGGTGAATTGGAAGACCATAAGGGATTGCATAAAAGCATCTCTACTAACATAGAATGGAATTGAAATGATTATTGAAGCTATTGTAGGTGGGATCACAATCATTGCAGTTGCTTCAATAGGATTAGCTAATGCCATCCTTAAACGAGAGGATGCCCGTCTTAAGCTGGAAGATGAGATGAATAAGGAACCTTTGCCACCAGATCCTAATTTGGAAGTCAGAAGGATCTTTGATATCAAGAGGATTCTCCTAACCAGGGAAAGGGATCTTTGGCTTGCTGGTGCGCAAGATAACTTCGCTACTTGCAAGGCAAGGGAGGCAGCCTCGTCTCAATATAGTAAGCTCAATGATAAGCTTGTCAAGCTTGCTGATGATGAGTTGACGGCTCTAAAGAAAGTTGGGACCGAGTAGTAGGGTCAAGAAGGATTTTCTTTTAAGCTGTAAGCTATCTATAAACTACTTTCATTCGGGAAACGGGGCTCTGGATCTTCCAGATATGAAAGCTATTTATAAGATTGCTTAAAAGTAAAAGATATGTTTCCATATATTTTCTAAAATATTTTGAGGAAACTCTCGACAAAACTTGGGGGTATTAAGAATTAATAGGGGAGTAGCAGTACTCTGATCCTTGTCTTATTACTAAACTTATGGGAGAAGATCTGTTAGGAACTATATGGGATATCAAAATGATGAACGACCGGATGACTTAAATACTTTGGTCTCTGATGTATCTGCTGATTTACTTGATTTAAGATTACTTATCAAGTATCTTGTAGCAATAAATATTGCATCTGGAGCGACAACCTTAGATGATGCGAAAACTAAACTAATTGAGTCTATTGATTTTATGAGAGAATCAATGAGGAGGATTAGTGCGATGCTCCCATCGGCTAACGCCCCTGCCAGATAATAGAAGGAAACTATGTTTGACAAGATTAAAACGATCCTTTCCCTGTTCGATGAAGGGATATTGGTTGAGCGTCTTAAGTGCCCGGATTGTGGTGGCTTTCACCACTGCGAGAAAAGACTGGCAATGTATCTCCAATGGCACGAAGAGTCAATCTCTGGCAGGGTTAAGTAGTATGTCTAAAAGCTCTATTAAAATGCTTGTAGAAGAACTGGTTGAGGAGAACTGTATGTTTGCAAAGATTATGGTTATTCTATCCCTGTTTGATGCCGGGATTATGAGTGAGAAAAAGCTGGAACGATATCTGTTTTGGCACGAAGATAATATTGCCAGGAAAATCTTTCGACATTAAATAGGGATATTCTTTCATATTTGGTATGAAAAGCATTGCAGAAGTAGCCGATAGTTTTATTCTGAAGTTAGCGGGTAATCCCAAGATAGATCCGCAATTATTCGCTCTTCTTGATAGATTAATATTCTCGGCAGAAACAAGGCTTGGAGATGCTGATTACAATGATTGCCTTAAAATACAGCAATTTGTTAAGAACTATCACTTCACCGAAGCTAATGTATTAGCAAGACAATTGCTCGCTCGTATCCCGAAAGATAATATAGTTATCACTGGACTATTGAAATCAATCATTAATTATTTATAATTAGAAAACAATTCTATTTAGGAAGAAATATGTTTACCAAAATCAAGTGGCTTCTTGACCTATTTGAGGACGGAGCTATGGATGAAAAGAGATTGGCTCAATTGCTTTTTCAACACGAAGAAGCTATTAGCTGGCGAATGTCGCATTATTAAATAAAGGAAATCAATATGGAATACACCTACGGTTTGGAAGCTCGTTGTCGATTTACGAACCTGCCATTTGTTTTGGGCACGGCTACTTTTAGTTCCGAAGAGATGGCTCGGGCATATGCCAAGGTTTACAATACGAAGGTTACGGATGAGGGCAGGAAGGCAAAAGCAATCTATCGTCTTCCATTGAACCCGGAGATTACTGCCTCTACTCTTGGCGAGTATGTATTGGAGAGCTTTCCACTGTGAGGGTAATTGCTAATGTAGACTCCGATCTAGACGGTGGCTATATGATTGACATTGAGATAGATGGTAATGGTGGTTGCACCGTTCATATCCCAGTATTTGCAGCCCCTAATCAACGGGTATTGGCAAAGTATAAGGATGAGATTGTTCGGAGGCTTACTGCTAATCCTCGAGTAGAAGAGGTTTCCTAAATGAAAATTGGTACTAAAACGACGAAAGTTAAATCCCTCAAGATATTCCATTATTTAATGGATATTAATATTGACGGTAAGTTCGTTGGCACAATCATTCTTGATTCGAAAAAACAAGTCAGTTTCATCGAGAAGCGATTGCATCTTGATGCAGATGCCTTAACCGACAAGATGACTAAATATATTGCAGAACATTTCCCCAAGTTTTAATGAAGACGATTAAACTAATCTTTGTCCATATATTGGATATGTTTGATCATTATATTCTGCGCCATAGGGTATACTTTATATGCAAATGTATTGGGAGTTTGTGGTATAAGCTACTTGATGATACAACCTGCTATTGTAGGTATTGTAAAGGGTTTGTGAAATGAAGATTGAAACTTGGATTACTATCAGGAATGATAAGCACAACATTGAAGTTTATGTGAACGACAAGTATTCTGGGAGGCTATCTGTGGCATCGGAAGATGATGCTAATGCGATTGCAACCCGCCTTAATCTTGGTATTGAACCAGAGATTAGGTTTGATAAATATGACAGTCTTAAGCTTCGGATTAAGATCGATTAAGGATTTGTAAGATGAAGTGTTTCTTTTGTCCAGGTGTAGCTCATCCGTCTACTGGCTGCCAGTATTCAGAGAATGTAGTCGCCTGTCATAGTTGTGTGGTGGAGTTCTGGAAATGGTTCAAGAGTCATATGGCTACTCGTGGTCGACCTGGTAGGGATAAGAAGGGTCGAATGCAAGCAGATTTTTATGCGGCAGTAGGAAAGAGGTTCTAATGAAAGATTTAGATTTCGATTACTACGATCCAACCAATGGATCCTCAATGTATCGTAGCCGAATACCTTGGGTACTACTTGTATGGCGCACACCTAAAACAGACGTATTGTATTGCAGGCGATGCAACGAGAACGAGATTGGAGTCATATGCGATCAATCTCCAAGCAAATTGAAGATTGCACAGTTTGATAAGTTTCTGTCTATTCATAAGGAATGTGATCCAAATGATCCAATTCTTGAGGAAGAGATGGAGAGTCAGTGTGTAAGGATGTATAAAAGGATAACGAAAATGAAGACTATAAAAGAAATTACTGATTCAGTTATTGGTGAGTTTAAGGATTATGATAGTCTTAAGATGGCAATCTCTTATAAAGATTTGCCTGGAGAACACTTCTTCGATAAGATGTCTTCTCTTAAAGAAGTTTTCGACGTTCTTGAAAAGAACGGTATTATCGTTGAAGATATTTCAGGGGAATGTCCAATTTATATTAATACTAAATACAATTACATAGAGTTCAATATAGATAGGAAAATGTAGTATGCCCGAGTTTAGACATCCTGCTGTTAGTAAAATTGTTTCCAATGGTAAGAAGCGACAGATTATAGAGAAGGTTCTTGTCGCTTGGGAAAAGCATCCTGAACTACGATTAGGGGAGATGATTCATAGCGTTATGTGGGATGATGAAGATACTGTAGCAGGTAATCTTTATAATCTCGAGGATGAAGTTTTTGCTCAACGATTGATTGAGTTCAGTTAGAATGATCTGCATTTATTGCGAAGCAAAAACATTTGATTCTAATATGTGTCATACGTGTTATTGCTATTTTATATTAGAGGAATGTAATATGGCTGGTAAAGGTGCAAGAGCTGGTCGTCGCATTAGGCGAACCGCAATCGGTAAAGGTCCTGGTAGCGAATATACTTTGTATGTCCTTCGCGCATATCCTATTCATTCTCACGATGAGTATATTGAAATGCATATAGCCGCTACTGATCCTATAACTGCCGGTCAATGTATGGAGGGTTATCTTCCGCTTGCCAAGAAACATTGGACCTATCGTGTTGAGATGAAGTTTACACCAGGAACAACCTATGGAACCGAATGGGAATATGATGGTTATGTTTGCCATTGTCATAAGGTTCTCGTAAGAGAGAAATTGCCAGATATAGGATATGGTCTCTAATGGATAATTGTAATCATAGGAATAAGAAGGACAAGCGCGGTAAGGACATCTATCATCCTATTACCAGAGAGTGCCTAAAGATACAACTTATCAAAGCGGGCGAACAGATATCTTCATTAAAGAAGGATGTTGACTCTTGGAAGGATGCCTACTACGATCTTAAACAAATTGTAGGCAAGTTGAGTTGGTATACTTGGTATGAGAGTTACCCCTCTAATAGTCCAGAGATGCAAAAACTCCTCGTCTGGCGCGAGGTTAATGATATTATAAAGAGAAACAATCTAAATATGGCAGAGGAGCCAGTTAACCCCAACCTTCCAAAAGAAAAGTAATATTTATGGATTTGATTAACATTGTTCAGAGCGAAGCATTGAAGGTTAGTGGTAAGGTAATCTCCGGCGAGGTAGCCGAGAACATCCTTATGACTCATACCGCGTATCCTTATCATTCCCATTTGAGGTGGGATGAAATCGGATTGAGGACTTGGCTCAATAAACAATTCTTATCCAAGGATATTAAACTCTAATGCCTGAAGTTAATGCCCAACCAATTCCGTTATCTACACCAGTTAGAAATATTCTCCCATTAACAATTGGAGAGTTTACTTATTCGTGGTATAATGGATATAATATTAATTTGAATGTTATGGGCGGCGTTTCGCCAGCTTTTAATAAAGTTATTGTTTTTACAGCAGCTGAACTATATAAATTGTTTGCTCAACTAAAAACAATTAGTGATCGGATAATTGTCGAGCCAATTGTTATTGGAATTGATTTAAGGGCTGGAAGGTCGGTTAGTGTAGAGTTTGCTATTGTCGATGGTGATTGTTTTGTTAGCATTGCATTTGATGCACTTGCTCCATTGGTTATGAGCAAAGCTGATTTTGATTTGTTTTGTGATTGGCTTCCTGAAGCTTGGGAAAGTAGAGTGGAATATGTGCCGCAACAAGCATATTGGACAATGACCAATACGATGTATAATACATCAACTATAACGAATAGCATTTATACCAGTCCATTATATTCATTTGGTGGATATCGTATGTATTAATCTAATTGTCGGCTCCCATCGGCAAGCGGCGCCGATATATTGACAACGACAAAAGAAGCTGTGCTACAGCCATTGTTAGATCGTGTCTAATGGTGGAAGAGTATCATAAATACCTTTTGTTTCCGGGTGGATACCTACCAAGGTATTTGATCCGAGACAAGTCCTTGGCACTTCGTCAAGGCTGGTGAGTGCGGTGATCCCATATAGGAAGTTTCTATTAGAAGGATCTCTGTCGAATAAGCTACATAATGTTCGCAAGCATAGGCGAAATGTTATTGATGCCTCTCCCGAACGCACCACTATTTTTATCTTTATAGGGGAATCAAAATGCCGAGTAGATTAGAGGCAGACTGCCAAGTTTGGTGTAATGAAGCTGGCGATTATCATAGAGAAGATGGTCCGGCTATTATATGGAATAATGGCTCCAGAGAATGGTATTTTAATGGTCATCGCCACAGGATCGATGGTCCGGCATTAGAATATTCTAATGGAACAAATTATTATTTCATAGATGGAAAGCTCTCTTCTGAAGAAGATTTTAATGCAAAACGAAAGTCTTTCTTAAGAAGAGCTAAAGGTTTTAAAAAGACCTTTCTTAATTGTCGAGGCTGTGGTTCGAAAAAAGAATGGGTAGTTGGGACCAGTAAGAGAAGTTATGTCTGCATAGCTTGCAGAGTGATATAGCAATAATCGTGCCGCCTCCCATCGGCTATCGCATCATAGCGATAGATGCGGATAGGACAAGTTGCCAAAGAAAGAATTATAAATCAATGAAGAAGTTTATTGTAGCAGCAATCTTCCTTGCTGGATGCGCTATCTATCCTGGCTATAGTATTCGCGATGCCGGACTATCCAATGGGTATAGGACCTTTGAGATTACCTGTAGTAATCCAGATGATTGTTTTGAGATGGAGTGCAACATCTGCAACAAGCAGCCACAGTATATCATCTGGCGAGCGCCAGATAAACGAACGTTAATCATAGCGTGCCATTAGGAATTAATATGGCAAAGTTAGAAGGATTGACTTGGGATGAATGGTGCAAGGATTATCCCTGCAAACAAGTTAATAAGAAGCCAGATGTTTATGATTCTGAATCAAGCCGACGAATTGCCGCCGAGGTAATTAAAGATAAGTTGGAAGAGCAGAGTGAGTTTGCATTCGAGGTCGTTCAATTCGGTGATATGTTCTACGTAGTTTATGAGGATTGAATATGAAGAAGTGGGAATATAGGGTTATTTCTGACAAAGCTCTATTCTGCCATAGGTATGGTGAATGCACTGAAATTGATGATTTTGGAGAAGAAGGCTGGGAGTTAGTATCAGTAGTTGTTGATACCAAAAGTTAATGAAAGCGTTATCTGAACTGGAGTTTGAATAATTATGATTAAGTTTATTGTTTGGTTGGTTCCAGCATTACTGATAACTTTTGTTGTTTTGCCTTGGCAGATTGCTTACCGGAAACAAGGGTTTGTCCAAGACAGATATCATAATGATCACTCTGTCAGTGATGTTTTGTTTCCTGGGATTCCGGCAGCAATTTTTTGGCCAGTTACTCTTGGGCTCGGAATCCTTTATATTACTATGTGGATTCCAGTTAGATGGACATTCAACCAATCGATCAATATGTTTATGCCGAAACCTCCCAAGCCGATTGTTCCGAAGGAGTTGCCGAAGGTTGATGAGACCAAATCAACTTATCGCAAGTTCGCATACCTTATGACGCATAAGGGATCCGAGCAATGAAGAATAAGGTTATGGTTGGATCAGCTGATAACCAATGGTTCATTATGTGCTGGACCGAAGGAGAGACTATCTTCTTTACAAAAGAAATTGCTTGCGCTCTTTCCTTTAAGGATAAAGATGATGCTCAAGACTATCTTGACCGAGTATCGGAATATGCCGAGCGGTTCTATTTTGATAAGCCTGAAAAGGAACTTTCTAATAAAGAGGTGAAAGCTCTTAATCTTATGGTTGTAATTGCGCAATTTAAGATTGATTTTAATCATCCATTTGATATGGAAATACCTTGGTAGGGCTGGTCTCTCCCATCGGCTAACGCGACCGGACCAGTATTGAGGAAAGAGATATCATATGAGGAAGGTTAGAGTCCGAGCTGATTACTATAACTACCCATATGATCAGAGTATAGCTCTTATCCATAATAAGAATAAAGAGTTCTTTCCAGAAGATGGAGCAATCTATATTGAGGTAGAATATTCTTTTCTAAAGCAATATCTCAAAATTAAAAAAGAATATAACGCAATGCAGAGTCAATTAGATATATTGTTTAGCGCTGCAAGCGAGGAAGATTATGAATCAAGACAGGAAACAATATTGGAATGAGATAGGGGCAAAGGTCGCCTTTGTCGTAGCCCTGCTGATTAATCTTGTCGTCTGGTCTCTCTCCCTCCTTCACCACTTTAAGGTAATATGAAACTATTTAGGTCGGATTTCTTCTTGATTGTTAATGGTCTCAATTATAACATAGATACTCTTCCAAATAATATCAAAGAGATTTTCTCCTGGGTTCCTGATGAAATCAGTTTGCACGGAGACCTTGTAGGAGAAGGAAGTCTTCTCTATGCTTCTTTAGATGAAGCCAAGGAGCACATTCCATATGATGGTATCATTGCTCAAAGGATTGCTGAGTATGATTTGAGCGATGCTGATGCACTTACCCTTATTATTGAGAAGTGGCTTCCTAACCCTATTCCCATAGCAATACGGTTCTTCATCTGGAATGAGCCGGCTATGAGTATGCTTGAAGTTAAACCTATTCTCAATGAGGATGTATCAGGATGATGGATCCTCTTATCGCCAACTACATTGAGAAGCATCGAAGTAGGCTTCTACTTTGCTTCTCGTTTAGGGATGCAGCAATCCTTATTGCTCAAGGACTTAAGTGTCCCGAGGCTGATATAATTTATAATTATATCGAATCGCAATTGCACGCTCGTGCCTGTGGATGCCGGCGAAGCAATCATGCGAGTATGGTTGTGAATATTTCATTAGCGCAAGGCTGATGGCTTCTTGATCTTTTGATCAGAGAGTATATTCCTACTCTCCGGCTTGGCAAGAATTGCCAAGCCCTTCGTCTTAATATTTAATGAGGCATTATAATCTCTGTCTATAACCAATCCACATTGATCGCACCGATAGGTGCGATCGGATAGAGACAGATCATTCTTTATATTGCCGCATCTCGAACACATCTTCGATGTGTTCGCCGGGTCTACTAATACCACTTTCTTATCAGCGTATTCTGCTTTATAAGAAATGAATTGTATCAGTCTTCCCCAAGAAGCATCACTAATGTGACGCTTCATATTCGATCCGAAGTTCGGATCGATCTTCATTTTCTGGATATTTAGATTCTCCAGGATGATTATATCATAATCCTTAACGATTTGATTGGCAACCTTATGTTGCCAATCAGTTCTGATGTTAACTACCTTCTCGTGGAGCCTCGCCGTATGCAAACGAGTAGGTAAAGACTTTTTTTTACTATGTCGACGACTTGCTTTCGCAAGTCGTAATAAATACTTATTAAGAGTCTTCGGATTCTCGATAGCTTCGTTGTCGGAGTTCACAATATAGTTTTTAATACCGAGATCAATTCCAATAGTTTTCCCCGTTTTTGGAAGGGCTTGCTTGTTTGCTTCGCAAACAAAGCAAGCGTACCACTTATTGGTAGAGGACTTTATAATCGTGCAGGTTTTGATCTTTCCTACATATTCTCTATGTAGGAATATTTTAATATGTCCAATCTTGGATAAGATTAAATTATTATCTTCAATCAAAAAACCTTTTTGAGAATACGTAAAGGAAGAATACCTTCCATATTGTTGGAACCTAGGGAAACCAGGAACATCACCAGATTTAATTCTTCGGAAGAATGCTTTCATCGCCTTATCGAGGCGAGTCAGAGGATCATAAAGAACTTGTGAATATACTTCTTTATAATCTGGACATAACTCTTTTATCATTGGCAATGAGTTAATCTGATCATAAAGAGATCGGCTCTTACTAAAAGAATTATAATAAGCTTTGCGCTCTTCTAGAGCGCCATTGTAAAGTTGGCGACATAACTCTGATGTTCGCAAGAGCTTGCGCTCTTGGGAAGATGTAGGATATATTCGGAACTTAAAGTTTTTCAGCATCAATAAGAAATATAATCACGGATTTTAGGATGTCAAATAAAAAGGATTACCAACGTAAATGATTACAGATAAAGAAGCCTATTGGAAGGCTCAAGACAGAGCATTTGAATATGGTTGCGCAGCCCTCGCTGCCGGCGTATTTATGGTGTTTATGTTCGCACTGTCTGTAGTGTATATTGTCTGTAGTAATGACTACTTCTATCTCACCCTAGGCATTGTATCTATGGTGATATGTATCGTATCATTGATGTTTAGGCGATACACTCTTAACTCTATCAGAGCTTATGACACGAAGCGTTAATAAAGGAATCTACTAATGGGAAGGCGAAAACCTCAATTTGGATATTCGGATCATTTCGACAAGAAGGATATGTTTGGTGCGATTAAAAGCGTTCTGAACCTATTTGATTGTGGTATGATGCTGGAATGCGTTCTTTCTTATAAGTTGAAAGAATACGAGCGAGAAGCAGTTAAGAAGCACGATGAAGGTATCTATCGCCAGAACTGGAAGTATAATGGATATCCGAACTACTCTCAATATGATTACCGAAACTATGGATCTGCTGGTCATATGCACTATCCCGCCAGCGCTTATCCTGCCAGCTCTTATTATAGAGACAACTCGGCAAGCGCCGCAACAGGGTCTTCTAATTCTGGAACAACGAATGGTGCCCATTCGGATGTAAAGGCTTTGCTGGAGAGGCATTCGGATCTCAATAGTGGAGTGGCATATGGTCCACTTGATCCGTATGATACGGAGGTTGAGACGCCTATTACTCAACGGATGTTTAAGCATACTGATAAGTATGTCTAATGGACAAACCAGTTTACAATGGGGATATCTTCCGTTATATTAATGGAAGATATGATTATACTGTAGAAATAATCATTGTTGAAGATCAATATCCAAGGGCTCGTATAATTGATGTAGCTTCTATTCCACCGATTCTTGCAGATTCCCAAATATTCCCAGGAAGCACATTAGGAATTGATATGTGTAATCCACATTGGGTATTGGTATCGTCAAAACATAAGCCTCGCAAGGTTCGTAAAGAAGTAAAGATTGTGTGCCGAGGATGCGGAGCACAATCCAAATGGATAGTTGGAACAAGCAAGAGAAGCTATGTTTGCCCTCTTTGCAGAGTATTATAAGAAAAGGAATAGAAAATGATTCTAAAGTTTAAGGGTCCAGACAAAAGTATTATTGTTTCAGACCTCACAGTCGACCAGATTTATCAACCTAATGTAAATGAAATGGTTGCTATCACCTGGGTGGATGGAGATAAGTCAGAAGACTTTATGCTTGCTCTTGGAGAGCTTCTCAATCTCGATTGCGTTGATGCAGAGTTGAATGCTCTGCTTAAGCCAGATGATGAGATTTTTGAGGAGTATCTTCTCGCAGATGTCATCTATAACTATGAGCCTCCTGTTAAGGAGCTGGCTAATGAAATCATTCCTAATGAGCAGGTTGCTAATGAGTTGATTGCTGCTATTGAAAATGATGGTCCCAAGATTTTAGGGCTATAATATGCCGTCTCGATCTGATATTATGTACGCTGCTTTTAATCGGTCGAATACTGATTATAGCACGGCAAGTTTCTTACCGTCTGGAAAGGTACTCGTAGCTGGAGGTCGCAGTAGAGGGACTTATAAATCTACAAATATATGTAGTGTATATGATCCTGCGCTCAATATCATTGAGTATGCTGCTCCAATGACGGTTTTACGCCACGCTCATTCTGCTATTGCTCTTCCAAATGGAAACATTTTGGTTGTTGGCGGGATATCTTTTGATACGAATACGGCAGCCGCCGAGATATACAATGAGGAATCTAATACTTGGACCATTGTTGCTCCCGCTTTATCTCGAAGATATTATGGTGAGCTTGCCATAAAAAAGGGAAAGGTAATCTATACTGGAGGCTCTGATATTCATGGAGTAAGAGTCTTGTCTGGAGATGAGAAATATAGTATTGCCACCAATGTTTGGTCTCTAGTGATTAATAGGGCTTATACATACAAGGTTGTATGTCGAGGCTGTGGATCAAAGTTCCCCTGGACCATTGGAACAAGCAAGAGGAACTACCTTTGTCTGCCGTGTAGGGAGAGCATTAATGCTTGATCGTATTCGACTCATACTTTATGCGTTTGATAATGATGTTATGAACGAAGAGGAATTAACTTCGGTATTAACTCTATATGAGACGTTATCTGAAACGAGGAGACAAGACCTTGTTTACCCAAGGTTATCTCGAAGGTTAGATGGAAAGGATGGTTGGTGATGGATTTCTATATTGTCGAGGGTTTTGAGGAAGATTCGCTTGAGATTATGAGCCAATCAAATGATATGGATATGCCATATGCCAGCGTTGCTGGTCCATTCTCAAACAAAGTTCACGCAGAGGCAGAGTTAAAACTTATCATTGCAGAACTTGATAATGTTTAATAGGATTAATGAATTGCTTTCGATGTTTGATATTGGTATAATCAGCGAGGAACAATTGATTTATCATTTGGATTATCGAGCATCCCTTTCTATTAAGGAAAGTCTTCTTGAAGACTATAGTGCATTATGTTAACTCTTAATCAAAAGCGCCAGACGCATATCAATGAGCTGGCAATTAAACTTAACTGTCGTTTAGTTCAGCAGGCTAATATGCCGGGTATGATGTTCGTGGAGTTTGGTTATATCGAAGGTCCAATCATCGAGAACCAGATCCATTATCTCACTATGCTTCATGAGCTGGGACACCAATTTAATGGACATACCCAGGGTCGCCCACCGCATTCTGATAAGACCCATTACTTCGATAATGGTGTCTTGAAAAGTGAGGCGGAAGCATGGGATTATTGCCTTAACAACTGCGATGAAGAGATTGAAGATGCTTCTCGCACTTTTATGTGGGACTATTGTTTGGGAAGTTATTATCGCCACGCCGTACTGTACGGTGATAAGCCTTGTAAGTTGCTGAATGGCGATAGAGGCTATGTAGAGTTTATCTGGGATAAGCCTGATGACTTCTTTATTGGTGTTGTGAATAGAATTACTGGGAACGATATGTTCCTAAAGAAGGCATAGATATGAGCGAAGGATTAACGTTAGTAATAAAGGTTGTACTGGTTTTGTCAGGGTTTTTTATCGTGTTAGTTTGGATGCCAAATTGTATAGATAGCTTGCAGGCAAAGCAAAGACAAACTGTTGCGGTCAGTAAAACGCTTTGTGGAGATCAGGAAGTAATCTATCTATTCGATCTCAAAGCGAAGGGCGATCCTAATATGCATGCGGTCTGCCGAGATG
>OCZT010004434.1_pt1 | contig 14138 bp, 15 predicted proteins | sample 1539031 | NCBI WGS metagenome assembly OCZT01 (sample SAMEA3539308, study PRJEB22396) | soil metagenome | biome: tundra; feature: field; material: soil | place: USA | collected 2010-05 | depth 0.15 m
GGTGAGCGGGGCGAGTTCGGAGCGGTAGCGCCACAACCACCGGGCCATCAGCACGATGACCAGATCAGGGAGCGGGTCACCGGAGTTGATGACGACCATCGGCTCCAGGCCGTGGCGGCGCATTTTGCGTGCGTGCCGTCGCATCTGCCGGGGCTTGGTCATCGGCGCCCCCGGCTGGTGTCGTGGCCCTGGGCGCGGAGTTCATCACGCATGTAAGACAGCGAGTCGGGCTCGCCGTCGCCGTGCGCGGCGAGGGTAGCCAGGGCGGCGGCGGCGAGGTTGGCGAGGTCCAAGCGGGCGCCGGCCAGCTCAGCGCGCATACGGGTTATCTCCACTGATAGGGCGGGGCTGTCGGCGAGGGCGGTATCGAGGTACTGCCATATGTCGGCGAGGGTGGGGAACGCTGCGGAGAATCCAGCGACGATGTGCCGCGCGGCGCGGTTTCTGGTGGTGACCTCCGGTAGGTCATCAGGTGGGATGTTGCGGGAAGCGTGGGGCACTAGGCATCACTCCTTCGGTTAAGCGGTCAGGGTTTTGAGCCGGTGAGCCATTGCACGAGGGCAGTCACCATGTGGGAGATCTCAGGGGCGGCGGTGGTCGCGGCGAGGAAGAACCCGAACAGCAGGCACAGGACGGCTTGCCAGACCCGGAGTTTCATGTAGCGCCAGGCCACGAACACCACCGCTCCCAGGAGTGCCACCAGCGGAATCGAGACGGTCACGGCCTGCCTCGCCCCCCTCCTGGTGCCGTCCAAGCGCCGCGCCGGCCCGCATTCAATGACTGTCTGCGGCATGCCTTGTGGCGATACCAGCGGGAGCGAGCACGGCATTTGCGGCATCGCTTCATTCCGTGCTCGAGAAGTGCGCCACATGGGCAGCGATCTTCAAGGAAGTCGGCTTGTTTAGTGCGCATGGACTAGCTCCTCACATCGTCGTATTGAACTGAAATCTCCTGAGACTGGTCGCGGACGTAGACGCCCAGAATTAGGCGGGCGGCAGTTCCAGTGCGGGTATTGGGCGCGATGCTTTGGCGCATACGACTGCCCTCGGTCCGCATGCCGATTAGCAGCATCACGAGCACGGCCAGGAAGCCGGCGCCGACGATCACGACCGCAGCTATGGCCGGAATGAGGATCATGGCGTTCATGAAATTCGTCCCTCTCTATCGAACGCGAAGGCTTCACATGAGCGCTGATTTCAGCGATATCGCGCTGATCTCAGCTCGCTCGCAGATGTTTTTGATGGATCGCCCTGCTAGAAGCGCCGTGTCGTGCCGCGCAATGACGGCGATCGGCTAATCTCTGCGCCGAGGCGGAGCGCGGAGGAAATGGGTGTCGGAGGATTGGGCGGCAGTCGCCAAGGCCATCAATGAGCGCGTAGCTGAGCTTGGATGGCGTCAACGCGAACTCGCGGAACGTTCGCATGTGTCGTTGGCGACCGTCCGAGAGATCCAGCGTCACACCGTCGAGCGCCGCCGTAGCCCGCGCACGTTGGAATCGCTGTCCGTAACGCTCGGCTGGCAGCCACAACACCTTGACGAGGTGCTCAACGGGGTCGGGTAGCCGAGAGCAGGCCAGCCAGTCACAGGCAGCGGTCAGGCGCTGTCGCCGCGCCTGGATACGCTCGAACGGCGCCTCGACGAGATCACCCAGCTTCTCGTCGACATGAAAACCGATCTCAGCGTGGTGATTGAGCATGTCCGCAAAGATCGGTAGGTCCGCAAGTGTTCGCTTGCCAGGCCGGATGTTTTCCATGCCCATAATTCCACTGCGGATTCAGCTCGCTTCCCATGCACTACCGATGCACGTTCAGTGCGTCACCGGTGCTGGTGCAGTGCATAACGCACTAACGGGGGCGGCGACGACATGGACACGGTGACCGGCTGGACAGGCCGCACCGCATGCGCCTTACAGGCGGCTTTGCGGCTGAGTAATGAGACATTCGCGGAGCGGCTTGGAATTGGCGTGCGGACGGTTGCCGCCTGGCATCAGAAGCCCACGTTGCGCCCCAGACCCGAGATGCAGCAACTTCTTGACACAGCGCTTGAACAGGCATCGCAGTCGATTAAGACGCGATTCGCCTTGCTCGTGGGCGACTCGGCAGGCGCCGAGAGCGCGGCGCTTGCGGACGCCGGACCGCGGGAGGGCGGCGTCGCGGCGGACGTGGAGCGGAGGCTCAGCACCGACCCGAACACCAGCTCGGCGCTTGACCAACTCGATAAGTCCGCCGGATGGGAACCGGGAACCGCCCGACAACGGGTCGCGTCCCGGTTGGTTCGGCTGGACGTGCGTCACCTACAGGACCGCGCAAGCCGCAGAAGGCGCGTAGACCAACGTCGCATCGCGGAGGCGCTGGGCACTTACTACCGGGACCGGACCAGCGGCCACGGTCCCTACGGCGTCCGATACGGCCAAGACAGCGAGATCGTGACCAGTGTCCTCACTCATCCTGACTGGCTGGACCTCGCCTGCCCGCTAACTGCGGCCCACGACCGGCTCACGCTCAACCTGGCCGCAGAAAGCGATCTGTCGCTTGATGAGGAAGCGGCCGAGGCAGCGGCTCAGCGTTTGGCCGAGATACTGGCCACACGCACCCGGCTTGTGGATATGCCGCTCTATCGCTTGCTTGATATTGACCTCGGAAGAGGCGCAATCGCCGGATCGGTGGCAGTCACGCAATTTGTGCGCTATGCCCTGACGATGGATCTTCTTGAAGGTGAGTTGATCGACGCGCTCACGGCAGGTGTATCCCCTCGTCCGGGCTCGTTGCCGCTACGTGACCGGTACCTGCCGCACCTCGCATCCGTCCTCGGCATGGCCGGTCGGCTGTGCGCAGGCGGCGCCCTGGCCTTGTGCGCGATCGCCCGGCCGGCACACCCGTATCGCGGCCCCGCAGATTATCTTCTTGTTGTGCAAGAGCGCTCCGGCGACGTCGTCAACGCTGCCCGCCGTCTGGCGGTGATACCCAAAGGCTTCCACCAGCCGATGACGGATTTTCGGTCTGATACGCAAATTGGTGCCACATTGCGGAGGGAGATGGAAGAAGAGCTGTTCGGCCGGGAGGACACGGACAACACGTTTACCGAGCAGCACGTCGCCGATCCGATGCATCCAATGCGGCTGTCTGAGCCAATGCGATGGCTGATGGAAGATCCCGGCCTTCTAAGCGTTGAATGCACAGGTTTCGGCTTGAACCTGGTCAGCGGTAACTTCGAGTTCGCGGGCCTGATCGTCATCGATAACGAAGATTTCTGGCTTCGTTACGGTGGACATATCGAAGCCAACTGGGAGTCTTCGACACTGCGCCAGTACTCTAGCCTGGACAGCGAATCGCTTACTGAGCTGGTCCACGACGCAGCATGGAGCAACGAAGGGCTGTTCGCATTACTGCAAGGACTTCGGAGACTCAAACAGATCGGCGGCAACCGGGTTAACGTGCCAACGATCGAATGGCAGTAACGATGATGAACATCAGGTAGGCCTGTCGTTAGCATCTGCGTTAACAAGATCGACTGATCGCGACCCGCCTGCTTTTCAGGCGGGGCAGGCGCCCTGTTCACGGACAACGTCCAAGCGTGGAAGGTGCCCGGCGTGCGGCCATGGTCGCCGGTGGTTGGCGTCGTTGTCGTCAGCGTTATCGTCGATCTGCATGCGCCTCCGCCTGCCGACGAGCTCGGACGCCCCGAGCACCGGTCGCCGACCGAGTACCGGACGCCCACGGTCGTCGCTGGGTTATGAGCCGTACGACGCCCGTATCTGCCGTCGCGCCCGATCTCACTCGCCCGCGCTGTCGAACAAGGGAGGTTAGAGGAGCTTTTGTGCGGTGAGGAACCTACTCCACTCGTCAACGGCGGTTTCGGCAATCTGGAGAACGTCGTACTCTGCCCCAGCGGACTCTACATAGAAACGATGCGCTGAGGTCCCCGTCCCAACGAAGACAGTTACGTCGTTCCGGGCGATCGTTGTTGAAGTGTCACCGGTACGCGAGCTTGTCAGTACGAGGTGCTTTGAGCCGTTGGCAAGGTCGGCAGCGAGTCGAAGGATCTGGCTCCCGTTGATCAGCGAGTCTCCAGCGGCCTTGGTTATCCCGCTCGATGGATCGTTCCCGAGCCAGTCCTTTAGGTGGTGAGCTGCCTCAAAGAACGACAGAACCGTGTCCACTGCAGCGTCGGTGCCGCCCGCTCGCCCGGCATATACGGCGCGTACATCATCGAGGCGGCGGCAAACGCGCGCCCACTGCATCTGCCAACCGTGGCCGAGCACGGTCCGATCTTCGCACATAGGACCGCGACCGCGCGCATGCACACAGTGGACCGGCGGCAGCACGACCAGAGCACTGCACGGTTGGTGATGTTGCCCTCTTGCGCACGTCTGCGCCGCTGATCATCCCGGAGCCCGACCGCCCCCCGCCGGAGGCATCTTGTCCATCATGCTCGCCAGCGCCCCGGCCGGCGCAGTCGCCCAGGACCACGCCGAGGGCATTACAGGAGGCGACCCTCGGTACCCTGTAGTCATACTTCACTATGGCACTCAACGGGAGCCTGTATATGTATGACGAGATTCTCGACAAGCCCGAACCTGACGGACTGATGATCCTTCCTCCGCCGAATGCGATGTGGCCGAAGCCGCCGCCCACAGCCTCGTTGTATGAGTATGCAAACCGCTTTTATAAACTTTGGCTCGGCCTCCTGTCTGGCGACTTTGGTTACGATCAGGGCCAGTCCTCCGTCCGCTACAACTGCGGCAGGTGCTCGCTCACGCATGAATACTCACGCGACGAAGCCTTGCAACGTCTCTTGATGATCGTGGGTTGCATATACGCGTATTGCGCCCATCAGCTCGTCACAGCCGATGCGATAATCGATTCGGATGACCTGGGGATCCCTGGGTGTTCGGCGCAATCGTTTAGTGAACTTAAGGCCAGCAAGGGCTCGACTGGCCTGGAGTGGTCGAGAGATCTGCTAGAGAACTTCGTTGGGGTCCTACAGGCGGGACGCTCTCTTTACCTGATTCGTCGACGTGACATTGAGAAAGATATGTGGACCGACGGCTTTGAGCGAGTTCTTGCTGATTCCATACTTGGCATTTATCATGTGTCGGAACGATCAATTACAGCTGAGGGCAATTGTCAATACGGCATGGAAGCAGCCATGCTTCTACGTCGCCTGACTGGATTCTCGCTTCATTTGCAATCATCTGTTTTTCGATGGCCTGCTCGCCCATGGAGCGAGACCCACGCTAGTGGCCCCTTCTCGCTCTTGCGGTTGCCCGAGTTGCAGCTGCTTGCGTCTCAGGATCAGCAGATGCAACGGCGCTATGGACCCAAGAAGGTCGAGAAAGCCTTCGAGTCCCAACTGGCCCTGCTGATGCAGTCCCTGGGTTTCTACGTCATCAGGACGCGAACTGGTGAAAGGACAGTGGACCTGGTATGCGTCAGCGGGGATCCCTCAGCATCATTTACTATGATGTTGGAGGCCAAGACCACCAAGGCGGCATATACACTGCCAACCAAGGACGAGCGTGCGCTCATTGAATACGTGTCCACTGTTCAGGAAAGCCTTACTACCTCGCCAAAGTTGGGGCTGGTCCTGATCGTCGGATCAGCGGCAAGCCGAACTCTTGGTAGTAGGCTACGGCGTATCGAAACCGCCTCAGGTGTAGCAGTGCGCTTCTGTAGCGCGCAGGAGCTTGCAACTTTGCGAGAGTCCCTCATAGGGCCGCTTCCGCTTTCTCTGTTGAAGAAAGAGTTGCTTAGCGCTCCGCACATCGTCCCGGTCTCATACATAGAGGACATCGTACAAAGCGTTAATTCTCGGGCCGCAGCCCAGGAGGCGCTTGTGAAGACTTTCTTGGGCGGCAGTGTTAATTTATGCTCGTGATAAGAACCAACCGCCATCGTCGCCTAAGGTATCAAAGGTACCTTTAGCCGAGTCGATTTGGATGGCGAGTTCGCACCATACGACCTTGGTGCTGACGCCCGTTCGCTGGTACCCCCATCGCGCGCTCAGCGCTTCGATAACCGATAGCCCCCGGCCGTTCTCTGCGTCGTAGTCCAGCTCGGCCGCGCGGGGATCGTCGGGACTGCCATCCCAAACCTCGATGATGAGATATTGACGGTTCGCGCGCAGGCACAAGCCAATCGGCCTGATGTCTCTGACTCGCTGCGATGCCCTGAAAGCGTTGGTCATAAGCTCGCTCACGAGTGTTTCCGCATCGCCGGCAAGGTGGCGAAGGTGCCACTCGTGAAGAACGTTCCTGGTATGCAGTCGCGCGCACGGCACCGCGCCTGGCAACGGCCCGAACTCCAGCCTGCTCACGAGAGGCCAGCCCTGGATGGCGGTACCGGCACCGGAGCCATGCTCAGCCCTGCCCATGGTGCGCTCTTCAGGTGGGCAGCCGCGTGCAGCGCCGGTACCGCCGGTCATGGGGAATCGGCGCTTAGCGCTGTGGTGCTGTCAGGGTCCCAAGGCTGGCCTGTATCGAGCGACACCCAAGCGTGACTCAGGTAGGCGAAGCTGTCGCCGTCCGGGGACTCTAAAAGCGCATCGCGGGAATCGGCGAGGTTCGCGACGACGTAGCCGCTTGCCTCTGCCTTCGTGCCCTCGAAGATCGGGCGAGGTTGGCTTGTCCAGACCTTCCAAGTCATCACCATGGGGGGAATCCGTCCCGCTTGTTATCGCCTTTGCCCCTCAGTCCGCCCATCGGGCTGGCCGAGCAGTGGCAGCGGGAAGCTCCTTCTCAATGCCCTCCGAAGAATACTTCGGCGTTGAGGCGGGCGATGGCTGGCCCTCCTGCTGGCTCACGAGCACAAGGTTGCAGGATCGAAGTCGGGAGCGGGCGTGACAGTTTGTCACATGCTGTCAGCGCGATCAGCCGGTCAGGGCCGTCCAGGCATCAGCGATGATCGTCTCCGGGCTTGACCGAGTTGGATGCCAGCCCAATTCGGTGTTAATGCGTGAACTGTCGCCGCGGAGTTCTCGTGGTTCACGGACCGGCGGCCCCCAGCGCACGGGAACTGGCCGCCCTGTGATCCGCTCAGTGATCTCGATTACTTCGCGTATGCTCACGCCCACCCCGCTGCCGACGTTATAGATGCGGTGGCCGGCGGGGTCGGCGACGTCGAGCGCCGCAGCATAAGCCCTGGCCAGGTCGCAGACGTGCGTGTACTCCCGGATCGCCGAGCCGTCACCGTTTACGTTGAGGCTGTCGGCCTGGCCGGCGGCGACGAGGAGCGTCTTCGGGATGATCCGTGAGCTGTCTGGGTCGCCGTGGCCGTCTACCGCACCGGCCACGTTGAAAGTTCTCAGCGTGACCGCGCTGATGGCTCCGAGCGCAGCCTGATAGCCGATCGCGGTCTCGGCGGCGAGCTTCGACGCGCCGTATGGATTGCCAGGCGCCGGTTCTTGTGCCTCAGAAATGGGCTGCCTATCCGGTGCCCCGTAAACCGCGCCCGTCGACGCGAACACTAGCCGGAGCGGGCGGCCGCTTCTTCGAGCTTCCGTATTCATGGCATCCAGAAGGTTGAGCGTGCCGCCGACGTTAACCCTGAAATACCGGACAGGTTCTTCAAACGACTCGCGGACCAGGGTCAGCGCTGCGAGATGACATACCGCGTCGACACCTTCCACGACCTGGCCTAGTGCGGCCAGGTCGAGTATGTCGCCGGTTCGCAGCTCGCACGAACAAGGCATGGACGTGCGCGCGAAGCCGACCACCGAATGCCCTGCCTTGGTGAGCTGCCGGACCACACCGCGGCCGACGAATCCAGTGGCGCCAGTAACGAGAACTCGCATGTCTCGTTGCCTTACCCGTGCTCACCGAGCAGCACGTCCTGATGACGCCACGCCAGTTCCACACACGCTTGCGCAGCCGGTGCCAGCGGCTCAGTTGCCAGTAGCTGGTAAACAGCATCACGCCGCCACGGCACCCCAATTGAACCATCGGCACCGAAGACGATGTCGCCTTCGTTATTCCAGGCGACAACATCGGAGAATACCTGATCAAAGACTTCGGCGTCGATGACGAGAACCGTTAGTATCTCACCGGCAAGCGTCAGCGGGTCCAGCCCCACGCCCAGGTACCACACCCGGATCTGGCCATTCCTGCGGGCCTGGTTGAGACTGGCGAACGGTTCCTCGGCGTCATAGTCGATCGGCCCACTAGCGCTACCGTTGTGCTCAGGGTTCCCCAGGAACTCCTCGGACATCTCGCGCAGGATGTTATGCCAAATGTCGAAGTCTGCCCTGATACTCCACGGCGCGATCCCAGAAGGCTGGAATACGCCTGCGGGGATGATGTGAGTCATTCCCCCGGCGAGGGCGACATTGGCGGGATTGCGGCGGTGGAGCAAGAGCGACGACTGGCCCGTACTCGTGTCGCGCCGGATGGTCAGGGTGTCGGTGCTGGGCAGGACTGGCCGCCGTGACAAGTCGAAAGGATCACCTATCAGGCTGCGGAACGGCAACTCGGACAACCCGATCCGGGCAACGTCTCCATCGCAACGAAGCCACGCGCCGGTCATCTCGTGCGCAACGGCCTCGCACACGTCGACCATGTCGAAGTAGGTCGTGTAACCATACGTCTGCTCCTGGCGATTGCCGTCGCAGACCAGATCCAGCAGACGGTACGAGATCCGATTTTCGGACAGGGACGGTGGGTCAAGATCCCGGATCGCGTGACAGTACTTCGGGTAACGCCCGCCATGAGGCTTCAGCGGTCGGCAGTGCTCGCTCTCAGACTCGCCGCCCGTGATGGCATGGGAGGGTGACTCATCAGTCCACGCCAGATTGACCGCTCCAAGGTCCACGGGCTCGGCAGGCATCCAGCCAGACGAAGTGATCAGGGGCGTGCCAGCGATCCGCTCCACCCCCCCGTACACGGATACCGCGGCCTTGGTGAGCTGGGACCGCCGATGATTGAGCGCGATACGAACCTTGCGCCAAGCATCAACGTCTTCTCGAACATCACGAGCCAGGATGTGATCTTGCCCTGCCGAGACCCCGGTATCCACAGGATCGGGAAGCAAACCGAACCGCTCCGGCGGAACGCCAATCGTACGCGCGACTTGCCGAATACGGCCGACATCGCTGATCTGCCGACTACCCGACAAGACCTTGGATACATATGTGCGATCAACGCCCAGCCGGTCCGCGAGCTGCGCCTGCGTCAGGCCCTGCTGCTCCATGAACGCCGCCAAGACGACGCCAACGTCCGAACCGCCCCGAGGCCGGGACTGTTCTCGTTTCCCGCCACGATGGCCCCGCCTGCCCCCGCGGGAGAGCGCAGACCCCATCAGCCCCCTCCTCAACTCAACCCGTCCGCCTTTGAGCAACCGTCTGCGCTCCTGCCCTGCTCCCGACCAGCGGCTCGCCAGACAACGCAGAGCCATGACTCTATCCGGCTGACAGCCCAGCCATCAGCTTCGAGTGTCAGCGGTCGTCCTCACGCTCTGATCAACCAAGCCATGATCACGCTGAACGTGCAGTCCACGGCGTGCGCCATCGTGGCGAAGTCCGCGGCCGTCGTGGACGCGGCCCGATCCACCGGAGCAGCCACTATCGGCTACGCATCGGAGCCATCGTCGCCAGCCTCGCCGATCTCGTCCTCAGACTCGATCCCGTCCACTGCCGAATTAGGCCGTCTCTCATGTCAAGGCGCCCCCACTGCGCGGGGCCGCTGGCCCAGGGTCAGCGGCGGGCTTGGCCTTGGCGAAGGCCCGCCCGCCGCACGCCAGGCCACCCGCCAGCAGGACACGCATATCCAGGTGGCTCGCACGTCACGTGGCCTCCAATTGTCCAGCTCGCGGCCACGGCGTCATTGCGATCCTCACGGGTCGTCGCAGGCGATCGGCTACGCCGACCATTGACGTCGTGTCACTCACTAGGATTTGGCCCCTAGGCGGATGACGGTAAAACAACGCGATTGTTGATGGTCAAAGATTGTCCGGTGAGACGTTAGCGCTTACAGAGTTCGGTTCCAAATGCTACATCCGTAGTTGGATTACCAATACTGTCACCGGTATCTATCACCCAACGCTCCATCGTTGCGGTACTGGTGATGGCCACAGCACCTTTACCTGATATCTGGCACCTACGAAAGACGCAGCCATCAAGAAGATCCTCTCACCCTACCCCGAAGACCGAGGCGTCGGCCAAAGATCGTCATTTAGCGACTTCATTCCGAAGAGCAGCGTGCTCTACGGACGGTTATCGCCGCAACGGTTCACCTTTGTAACCCATTTCACGCCGCGCCGCCTCCATGAACGAATATCGAAGTAATTTCCGCTTATCTTTTCGCGATGATTCGCCATCCCGCCGTTCTCTGGCCATGAGTTGCAACTCCCGCGCATAATCATGCGCGACCTGGGCCAGTTCGCCCGAGCAAACGAGTTCAACGATCTTCTTAGTTAGCCAGACCTTGTGAATCAAATCGGCAAGCGTTTCCTCTGCTTGGCCACCTCGCTCGGCTACGCGGTCCTGGTAATGATCAGTTTGCTCAGTCGCATCCAGGAACCCAATGATGGCTTCCTTACGCTCGGTTCGCTCCCGCGCGGCACGCTCGCGAGCATCGCGTCGGACATCAACGCGAGACGCCAAGTACTGACCAAGCAGCGTGCTGCCCGCACCGACTACAACCCCGACGAGCGGCAGAACGACCGAGCTGACCTGAGTCCACCCCATGCCCTCATGCTCTGTTGTCAAGACCCGGATGACCAGTCGCAATTGTGTAACGCCAAGCGACGGATGGTCGGGGTTGAAGTTCCTGACCCGATGACAACGTCCTCAACGAGAGTGCCGTCGGGGCGGGGCTTGCTCCACGGCCAGCAGAATCCGGCTGTCAGTAGTCGGTGATCTTGGCGGTGTGGTCGTGCTGGACGCGGAACGGCGACCGCCCTAATCATCACCGGGTTGTGTCGACTCTTGAGGATCTTGCGACGGCCGCTGGCCGTTGGCAGGGGATGAACCGATGAACCGATGGGGCGGGTGGCGGTCCGGTTTGGCGCCGGGTGGAGCCGCGGCGGCGGCCCGGGCGTTCCTGCTGGGGTTACTGTCGGATCTGCCCGCAAGAACTGCTGGTCGATCGCTGAGCATGCCACCCCACCCAAGAGGTGCAGCGAGGAAGCCGTCACAGCGCTTTGTCAGGCAATGGCTGCGAGCATCCTGCCCAGAAGCCCGAGCCACTACCATCGTCGGAGGCTGTGCAACGATGTGACGATGAGCTAGCCTTCTCGCGGGAGGCTGATCGCATGCCTGAGACATTGAGCGCCAAACAGCTTGAGGCTCGCTATCCAGATACAGATTTTCAGAAAAGGCTTTTCGGGCTCTATACGATTAATGATCTTCTGAGCGAATGCATCATTGGCGACAATTACAAGGTTCCTACAGATCTTTTCCAACCTGTCGCTCTGACAAACTACGGGCATGACGTATACTTACAGTTGAGAAGAAAGAATGTTGGACATGCCGAGTCAATACTTCTCTGCTTTCTGCAATTCTGCCATCTGGACCTTATCGTAGATGTAGATAAGACCGATCGAGACGCGATCGTCTCGTCGCTGCACAATCAGATTCTCGACGGACGGATGCTCTTTCCATTCATTTATGGCCGGACTCTATACGACAAGTTCGCTGATCTTTTCTCCAACCAAGTTAAGTCGTACCTGTCGCTTAAAGAGACTCAGCAGTTGTTACGAGACACTCCTCAGGGAGTGTTCCAGGCTCTCGACCTAGTAACGGGTCCGTTCGGCATCCTTCGCAGTCAGAGTTATCGATATGTGTTTCCTGATCTACAGGTGCCGCTTCGCCATTGTGAAGACTTTACGTGCAACCGCGTGCATCCAATAACTCTATCTACCAGCATGAAAGCAGACATCAATGAGCACCGCAAGACCCTCCGTGACATACTCAAGCGAGACAGCGAACACGGAAGCGAATGGGGTCCTTTTTTGCGCAAAGTGTTTGCCCCATACGTTCCGAGCTATAAGGATTCAGCATTCGATCCGGTCATTCTTCTGATTGGGGATGCCATTGTAGATGGCGAACTGCGCGGCCTTAGTGAGTGGCTGATCCAAAATTCCGGCGATCATATGCGCCGGACCGCTGCGGACATAGGCCGTCGGGGAGATCCCCAAAGTATAACTCGCGGGCTGGATCGAGCGCAGTTAATGCAATTGCTCTTGACTGCTGATGACGACTCGATAATAGCCGGACTAGATACCCTGGTCCAGAGAGGTACAGTAGCCATCCCGCCAGGAGAAAAGCGCACACCGGTCGTCAATGGGGGCACTAGCTTCGGACGGTATGGAATGCGGGCCGAACTGGGTGAATTCGGTGTCCGCGTCCAACCATCGGCTTCTAGTATCGCACCGCTACGGGCTCGTCGCCTTGTTGAGCAAATGTACTTGTTCGACAAGAATGAGGATCGCCAAGAACTAGAATGGCAGCTTCGTAACGAACATGGGGAATCCCTGGAAGCAAAACTGGAGCATTACCTCCAGACAAAACCACCTCGAGAGGCATTGCAGAACCTGATCCTGACCCGCCGCACTAATGTCGTTGTCGCGCTACAGCACCTCAGGCTGATTGATGGGACCGACGAATCGGATGAGGTCCTACTCAATACCGTTCTCTGGAAGCTTGGTTTTGGGATCGCTGACCCTAATCAGAGACATGCGAAATTTTGGAACTTGCACGGGCGGATGCTGCAGCAAACACGACAAAGCCCTGTGGGAAAGTCGGACGCCGAACTAGAAGAGGTCCGGGGAACTGCGGCGAATTATTTCGCGGAGCTTGAGAGTGTCCTTGATGATAGTCTTTCGTATGTCACTTGGGCACTAACGAACGATCATTACGTTAGCGCCAAGCCATTTATTTACCGCCCAGATGCCGACCGGGACGCATCATTTCAGCTTCTGAACGAGGCCGGGAAGAAGCAGCGCCCGGAGCGACTTAGCTTCAGGGATCGAATTACACTTTACCCATTGATGCGAGGTTTTGCGCTCCTGGCAGAGATATTGAGAACGTACGAAGGCCGACGCGACGAGATGGTCCGCCCAGAGGAGCAGCTACCTCCTTGGATTGGCGTCCAGACCTTGCAGCGCTTTCCATTTGTGCATACGGTGCCATTTCTTGATCTGGTAGCAGATAACCGAGCTTCTATCGTAGAAGCCTTGCGAGAAATAAGCGCCGCGCTCGTAGCTTCTGATATTTCGGAATCACGAAATGAGTGGGTCCACGGCCGACGTACGCTGGCGAACCTTGAGCGACTTCGACTTGGCCTTGAGAAGGTGGGTGAGGCCATCCATCGTGTAGCGGAGAGTGGCTTTTCCCGAGACCGCTATCATTGGGTGCGAGATGACGTTGATGGTGATGGCAGACGTACAGCTGTTCTGGCCAACGGAAGTGGTCGTCAAATTGGGCTATTCAGGCCCACGCCATTCGCATGGCTTGGTCTACCGAGCCTGCCTAGCTCATGGTATGTGATGCATTCCGCGTGTTTTGCTGAACCCTCCGAGGTCTTGCGATTTGGCGTGGAGTTTGATTCACCCTATGCTCAAATGTGGGCGGGCTATCCAAGGCGCCCGAGCGCGGATCAGCCAGAGCAGGCGCTATCGCTCTTGGGATCGGCCGAAAGATCAGGCGATGGCCCTGGCTGAACACTGGGCGTGATCTGTATTTGCTGGCGGATCGCAAAGGCGCGTCGTGTGTCGGCGATTCGCGTCGGCACCTGCTTACGCGGCCACATCGATGATGCGCTTTACCTTACGGCGATCGATGTTTAGTTCGCGGGCTATGGCGCGCTGACTGTGACCAGCGTTGTGCCAGGCTCGTACCGCCTGCTCCAGACCCGGTGCTTCCGTCGATGCAGATGGCGCATTGGGCGCTGCGATCGGCGTGAGCTGGCCCAGAGACATGGGCGGGGACGAGGCTGCGGTCACCCGGCGTCCCGTCCTGATCAGCGTCATGAGGAGTTCGAAAGAGCCGGCCAGCGCCAGAGCGGGCCATGCGCTGACCAGTGCGCCGAGGGCTCCGTGGCCGAGTCCGTGTGCCAGGTTGGCACCGATGGTGGCGACGATCCCGGCACCAAGGCACCAGCGCGCCAGTGGTGGTGCGGACTGGTTCCGCCTACTGGCATCGAGTAT
>OCZT010004435.1_pt1 | contig 14136 bp, 11 predicted proteins | sample 1539031 | NCBI WGS metagenome assembly OCZT01 (sample SAMEA3539308, study PRJEB22396) | soil metagenome | biome: tundra; feature: field; material: soil | place: USA | collected 2010-05 | depth 0.15 m
GGGCGCGACCGCGAGCCGACCGGCCGCGGGTTCGGCGCCGAGGGCGGCGTCCGGAGGCTCCACGGGCTCCACGACTGAGATCCCGGCAGGCAGCCGTCGCGGCGGACGCCCATTCGACGATCTCTTCTCGCGCCTGCGCCCGGACGGCTCGTCCACCGGCTCGGCGCCTCGAGGCAAGAGCATCAAGCGCGGCGAGGATGTCGACGTGGATGTGGAACTCACGCTTGAAGAGGCCTTCAACGGCTCGGTCAGGCTCGTCCAGGTCGGTAACAAACGCCTCGAGGTGAAGGTTCCGGCCGGCGTCGAGACGGGCAGCAAGATCCGCCTGAGCGGCAAGGCCGGGACCGGCAAGGACGCGGGCGATCTCTACCTGGTCGCCAAGGTCCTACCGCATCCCGTCTTCAGCCGGAACGGAGCGGATCTGACCCGCGACCTGCCGATCACTCTGGGTGAAGCGCTACTGGGCGGTGAGGTAGAGGTGGACACTCTGCGCGGCCGAGTGCTTCTCAAGGTCCCGGCCGGCACGCAGCAAAACCAAACCTTCCGGCTCACCGGTCAGGGAATGCCCCGCCTCAAGGGCGAGGGCTCCGGTGACCTGTACGCGAGGATCAAAGTCCTGATGCCTGGCAAGCTGGAAGGCCGTCAGCAGCAGGCAGCGGAGGAGTTCCTCCGCCAGATAGTTCAACCGAATCCGCGAAACAAGCTCTAGAGGAGACGGGGCGATGAATAGGCAGGCAAGGTGGCTGCTGCTCGGCTCGCTGGCCGTGATCGTAGCCGGCTGCTACGACCCGTCAAAGCCGGAGCAGGTGCAGCCGTTCGTCATCAGCCTCCTCGTGTTCATCTTCGGAACGATCGCGGTCACCTTCGTCGTGGCACTGCTGGCCGTGCGCTTCTTCATGCACAGGCTGGGATACGGCGCGGCCCCGATCGTCAACGGCCTGCCGGCCAGCGCAGTGATAGAAACCATCGCCGACACCGGCTTCACGATGAGCGCCCCGGGCGTTGGAGCATACGCACCACGCTACCGACTGGGTCTCCAGGTGACACCTGCCGACGGCTTGGGCATCCCCTACCCGGTTGTGATCACCTCAATCATTCCTCGCATCTATGCCCCAATGATCGTCCCCGGAGCCAAGATCGCGGTGATCGTCGACCCAGGCGATCCGAACAATGTCCGACTCGATTTCTCCATACTGGGCCGGGCCGCAAGCTAGACTCGGCGATGTCTCCAAGACCATTCGGGTCTCGGTGCTCACCGCCCCTTGAGAGACACCCATGAACCTCGATCGCTTCACCCAGAAGGCCCAAGAGTCCATCGTCAACGCCCAGCGATTGGCCGAGGAACTTCAGAGTCCCGTTCTGGACTCGGAGCATCTCCTCGCCGCGCTTGTCGAGCCGGAGGACGGCGTGCCGTCGGAGACGCTGCGGCGCCTCGGCGTGGATCTACCCGCCTTCCGCGGCGAGCTGGCAGCCGTACTAAGCAATCGGGCCCGAATCCAGGGCGGTTCCCTCAGCGCTGATCCGCGGGTCAAGCGCGCCATCGAGCATGCCTCGGGCGAGGCCAAGCGGCTCAAGGACGAGTACGTCTCCACGGAGCATCTACTCCTGGCCATCGCCGAGGGCGGCGGCGAGGCGCAGCAGATCCTGGATCGCAACGGCGCCAATCGCGAGGCAATCCTCAACGCCCTGACGAGCGTCCGTGGCGGCCAGCGCGTGACCAGCCCCAATCCCGAATCCACCTACGCGGCCCTGGAGAAGTACGGCCGCGACCTCACCGCGGAGGCACGGGCCGGCAAGCTGGATCCGGTCATCGGGCGGGATGAAGAGATCCGCCGCGTCATCCAGGTCCTGAGCCGCCGCACCAAGAACAACCCGGTGCTGATCGGCGAACCGGGCGTGGGCAAGACGGCGGTCGTCGAAGGTCTGGCCCAGCGCATCGTGCGCGGCGACGTTCCGGAGACGCTCAAGGACAAGAAAGTCATCTCGCTGGACCTGGGCGCGCTCATCGCCGGCGCGAAGTTCCGCGGCGAGTTCGAGGAGCGCCTCAAGGCCGTCCTGAAGGAGATCAAGGATGCGCAGGGGCAGGTAATCCTGTTCATCGACGAGCTTCACACAGTGGTTGGCGCCGGCGCCGCGGAAGGCGCGATGGACGCCTCCAACCTGCTCAAGCCGATGCTGGCGCGCGGCGAGCTGCACACCATCGGCGCCACAACGCTGAACGAATACCGCAAGTACATCGAGAAGGACGCGGCCTTGGAGAGGCGCTTCCAGCCGGTGCTGGTAGATGAGCCCACGGTCGCGGAGACCATCTCCATCCTGCGCGGCTTGCGCGAGAAGTACGAAGTCCACCACGGCGTCCGGATCACGGATTCCGCGCTGGTGGCGGCGGCCACGCTGGCGAACCGTTACATCAGCGACCGCTTCCTGCCGGACAAGGCCATCGACCTGATGGACGAGGCCGCCAGCCGGATGCGGATGGAGATCGATTCGATGCCGGTGGAGCTCGACGAGCTCGAACGGCGCCGAATTCAGCTGGAAATCGAGCGTGAAGCGCTCCGCAAGGAGACCGACGACGCCTCGAAGGCGCGCCTGGAGATCCTGGAGCGCGAGCTGGCGGAGACGGGCGAGGCTGCCGGCGCGATGAAGACGCGCTGGGGTTCCGAGAAGTCGGCTATCGGCGCCGTTCGGGCCACCAAGGCCGAAATCGAGGCGCTCCAGGTTCGAATCGAGCAAGCCGAGCGTGAGACGGACTACGGCACCGCCGCCCAGCTCAAGTACGGCAAGCTGCCGGAACTGCAGGCGCTGCAGAAGCAGCAGGAAGGCGGCATCGCCGCGCTTTCGGGCCCAAACCGGCTGCTCAAGGAAGAAGTCACCGCGGACGACATCGCGGAAATCGTGGCCGCCTGGACCGGCGTGCCGGTTACCCGGCTGCTTGAGGGCGAGTCGTCCAAGCTCGTCAACATGGAAGAACGGCTTCATCAGCGCGTGGTCGGCCAGGAAGAGGCGATCCAGGCCGTGTCGGACGCCGTCCGGCGGGCTCGCTCCGGGCTCAAGGATCCCAAGCGGCCGATCGGGTCGTTCCTGTTCCTCGGCCCCACCGGCGTCGGCAAGACCGAGCTGGCGCGGGCGCTGGCCCATTTCCTCTTCGACGACGACTCGGCCATGGTCCGGCTGGACATGAGCGAGTACATGGAGAAGTTCTCCGTCTCGCGGCTCGTTGGCGCGCCTCCCGGATACGTCGGCTACGAAGAAGGCGGCCAGCTGACCGAGGCCGTTCGGCGGCGACCGTATCAGGTCGTCCTGCTCGACGAGATCGAGAAGGCCCACCCAGACGTGTTCAACATCCTGCTCGCCGTGCTGGACGACGGCCGCCTCACCGACGGCCAGGGCCGCACGGTCGACTTCCGCAACACCGTCCTGATCATGACCAGCAACGTCGGCTCGCAGTACATATCCGCCTTCACCGAGCGCGCCGATGGCGGCGACGCGGCGGCCTACGACGGCATGAAGCGCCAGATCACCGAGGCGCTGCGGGTCCAGTTCCGGCCCGAATTCCTGAATCGGGTGGACGAGGTCATCGTCTTCCACTCCCTCAACAACGCGGATCTGGCCGCAATCGTGGAACTGCTCGTGGCGGATCTGGCGCGCCGGCTCGCCGGCCAGGACATCACGCTGGAACTGACCCCGGCCGCTCGGGCGCTGATCGTGCGCGAAGGGACGGACCCGGCATACGGTGCCCGGCCTCTGAAGCGGACCATTCAGCGTCTGGTGGAGAACCCATTGGCGCGGGCCCTGCTGCAGGGCGAGTTTAAGCCGGGGACGACCGTCATTGGCGATGCCGATGCCATGGGCGGCGTGCTTGTGTTTACGTCCGGTGGAGCAACCGTCGTCGCGGACGCGGGCCAGCGGCGCGATGCTCGGGGGCGGGGCGACGGCGAGCCGGCTGGCGCCGGGGCCGGAGCGGCCGGTGGAACCGGCTCCCCGATCGACCAGGCCGTGGATCGAATCTGGACGCCGGGGAGTGGCACGAAGAAGGAACCGAAGCAGATCAACTAGGGGGCGCTCCTCACCGCCGCCAGAAGGGCCGCCAGGCAAATGCCGAACGTGACCACATAGGCCACGGTCGACAGGATCGTTCCCTGGAGCGGAGACAACGACCCTCGCTTGAGCACACCTGCCAGGAGGACGCTGCAGGCCGCAGTCGAACCGTAGACCCCGACCGCAAACAACAGGAGGGCGATGCTGCCGTTAGGCCGTCTTATGAGCGGCCCCGCTCCTGGCGTCATGCCCAGCGGGACGATCCAGATGCCCTTGACGATCTGTGCCTCAACCTTCGCCAGGGCTGGCCGTCCTAATTCTCCCTCGCTGGCTGGGACGGCCCCGTGGCCTGTGCCCGACAGCGTGAGACTAGCAGCAGTTGTTGTCGTTCGCGGGCTCCTCGAGCCGAGCCGGGTCGGCCGGCGGCACTGACATCGCAGAATTCCACGTGTTGTGAACACGATCCGGCTGGCGCGAGCCGGTGGGCCCGGCGTTGGCGCTCAACCGCGCACGACCGCCAGGGCGGCCGCGTACACCAACATAACCGCGGCAAAGGTGCCCACGTAGATACCCGCGGCGGCGACGAGCGCGCGGCGGCCGGTGAACCCCAGCTTCACGAGGCGGTTCAAGGCCAGGTAGGCAACGGCCGTGACCGCAAAATCGATGGCCACAGCGCCGACGACGGCAACCGGCACGAGCCCGCTGCTACCGTGGCTCGGGAGACGGATCATCGAGGTGAACGAAATTATCGGAATCAGCCAGATGAAATTCGCCGCGGTGACCAGCGGGCCCTTGGCGGCAACTGCCTTCTGTCGCCTGGAGATCGCAGCCATCGGCTCACCGGTGGTCAGCGACCTTCCATCCATGAACACGTCGCACCGTACGGGGCGGCCGGGCCCGAGCGTCTCGGCGTAAACAACAACCTCGTGGCCGGCAACAGGCCACGGAACCGAGGTGGTCGTCAGGACCGGGTCGCGCGGCATCGGGCAGTAGAGCACGGTCTGGCCGTCGATCTTGCCTTCGATGTCGCGGGTGACCGGTTCACCCGCCAGAGCGAGAGCCAGCCAGCCCGTCGGGCCTGGGACGGGCCAGACTCCGAACGTCGTCTTACCGTCCGCCCACGGCGGCGCGCTGGTCGCGACCCTCCAGTCCGGCGGCAACATCGTCATCGATCTCCCCTATTCACAGGCTCGGCGAGGTTCCAAGGCTAGCATTCGGGAGGGGTGGCAATCCTGCGTATCGTTCCGACGCCACGCCTGCACTAGCATCCACTCATGAGATTCGAGCTGGTCCGCGAGCGCGCCACTGCAATCCCACGCAACCTGCCCCAGGCGCCCGCAATCCTGACGCCGGTCCGACTGGACTCGCCGGAGGCGCTCGTCACGATGGACCCGAGCCGTCGCGGTCGCGCGGCTGCGGTGCTGGTCCTCCTCTATCCCGACGCCGAGGGCCAGGCCCGCGTGCTCCTGACCGCCCGCGCGCCGCACGGGATCGGGCATGCGGGCGAGATCAGCTTCCCTGGTGGATCGGCCGAGGCGGGCGATGTCGATCCGGTGGCCACGGCCATCAGAGAGTCTCAAGAAGAGGTGGGCCTGGATCCAGCGGCTTGCGGTCTGCGCGTAACCGGCGGACTGGAGGTTTTCGCCCTGACGGTTTCGGGATTCCGAATCACGCCGGTTGTGGCCCTGGCGGAACGCCGGCCGGAATGCCGTCCTTCCCCCAGCGAGGTCGCCCGCATCATCGAGGCACCAGTCGAAGCCTTCCTGCCTGACGCGCCGGTCGAACTGGAAGAGCGCGTCATCCGCACACGCCTGATCCGCTACGGCGCTTATCCGGTGGAAGGCGAGCGCATCTGGGGCGCCACAGCTCGAATGCTCGGCCAGCTCGGCGCCCAGCTGGCAAGTGAGCCGGCGGCCGAAATGATCTTGAAGCCGACACCAGCGATCGATCGAACGCCCGACCCGTCGGCCGGCTGGACGATCCGCCCGGCCGCCCTCGCCGACAACCCCGCCGTCCAGGCCTTCCTCGAAGCTCTCGCTCCGGAGCTCGCTCATGCTCTTCCGCCCGCCTCGGAATTGCTCATCGCAGAAACCGGCGGCCACATCGCCGGCCTGGCCAGCTGGGCGCCATGGAACCGGCCGCGCCTGGCCACGGACCCACGCGGCTTCGACGGCCTCACTTTCGAGGACGACGGCCGCGCGGCCGAACTGACACTCCTCGCCGTCTCCCCGCACCTCCGCGGCCGGGGCATCGGCGCGGGCCTGACCAAAGCCGCCGCCGAAGATGCTCGGGCCGCCGGCTCCCCCCGCCTCCTGGCCTGGACCGTCTCCGATTCGGACGTACATCCGTCGTCCATCGCCTCCCGAGCCTTCTTCCGAAGCCACGGATTCGCAGACCTGGCGGTGGACCGGCGCGTCCAGGCCCGCGGTGAGAACCGTCTGGTGCTATCTCGACCACTTTAGTCAAGCAGGCGACATACAACAGCAGCGTGCTTCCATATCTTGTGCCGAAGCCCGGCTCGCACATGACGTCGAGCGGGCGCATCCAGAGGAGAAACCGTGGACTTCCTGATGCGCAAGATCACCGGCATCGAAGGCCCGATCGCCAACGGCGTTCCCAGCGACGCGCTTATCGCAGGAATTGCGGACACCGGCACCACGATCAGTTCGCCGAAATACGGTCCGCACGCCCCGGACTACAAGTTGACTCTGCAGGTCACGCCGGTCGGCGGCACGGGTGCGCCGTATCAGGTTGAGGTCAAGTCGGCCGTCCCGCGCCTCTACATCCCGATGGTTCTGCCCGGCGCTCGAGTCGGCGTGATGATCGACCCGACCAACCCGCAGCACGTCTCGCCGGACTTCAACCGGATTAATCCGGCCGGGGCCGGCGGTTACGGCGCCCCAGGTTTCGACGCCCCGGGTTACGGCGCCCCAGCCGGCCAGCAGCCGGTGAACATGACCGCCGCGCCGGGCGGCTTCAACATGAACTTCGATGCGAGCGGCAAGCCGGCCGACGGCCAGGTGGCGGCGGTGGCCACGGGCGTACTGAGCGGCGAAGTCAAGACCATTCGAGGGAGTGCAGACCAGCTCCTCGCCTCGGGTACGCGCGGCACCGCCACCATCACCACGGCCATGCCGCTCGGCAAGACCGTCAAAGACATCAATCCCAACGCAGACCCGTCCCGCCTCAATGACCCGATGTGGATCTTCACCGTCGAGTGCGAAGTTCCGGGTCAAGGCCAATTCCCGGCCGTCTTCGGCCATCGCGTCCCGCTCGCCAAGCTCGCCTACGTCGCCCCCGGCGTAAAGCTGATAATCGCAGTCGATCTGGCCAACAGAAACCAGGAAGTCGCCATCGACTGGGATCAGTCGCCCGTAGCCTGAACGACAGGGGAGCCCGATGACCATGCCGTTGCGCGCAAGTCGGAGCACATCGTCGGCCGAAACGGGCCGGCGCAGCCGCGCCCTGACCAAGCCCCTTCTGACTGCCATCGGGCTCAGCCTTCTCGGGTTTCTGGCCATTGGGTTGTCGGGGGCGCGGCCGGTTACGGCAGCCGGCCACTCGCCCTCGCCCTCGCCCTCGCCCTCGCGCTTCGTCGAGGGCCACCACATCTACGGCAACGGCGACGTTCTCTCGTCCCACGCGGCAGCCAACGCCGAGGGGCTGGCCGCTCACATTGAGGCCCAGGGCGGCGGTCGGGTGGTTGTCTACACGACCTCAGGCTCCTCGAACATCCCCAGCACGCTTGCCAAGGACTGGGCCATCGACGGCATCCTTGTGGGCGCCGACGGTGACTTCGGCTCGCTCACTATCGGCTCCAAGCTCAAGAACAAGCTGAGCGCAAACCAGTTCAAGCTCATCGACGGCAGCTCAAGCCCTGGGCCCGCGACTACGGAGAGCTGGATTCTCAGCACCCTGGTCCGCGTCGATGCCTTTGTGAGCGGGACACATATCTTTGACGGCGCGGGCGTTCTGGACGCCAACGGCAAGCAACAGGCCGAGACGGCCGCGGTCAATCTCGGCAATCAGCTCGGCATCACGGTTTATGTGGACATCGCCATCGGCGGCACCGACCCCTCGAACGACGCCTTCTTCAACGGCGCGGACGTTTCCAACGCCTTCGACAAGAAGACCCTGGCAATCGCCCTGGCCATTTCCGGGCACACCATTGGCGGCTACCTCGATTCGACCAGCGACACCTGGAACACATACAACCAGAGCTCTCCCTGGAGTTCCAACGCCATCGAGAACTGGTCCGCTCCCAACAGCGACAACCAGGCCGCGATCCTCTCCGCCATCAACGCCATCCAGAAGCCGCCGCTCATTCCCTCGGACGCCATCCCGGTGATCATCTTCGTGGTGGTGACCGTCCTCTTCTCCATTACGGCGCCGTTCATCTGGGGGCCGTGGCTCATCCGGAAGATCAGCGGCGCCAGCGGCCCGATCAAGGGCGGATTGCCGAGCGATGCCGTCATCGAGAGCATCGCCGACACCGGCGTGACGGTCTCCATGCCGTCGGTCGGCCCGGAGGCGCCGGACTACAAGTTCACGCTCCAGGTGACCCCGGTCGGCGGCGGTGCTCCGTACCAGGTTGTGACCAAGGCCCTGGTTCCGCGGCTCTTCGTCCCGATGGTGGTGCCGGGCGCACGAGTCGGCGTTCTCATCGACCCGGCGAATTCCCAAAAGATTTCGATCGATTTCTCGCGGATCAATCAGGCGCCGATGGGCGGCGAAGTCGGCACCGGCATCCAGTCAAGCGCCCCCGGCGGCTTCAACATGGCATTCGACGCCAACGGCCAACCCGCCGCCAACGATATCGCAGCCCTTATGGGCGGCGTCCGAAGCGGCGGCGTCAACCAGATCAAGGGCAGTGCGGCTCACCTCCTGGCCACAGGAACGCACGGCACCGCCGTTATCACGACGGCCATGCCACTCGGCCAAAAGGTCCGCGACGCCGACCCGGCGGCCGAAGCGTCGCACCTCGACGATCCGTTGTGGCTCTTCACCGTCGAGGTCAGCCTGGCCGGCCAGACGCCGTTCCCGGCCGTCTTCGGACACCGCGTTCCGGTGGCCAAGCTCGCGTCCGTAGCGCCGGGAGTGAAGCTCGCCGTGGCCGTGGATGAGGCCAACAAGAACCAGGACGTCGCTATCGACTGGGACAAATCGCCGATCGCGGGCTAACCGGCCTACACGGCCCGGCGGCGCGGCCGGCCGGACAACGAGTTAAAACGCGAGAGGCGACATCACTGCCGCCTCTCTGAGCTTACGTGCGATTACTTGCGGCGACGCTTAGGCTTGGCTGCTGCCTTGACCCGGATCGTCTCCGACGGATGTGAGGTCTTGGAGCGCTGGAAGTAGCGCTGGCGGGCGAGACGCTCTTCATAGGCCTGGATGAGCGGCGGGAAGTGGATGAACCGGATCCAGACGAAGAGCGCGGCGCCACCGACCATCGTCGGCAGGACGAAGATGAAGTCGAAACCGAACATGACGAACATCAGGAGGAGCGCGAAGACCCCGACTGAGGTCCACATCAGCCACTCATTGAGGTCCAGGAAGACCGAGTAGGCGTGCAGCCGCCGACCCTGGAAGTTGTAGAGAATGACGCTCACGACGAGAAGCGCCAGCGAAAACATCCACGTTGGCGCCCACATCGCGTGGAAGTTAGTGTCGTTAAAGCCGATTAGCAGCGTACTGAGTTGATTCCACGGGCCGTTCACGCGGACCCTCCGAGTGTTCAGTCAAATAGCGGTCGGATGACCTGGATAGGCGCTCATCTACGGCGCGCGGCCAGCAACGCTGTGCGCGCCTGCGATATTGCGTGTGGGGAGTATGCCATGATCGGACGGTATACTCGATCCATTCTGGTAACCAGTCAGCGAACGGGCCCGGCGCACGGCCGCCGGAGCGCGATTCGGCGCTTCCCGCGGACCCTGGAGCCGGGCGTTCGGGCTTTTTGGAGGTACGCCAGGTGCGAGCCCTGCTCTCGGTTGCCAACCGGGACGGAATTGTCCCTTTCGCGCGCGACTTGATCGCCCTCGGGGTAGAGGTGATCGCCACCGAAGGCACGCGCGAGGCCCTCGCCGCCGAAGGTATCGAGGTCCGATCCGTCTCCGAGCTGACCGGCGCCGAGCCGATCGCCGGCGGCCAGGTCAAGACTCTCCACCCTGCCATTTACGCAGGCATCCTCGCCCGCCGCGACAAGCCCGAGCAATTGGCCGAGCTGGAAGCCCAGCAGATCGGGCTGATCGACATCGTCGCGGTGAATGTCAGCCGCTTCGCGCCGCAGGTAGGCGAGCGCCTGGTGCCCATCGACGAAGCCATCGAGATGATCGACATCGGCGGCGCGGCCTTGCTTGCAGCAGCCGCGCGCAACTACGCCGGCGTCGCAGCCGTGGCCAACCCGGCCCGCTACATCCAGGTCATCGCCGAGATCCGGCTTCGGGGCGGCGTTTCGGCCGAACTGCGACAACGCCTCGCAGCAGAGGCATACGGCCTGGTGGCCGCATATCACGCCGAGATCGCCGCTTATCTGTCCAACCAGGCCGGCGAGATGTTCCCCGAGCGCCTGGCTCTGGTCCTGGAGAAGGTTGACGACCTCCGTTACGGCGAAAACCCGTCTCAGCACGCCGCCTTCTATCGCGAGACCACTCACCGGTCGGGAACCCTGGCCGACGCAACTCAGATCCAGGGCGCGCGGCCGTCATTCAACGACCTGCTGGACCTGGACGCGGCGTACGCCATTGCCACGGACTTCACGGCACCCACGGTGACCATCGTCAAGCACACCGACCCCGTCGGCCTGGCCTCGGACGAAGAACTCGTAGAGGCCTGCCGCAAGGCTCTGGAGACGGACTCCGTGTCCTGCTTCGGCGGCATCGTGGGCGTCAATGTGGAGCTGGACGGAGCGACTGCACGAGAAATCGCCGCAAATTCGTATGAAGCCGTGGTCGCGCCATCGTTCAGCCAGGCCGCAATCGGCATCCTGGCTCAGAAGCCGCAGATCGCGCTGCTGGCAGTTCCACCCAACCCCATCGCCGGTCCGCGCGACTACGGCATTGCCAATCTGGATTTCAAGCGCATCGCCGGCGGTCTGCTGGTGGAAACAGTGGACGAATTGGGGCTGGACAAGACCCAGCTTCAGGTCGTAACCAAGCGGCGGCCGACGCTCGAGGAACTGACCGACATGCTGTTTGCGTGGCGGGCGGTGCGGCACGTTCGGTCCAACTCGATTGTTCTGGCGCGCGGCGGGGCCACGGTTGGGATCGGGGCGGCTCAGGCGAGCCGGCAAGTGGCGGTTGAAATCGCTCTGCGGCGAGCCGGCGACCGGGCCAAGACGGCGGTAATGGCCAGCGACGCCTACTTCCCCTTTCCGGATGGAATCCAGGCCGCGGCCCAGGCCGGCATCACAGCGATCATCCAGCCCGGCGGCTCCATCCGCGACGAGATGGCCATCGAAGTGGCGGACCGCCACCACATGGCGATGGTGTTCACCGGGCGGAGGCACTTCCGGCACTAGGGGGTGGCGCGAGGGCGCGCTTCTCGGGTCGGCCGGCAGGGCGGCGCGAGGCGGCCCAGGGCGGCGCGGCGGCCCAGGGCAGCGCGAGGCGCGGCGGCCTTATCGAGCGCATTTGCACGAGTCGTGGAAGTGACCCGGCCCCGGCCCTGGCCCCGGCCCCGGCCCCGGCCCTGAAGAAAGCACCCGTATGAGTCGCGGGCATCTGGGTCAACCGGTTCGAACGGCTCGAAATCGCCGTTCGAGCGCCCGGTGCGCCCTGACCTCGGCGCGAAGGCTCCTCTACTCGCCTACCGGCTGCCTCCGTGCCTCGAATCCGGTGATGGCTTGCACGACTCGTGGAATTTCGCAGGATCCGACGCCCGAGTGATCCGCCGAGCCGGCGCGCCCGAATCAGTAGCTGACAGCCGGCCGGACCCGCTGTTCGATCGGTCGGTCGGAGGATAGGGACCCCGATCTTCCGGGCAAGGTTCAATCCGCCGGACCAGGGGCGTGGCGGGCGACAGGTCGGAGGCCCAGATACCGAAAGAGGGCCTGTCGCCACGCTGCGCCGGGCGCCGCGCCGAGTTGCGCGGCTCTTTGTCGTCGGAGGGCCACCGGGAGCTGGCGGCGGAGGCTCATCAGGGAGGCGGGAATATGAAGCGTTTTGGGCTCCGGTTGGTTGGTGCGGCGCTGCCGGTCTTCCTTCTGCCGATGACCCTGAGTTCCTGCGCCAGCATTTGCGGCTGCGTCTCGCCGGCTGCGTCCGGCACCCCGCCCCCGGTCAGCGCCGCCTAGGCCGCATCCAGCGCATCCAAGATCGCCGGGGTGACCGGGATGACGGCCGAACTAGGCGGCGTGTTCAACTGGAGGCAGTGCACCGCTCTTCCAGCGGTAACGCGGTCGCCTTCGTCGACGCCGTCGACGGTACGGTGTTCGAGGTGGTCCTGACGGATCAGATGCCGGACACTGCGACGGCGGATGCCGGTGGCGCCGCCGCCGAAGCCACGGCCCGTTCCGCAGCCGAGGCCTTCATGGCCCATGCCGGCCTGAGCGCGAACGGGCTGACTGAGTCGGCGACGATCAAGACGGTGGCCGAAGTCTCCGCCTACGACGTAACTTGGAGAGACGTGGAACGGCGATTCGGGGCCACCGCGACCAAGCACCAGGTCTCCGTGAACGCGACCACCGGGGCCGTCTTTGCCTACCTGGACCATCGGTTGGCGCGGGGATTGGCCGCACCGATCGTCGGCAAGTCGCGAGCCACGACACTGACGATCGCGGCCCTCGACAAGCCGGGGCAGCAGGTCCTAACTGCGGACTTCAGCGTCGACTTCTCCAGCGAGACGCAGATGTCCACCTGGGATGTGAGCCTGGGCGGACCGAGCGCCACCGAGTCGAACGTATTCGAGACCGGTGGGCTGGTTTGCAGCCACGGGCGCGGCTTCGATCGTCAAGTCGTAGCGGACGTGCCGCGACACGGGATATTGCCTGATTCACGCCAGAACGGCACCCGGAAACCCGTACCGCTCGCGCCTGCTGCCGATGGGCAATGACGGGCTGGAATTGGGCCAGATTCGGGCCCTCGATGTGCCAATGAAGGACCCGAGCAGGCCGTTTCGGCCGGTCTGTCGAGCAAAATGGCTCGGAGGCACTGCCCGATGCGCGCCTGACGTGAATCCGGCAAGAATCGCCCGCTACACCCAGCGGCCGGCGGCCGAGTCCCAATCGGCGACGGCTCGGACGGCCGATGCGCCCTCGATCGACTCCTGACGGGCCCGGGCTTGTTCGACCGACTCGGGCCAGCCGGGCGGAACCAGGTCCGGAGCGAGATCTGCCAGCGGCGCCAGCACGAAGAGGCGGTGGCGTGCCTCCGGATGCGGGACCTCGAGCAGTTTCGTGGCCTTGGCAGGATCAGGCGACAGGCCGGCCTCGGGACGCTCGACCGCCATGTACTCGTCGCCGAAGATCAGGACATCCAGGTCCAGCTCGCGCGGGCCATAGCGGAATCGATCCTGGCGGCCAAAGGCATGCTCGATCATCTTGAGGGCGAGGAGCAACGCGATTGGGCCGGTATTGGCGCCCGGGCCGGCAGGCACGTTCAAGGCGACGACGGCGTTGTGGAAATCGGGCTGGTCCGTGACTTCGACTGGAGCGGTCACATACAGGCGCGAGGCGCCGGCCAGCGACGCGCCGGGGAGCGCCGCCAGGGCATGAACGGCCGCAGTGAGCGTCTTCGGCGCGTCACCGACATTCGCCCCGAGCCCGATGTACGCCCGAACGGTCTTCATTGGCTCCATCCCGCGCTGCCGCGACCCGGGCCGGCGCGGCTAGACTCCGCTGGTGCGACCCGTGTTGGTGCTCATTCTCCACGCTGAAGCGCCGGCCGACGCTGGGCCGCTGGTCAGCGCGCTCGCTGGCGCGCGGCGCGAACTGGCTGAGAGGCAGCGCATCGCCTTCCTCGCCGCCGGCGCGGATGTCGCGGAAATCGTGGCCGGGCCGCCGGACGGGCTGAGTTTTGGGGAACGGCTCGTGGCGGAGTGGCGGCGGCGGAGTGGCGGCTCGGCGGGGAGCGGCGGCTCGGCGGGGAGTGGCAGCTCGACGGG
>OCZT010004436.1_pt1 | contig 14136 bp, 11 predicted proteins | sample 1539031 | NCBI WGS metagenome assembly OCZT01 (sample SAMEA3539308, study PRJEB22396) | soil metagenome | biome: tundra; feature: field; material: soil | place: USA | collected 2010-05 | depth 0.15 m
CCACCGAGATCTACACTCTTTCCCTACACGACGCTCTTCCGATCTCCTGCCGCCATCCTCGACGAAGTGGATCTGGCCATCCTGGCCGTGCCCGACGACGCTATCGCCGTGGTAGCCGGCTCGCTACGCCTGTACGGGGGCCAGACGCTCATCCACACCAGCGGCCTGCTCGGGGCGGAGGTGCTTGCTCCGGCACTCGCCGCCGGCAGCCACATCGGCGCCCTCCACCCGCTCGTCTCGTTCACAGAAGACGTTGAACGGTCGGTTGCGGGGCTGAACGGCGCGACGATCGCCCTGGAGGGTGACGACGCGATCATCGGGCTTCTGGCCGATCTTGCCGAAGCTATCGGGGGAGTGGCCGTCCGGCTGCCGCCCGGCACGAAGCCGGCCTACCACGCCGCGGCCGTCATGGCCTCCGGCGGGATCGTTGCCCTGCTCGACGCGATAGTCACCCTCGGCGCCGCAGCCGGGCTCGATGAACGCGGCGCACTAGCCGTCTATGGCCGCCTGATGGAGCAAACCCTCGCCAACGCTCGCGCCACCGGCGTGGGAGCCGCGCTGACCGGACCGATCATGCGCGGCGATGCGGGTACCGTGGAGGCGCACCTCGTCGCACTCCAGAGGCTGGCCCCGGGCGTCATGGATTTGTACCTGGCAACCGCTCGGCGCGAGCTTCAGATTGCGGAGGAGCGGCGCACCCTGTCACCGGCCCGTCTGGAACGTGTCCGGACCGCGCTTGCAAAGGTCGTCTGACCGGGTACGATTGCCTGCATGCAGCACAGTATCGCGGCTAAGTACGCGGCCTGGCCATCTGCCCGCTTCGTACGCCCTGCCGGCCGCGAGTGGGAGCGACGGCTCGGCCTCCATTCGAGCCTCTCGTTCCAACGGGCGGCGACCCGGCTGACAATCCTGCGGCCCTCTCGAGGCGGCCTGCTGGCGACCGGCTGGCGCCCCGTGACCACCCGCCGGAATGCCCCGCCGAGCGGCCTGCCACGTGCTGCAGTTGCGATCCGCTGGACGGGCGGGCGGCCGCAAGCCGACCGGCGCTCCAGTCTGGCCGCGGCCCCGTGGCGAGGCTGAACAGCGCCACCGCAACCTCCGCGGGCGGCATCGTCTACCGGTTCCAGGAGTCGATTCCGCAGCTGGTGGTCGGTCGCCGCAAGAGGGAGCGTGACTCTCACACGTGGACCCTGCCCAAGGGCACGCCCAATCCCGGCGAGACTCTCGAGGAAACCGCGCTGCGCGAAGTATGCGAAGAGACCGGGCTCACGGTCCGGATCATGGCGCCCCTCGACTCGATCAAGTACAGCTTCGTGCAGCGCGGAACGCGCATCCACAAGACTGTGCACTACTTCATGATGGAGCCCACGGGCGGCGGCTTCGAAGGCCACGACCGTGAGTTCGAGGAGGTCCGCTGGATCTCCTTCGACGAGGCTGCGACCCTGCTGTCGTTCGATACCGAGCGTTCCCTCGTGGGTTTGGCGGCAACGCGACTCCCAGGCGCCATCGTTTGAGCCGCGCGATCTAGTTCGCGCGTCTGTAATCCTCGCTCCGGGCCGCCGGCGCACATGACCACCACTGGAGGTCGACCTCTCGATGGCTCAGTCCCCTGAAGCGCCGATAGCGACGCCGCTCGCCGATCGACATGCGGCCCTTGGGGCGCGGGTCGTGGAGTTCGCCGGGTGGCTGATGCCGCTCCAATACAGCGGCATCCTCGAGGAGCATCGAGCCGTTCGTGCGCGGGCGGGGTTGTTCGACCTCTCGCACATGGGCGAGATCTTCATCGAAGGTCCAGACGCAGCCGTAGGGCTGGGTCGCGCTGTCACGTCAAGTCCGGAGGGCCTCAAGGTTGGCCGGGCGCAGTATTCGATGATCTGCTTCCCAGAAGGCGGCATTCTCGACGATCTGATCGTGTACCGGCTCGGTGACGAGCGGTTCATGGTGGTTGCCAACGCCTCCAACGCCGGAGCCGTCAGTGACGCCCTGGCCTCTCGGCTGGCGGGCCTGCGGGTCATTCTCGACGACCGCTCCCTGGCGACTGCGATGGTGGCGATTCAGGGTCCTCGAGCCGCCGCCATCCTGGCGCCTCTCACGGATGTGGCCCTGGATGGGCTGCGCTCGTACTCCATCGCCGAGGGGAACGTGGCCGGCGTGCCGGCTCTCGTGGCTCGGACCGGATACACGGGTGAGGATGGTTTCGAGATCGTCGTCGACTTGGCCGCCGCAACGACTGTCTGGGATGGGCTGATGGCCGCCGGCAAGGACGAAGGCTTAGTTCCCGTCGGGCTGGGGGCCCGCGATACGCTGAGGCTCGAAGCGGGCATGCCGCTCTACGGCAACGAGCTCGGTCCGGACACCACTCCCTTTGAGGCCGGTCTGGGCCGCGTTGTGGTCTTCGCCAAGGAGGGCGACTTCGTGGGCCGTGCCGCCCTCGCGAAGGCAGAGGCCGAGGGACCACGCAAGAAGCTCGTCGGCCTCGCGATTCGAGGGCGCGGGATTGCCCGCCACGGCTACGACGTCTTCGCCGGAGACCGCCGCATCGGCACGGTCACGAGCGGGACGCTGTCGCCGACTCTCGGCGAGCCGATCGCAATGGCATACGTGACGCCGTCGGAGGCTGAGCCCGGTACGATAGTCTCCGTCGGCATTCGCGATCAGAGAGTCCCGGCCGAGGTCGTGCCCTTGCCCTTCTACCGAAGGCCGGTCTAGGGACGGGCGAGCCAGACCGGCTGCCCGGGCAAGGTATAGGAGGAAGCTACGGCGATGGTGCCCCAGGATCTGCGCTACACGAAAGAACACGAGTGGGTCCGCGTGGAGGGCGATATCGCCACGGTCGGAATCACGGAATTCGCGGCCGAACAGCTGGGGGACATCGTCTTCGTAGAGTTGCCCGAGATCGGTCGGACCGTCACGCAGTTTGCGGCGGTGGGAGTGATCGAGTCGGTCAAAGCCGTCAGTGACCTCTTTGCGCCGCTCAGTGGCGAGGTGGTCGAGTCCAACGCCGAGCTTTCCACCGCGCCGGAGCTGCTCAACGGTGATCCCTTCGGCAAGGGCTGGATGCTGCGCATCAAAGTCGCCGATGCCGCTCAGGTCAAAGGCCTCCTGGACTCGGCGGCCTACGAGGAGCTGACCGCGGATTCCTGAGGGTCGGTATTCAGAAGAGATCTTTCCGGGTAGGGAGCTGACTCGATGGCCTATGGCCCGCACACGACAGAAGACCGCGCCCACATGCTGCGGACGATCGGCGTCGATTCGGTCGACGATTTGTTTGCCGACATCCCGGCTTCACTGCGCTCGTCCGGCCTCGATCTTCCGGAGCCCGAGTCGGAAGTCGAGCTGGCTGGTCGACTGGCCGGCCTGGCGGGCCGCAATCGGGTCGATCTGATCAGCTTCCTCGGTGCCGGGGCATACCGCCACTTCATACCGCCCGTGGTCGATCAACTGCTGCTCCGGAGCGAGTTCTACACCGCCTACACGCCGTACCAGCCGGAGATCAGCCAGGGCACGCTACAGACGATCTACGAATACCAGTCGCTGATGGCCGAGCTGACCGGCCTGGACGTGGTCTCCGCCTCGCATTACGACGGCGCCACGGCCACGGCCGAGGCGGCACTGATGACCTGCCGCGCCACTCGCCGCGAGCGGGTTCTCGTGAGCCGGGGCGTCCACCCGCATTACAGCCAGACGCTCTGCACTTACTTCGCGGGGGCCTCGCTCGTGGCCGACGAGATCCCGCTCGTGGCGGATGGGCCCGCTGCCGGCACCACGGATCTAGCGGCCCTGGAGCTGTTGCTTGCCGACCCGGATCGCCCTGTTGCCGGAGTCGTCGTCGCGAATCCCAGCTTCATGGGTCTGCTGGAGCCGATGGCCGAGGTCGGGCGGCTGGCCCACGCCGCCGGCGCGCTTTTCGTATCGGTCGTGGAGCCGGTCTCGTTGGCGGTCCTCGCCACGCCCGGCGAGTACGGCGCGGACATCGCCGCCGGCGATGGTCAGCCGCTCGGAATACCGCTCGCCTACGGCGGCCCATACCTTGGCATTCTCGCCTGCCGCGAGGCGCTGGTCCGGGGGATCCCCGGCCGTCTGGTCGGTATGACGACGGACGTGGACGGCAAGCGAGCCTTCGTCATGACGCTGCGGGCGCGCGAACAGGATATTCGCCGCGACAAGGCGTCGAGCAACATCTGCACGAACCAGGCCCTGTGCGCCCTGGCCGCGGCCATGTATCTCGGCGCTCTGGGGCCGCACGGACTTCGAGACGTGGCCGCGCTCGGCGCGGCGCGCGCCGCGGAATTGGAAACGGCGCTCACAGCCGCCGGCGCCCCACGGCTCCATCCTGGGCCGTATCTCAATGAGTTCGCCGTCCGGGTCCCGGATTCCGCGGCCGTCCACGCGCGCCTCATCGGCCGGGGCGTGCTGGCCGGAGTGCCGCTGGCGCGGCTTCTCCCGGACGACCCGGCGCTGGCCGATGGACTGCTCGTCTGCGCCACGGAAGTCACCACGCCGGAGGAGATCGCGAGTTTTGCCGCGGCCCTCGGCGATGAGCTTGCCGGGGCCGGGGCCGGGGCCGCGGGCGGCGCGACTAAGCCGCGGGGGGCTGCCCGATGACCGTCGCCGGAGATCGTCTTGGGCCCACTCTGTTCGAACGCTCCCGGCCGGGCCGCGGCGGTGGCAAGGTGCCGCATCCGCCCAAGGACGCCCTAGCGCGCATTCCGGCCGGAATGTTGCGGGCGGCCGGGCCGCGCCTACCCGAGGTCTCGGAGCCGGAGCTGGCCCGCCACTACGTCAACCTCAGCCAGCTCAACTACTCGGTGGACACAGGCTTCTACCCGCTTGGCTCGTGCACCATGAAGTACAACCCCAAGATCAACGAATGGGCGGCGCGTCTGAATGGTTTCGCGGCGCTCCACCCGCTGGCCCCGGACGAGGTGTCGCAGGGCACGCTGCAACTCCTCTGGGAGCTGGAAGGGGCTCTGGCCGAGATCTCCGGCATGAAGGCAGTGACGCTCCAGCCGGCGGCCGGTGCCCAGGGCGAGCTGGCCGGCATCCTCATGATCAAGGCTTATCACCAGAGCCGCGGCGAGACGGACCGGACGGAGGTCCTCATCCCGGACTCGGCGCACGGCACGAACCCAGCCACCGCGTCCATGGCCGGTTTCAAGACGGTCACGATCCCCTCGGCGGCCGACGGCGGGGGTGACGCGGCGGCCTTCCGGGCGGCTCTCGGTCCGCGGACCGCCGCGATAATGATCACCAACCCGTCGACGCTCGGGCTCTTTGAAGCTCGCTTGCACGACTTGCTCGACGCGGTCCACGAGGCCGGCGCGCTGGCCTACATGGACGGGGCCAACCTCAACGCCATCATGGGCCGCTTCAAGCCGGGTGAAGCCGGCTTCGACGTGATGCACATCAACGTTCACAAGACCTTCTCCACGCCTCACGGCGGAGGCGGTCCGGGTGCCGGCCCGGTCGGGGTAGGGGAGAAGCTCCTGCCGTTCTTGCCTTCGCCCCGGGTGCTACGGGCGCCCGATGGCAGCTTCCGCCTGGAGGGCCCGGCGGAGCGGCCCACGAGCATCGGCCGGGTTCGGGCCTTCGTCGGCAACACTGGGGTCCTGGTTCGTGCCTACGCCTACATCCGCGCTCACGGTGGCACGGGCCTGTGCGAGGTCAGCGACGACGCGGTGCTGGCGGCCAACTACCTCAAGGCCCGTGTGGCCGCGGTACTGGACGTGCCGTTCGCCAGGCCGTGCATGCACGAGTTCGTTGCCTCGTCGGCGACCCTCAAGTCCGAGACTGGGATTCGAACGCTGGACGTCGCCAAGCGGCTGATCGACTACGGGTTCCACCCGCCCACGATCTACTTCCCGCTGACCGTGGAGGAGGCGCTCCTGATCGAGCCGACCGAGACGGAATCGCTCGAAACCCTGGACGCTTTCGTCGAGGCCCTGAGGTGCATCGTGGCTGAGGCGCACACGGACCCGGACCTTCTTCATTCGGCTCCGCATGCCTCACCGGTCCGCCGTCTCGACGAGACGACCGCCGCTCGCCAGCCGAACCTCCGCTGGCGGGCAATGACCGGCAGCCAGACGCCCTGCCCGGATTGAACGGAAAGGCCGATTCGGGCACGCCGATTCGCCCGATGTCGCGCGTTTGACACTCTGACGGTGCGTCGGCATAGTAGGGCTGAGTGACAGCCCGGCGCCGCCCTCAGCAATAACGCGGGTCGCGTCGACTCCCCTCGCTTGGCTAGGGGAGATGCCGAAGGCTCCAGCCTCGGTCGGTGGGTTCGTCCCGTTACGGAGCTGCCTGGATGCGTTGGCGCCTGATCGGCATTCTCACGACTGCGGTATTGGTTTCTAGTGCGTGCAACCAAGCCACGGCAACGCCTTCGTTCTCGACGGACGTCTCGGGGGCTTCCACCGCCATCGCGACCGATGGGCCGACACCATCAGCGATCTCCCTCACTGATACGACGTACAAGGCGGCAACGGCGAAGACCAAGGGCGGCAAGGTCACTATCGCCGAATGGCAATATCCAGACACTGTGAATCCGTATTACGCGATGTTTGAGACGGACATAGAAGTCTCGGGCAGCATGTTCGACGGCCTGGTTAGAGTCACGCCAGACCTGAAGTACGTCCCAAACCTGGCAATGAAAGTGCCCACGCTCGAGAACGGCGGCGTTGTTCTCAACAACAACGGCATGGACGTCAGCTGGCAGCTGTACCCAGGGATGGTTTGGTCCGACGGCCAACCGATGAACTGCGACGACATCAAGGCAACGTGGCAGTGGGTCATGAACAAGGACAACTCCGGCCTGGCCGCCGGCACAGTAGGTTGGCAGGATGTCACCGGCGTCGACGGTGGCGGCGGCACCGACTGCGTGATGCACTTCGGCAAGATCTATGAAGGCTATCTGACTCTCGTGTCGCCTCTCCTGCCGGCCCACTACATCACCGCCATCCCGGTGAAGGGCGCCCAGATCAAGCTGTACCCAATTGGGGACCTGGCCGCGGGCGTCTACAGCGGCCCGTACATCCCCGTCAGCGCCACGCCCTTCAAATCCATAACTCTCAAGCCGAACCCCTTCTGGTCGACAATCAGCGGCCATGCGCCGTGGCTCTCCTCGGTCACGTGGAGGTACTACGGTGATGCGAACACCATGATCGACGGGTTCACGGCCGGCGAATACGACCTTGGGCAGCACCTCGACAATACCAACGCCCCGGCTCTGAACACGATCTCGCCGGCGCGGCAGGTCATCCACGACTCCTTGACATACGAACAACTCGCCTTCAATAACGCCGCCTTCAAGACCAAGTTCGGCACCGACGCCGCGACCGTCATACAGGCGGTCATGCTCGCAACCGACCGCCAGGCCATCGCAAAGCTGCCTCTCGTCGGCAACGCCACCGTCACCAACAATTTCGTCTCTCCCCTGGCCTGGTACTACGAGGCCATCGGAGCCTCGAAGGGCATCGGCGGCTCGATTGCGGCGGATCCAACTACCGCATACACCCTCCTCGCCAACGCCGGGTGGACCAAAGGCCCCGATGGGTACCTGACAAAGTCCGGCAAGACGCTGGAGTTGATGTACTGCACTACGACGCGCCAGTACCGCCTCGACACGTTGAATCTGATGGCCGACCAGCTCAGGCAGATAGGCATCAAGGTCGACGTCAACGTCAGGCTGGATTCGTCGGTCTTCGCGTCTTGGAACGCGCCGCAGGCAAACACACCGTGCAATCTCCGGCGCGGGAACTTCGACGTCGCCGAATTCTCCTATATTCCCCTTTTCGATCCGTTGGGGGGTTACCGGATCTACCACTCCAGCCAGATCCCGAGCGCCGCGCTGACCGACGGGGAGAACATCAGCCACATCAGTCTGCCGGCACTCGACGCGGCTTATGACAAAGTCGCCGGAAGTGTGAACGTGGCCCAGATTCGCGCGGCGATGTTGACGATCCAGAACATCTACGGTTCCGACCAGAACACCTACCAACTCCCGCTCTACCTCCGTAAGGACATCTGGCTCGTAAGTCCCAAGCTTCACAACTTCACGGGCAACCCAACCCCGGCCGGCGGTGAGTGGAATATCGGCGATTGGTGGGTCGGCTGATCTAGCCGGGCGTCGTCGACGACGGGGCCGCACCGCCGCGGGTTCTTTAGTGGGCGCCTGTAGGTTGCGATGGCGTTACTTAAGGCGGCCAAGGTACCGTACGCGACCACCGGGCGCCCCGCGCGGAATCTGCGGACGGCTACCCCGAGTCAAGCTGTTCGCATTGTGGGAGCGTCAAAGTCGATGTTTGACACGTTTGCAGGACCCGCGCATAGTGTTCCCACTGGCGGTCACGCCCAAACCGACTGCCGCATCGAACGTAGCCTCCCGTCCGAGATTGCCACCGTTGGAAACGCCAGGTGGCTTGAACGGAAGAAGCGGCCTTGCTGCAGTCAGCAATAGCCCTAGGAGGATGTAGATGTCGAAACGGCTATTTGCGTTGCTGTCCGTTGCGGTGCTGGTGTTTGCCGCATGCGGGTCGAGCAAGGCATCTCCCACAGCTCAGCCCATCACACTGATCATGGGCGAGTGGCAGCCTGCCATCCAGCTCAACCCGTTCTACACCACATCGTTCGGCGACTTTGAAGCGATTCAGCCGGTGATGCGTGGCTTCTTGACCATCGACTCCGCCGGCAACTTCGTCCCGGACCTTGCGACTGTGGTTCCGAGCAAGGCGAACGGTGGCCTTGTCATTGATCCCGGCAACACGGGGATGACCGTTAACGTCATCCTGAAGCCGAACCTCAAGTGGTCGGACGGCCAGCCGCTGACGGGCGAGGACTTCAAGTACACCGTCGGGTGGGCGCAGGATTCGACCCAGAAGGGTTGCACCGCGTGCGCCATCGGGTTCACGACCACGGACGCAAGTGGCAAGACCATCAACCTGATCGACAATGTCACCGTCTCGGCGGATGGACTGTCGATCGCCATTCACTTCAACCAGCTGTACGCCAGCTGGCTATCCTTCCTCACAGGGCCGGCGACGATCCTGCCCGAGCACTACATGAAGACCTTCGCAATCGCCGATGCGGCGACCAAGTCGATGCCGGTTAGCGCGGCCGCGGTCAAGGTGCCGTGGAGCGGCCCGTACATGATCACCGCGGCAGCCCCGACGGAGATCGACTACAAGCCGAACCCGTATTGGGCTGGCGGTGTCAGTGGCCCGCATGCGCCTAAGGTCACCAATCTCAAGTTCCAGTACTTCACAGACAAGGACGGGATGATCGCCGCCTTCAAGAACGGCGAGATCGACCTTGCCTTCGACATGACCCAGGCGGACGGCAAGAACGTCAGCAGCACAGATCCCACCATCGGGAAGGCCGAAATCACGCCGTCCTGGCAGTACGAGCATTTCGATATCAACAACGTCAGTAGTCGAGCGCCCTTCCTGAATGACGTCAATGTTCGCAAGGCGATCTACGAGTCGGTGGACAAGCAGTCCATCATCGACACGGTGTTCCCGGGCGCCGGCGTCACGCCGGCCTGCTCGAACGTCCCGCCCGGTCTGTGGTATCGCACCGACGTCACATGCCCGACCTACAACCCGGCCGAAGCCAAGACGCTGCTCGACGCGGCGAAGCTTCCCGCCGGCTCAGATGGGAACCGGACGTACAACGGCAAGCCGATCGATTTGCTGCTGTGCACGACTTCCGGAAACTCCACCCGCTTGACCGAGTTGCAGAAGCTCCAAGGCTACCTGCAGGCGGTCGGCATCAAGAGCCACATCGTGACGGCCGACGGCACCGCCGTTGTATTCGCAAGCTGGGCCGACACGGCGAATACACCTACGACAGACTGCGAGATGATGCGCGGTAACTACGACATCGTCGACTACGCCTACATCCTCGGCGGCAGTCCGTATAGCGACAACGATCCGGCCTACGACAGCACCATGTGGCCGGAGAACACGGCCACTGGCAACGGCGGGCTCAACGACACTCGCTTCAAGAGTGCCGCAATGGACTCGGCTCTGGGCATCCTCAAGACCGCAGTCGACCAGACTGACCAGATGAACGCCATGGTTGCGGTTCAGCAGGCCTACGTCGCCGGTCTTCCGGAAATCCCGATCTATTACCGCGCGGAGACCACCGGTGTGGGCGTCCACGTTGGCGGTTGGCCTGGCTACAACCCGAGCTCAATCGGCCCAACATGGGACGTTGAGGACTGGTTCGTCAAGTAAGCCGTTAGGCTTCACTTCAAGCCATTCCAAAAGGGCGAGCGATGGTTCCATCGCTCGCCCTTTCTCGTCCAGAGGCAGCTGACGACGCCAATCGCGCACTGCTGTACTCTGTGCCAAACTCCGGCCTGACCGGCCTCTCTTGGGTCGGATTGCGGGCCAGCCTGCTTCTTCGAATCTCGTGATTACGCCAGCCAAGAGCCCCATAGGCTTAGCAATGAAGCAAGTAAGAACGCGATGATCAAATACATCATCCGCCGCCTGCTGCAGGCCGTTCCGGTTGTCTTCCTCATCACGGTGATCTGCTTCTTCCTGATGCTTATGGCCCCAGGAGGACCGCAGGCTCAATTCAACCAGAACCGCTTCGTCACCCAGACTCAGGTCACCGCTTGGCTCAAGCACTGGTGCCTCGTGCGCAACCCCGGCCCCGGTGACATGGCCGCTGAGTATGGCGGCTGGCTGGGCGTATGGAATTGCCAGGACGGCAGCCTCCTGAGCGACAAAGGACTGCCCAATTTCCTGCCGGCGGCCATGGGTGGGGGCGATAACGGGATGGTCCACGGCGACTGGGGCATCTCGATCTACCTGAATCAGCCCGTGCTGGACGTCATTCTGGACCGCCTGCCGGTGACCCTATTGCTCATGACGACGGCCTTAGCGATATGGCTGACTCTGGCGATTCTCCTGGGCGTGATCGGGGCTGTGAAGCGGTACAGCATCTTCGACCAGATCGTGACCTTATTTAGCTACACGTTCTATTCCCTGCCAACCTTTTGGTTGGGTCTGATGCTGATATATCTGTTCGCCGTCTCGTTGCATTGGTTCCCGAGCCAGCTCATTCAATCGCCGAGGATCTCGCCCGGACCATTCGCATCTCAGCTCTGGTGGGATGCCTTCGGGAGTAACCCGACCAAGTACGGCTGGGACGTGGCCATGCATCTGGTGTTGCCAGTTACCACGCTCGTCGCGGTGAGCGTTGCGGGGGACAGCCGGTTCGTGCGCTCCGCGATGCTCGAGTCGCTCAACCAGGACTACGTGCGGACCGCCCGCGCCAAGGGGTTGGGGGAGCGACGCGTCGTCTTCCGCCACGCCTTCCGCAATGCGCTTCTGCCGATCATCACCAATGGTGCCCTCGAGGTGGCATTCCTCTTCTCAGGGGCCATCGTGACCGAGACGATCTTCGGCCTGCAGGGTATGGGATATCTCTTTATCCAGGGTCTACGGGCCCACGACTACTTCCTGTTGATGGGCATCGTCTTCATCGGCTCGATTCTGGTGGTCGTCTTCAATCTCGTGGCCGACGTGCTGTACGCCATCGCCGACCCACGCATTAGATACGACTGAGGCCCCGACATGACGTCACGTATTGACATATCTCCGGGGGCGGGATCCGACCCCCCGGCATCAGGGCCCAGCGCGATTGAGGACGCGGACGTAGAGGTCGCCCTCGAGTCGCTGAACCAATGGCAGCTGGCCACGAAGCGCTTCCTTCGACACAGGATGGCGCTCATTGGGTTGGCCGTATTCTGCGCGATCGTCCTCATCGCGATCATCGGACCCATCATTGCTCCGTACGATCCGATCAAGATTCCCGGTGCTAAGTTGCAGGGTGGTGACGCGCCAAGCTTCGCCCATCTGTTCGGAACCGACGATGCCGGTCGCGATGTCTATACGAACATCGTCAATGGGGCGCACATTTCACTGGCGGTCGGGTTCTTTGCGACCGTCATCGCGGGCATTATCGGCATTCTGGTTGGCGCGATCGCCGGCGCGGCCGGCGGCTTCTTGGATAACCTCCTCATGCGGATCGTCGACGTGTCGTTCGCGGTGCCGTTGCTCTTCCTGATCCTCGTGGCTGCCGTCTTCTTCGGCCAGGGCAGCATGGTCGCGCTCATCCTCGTTTTTGGGCTGCTGCAATGGGGGTTGATCGCAAGGCTCGTGCGGGCTCAGTTCTTGAGCCTTCGGGAAGCCGATTTCGTCGAGGCCGCTCGGGCTGTCGGCGTGGGCGAGCTCAGGATCACGTTCCGCCACATCCTGCCTAACGCCCTTGGGCCTGTGATCGTCGTCCTGACCCTGCTGATGGCCTCGAACATCGTGCTCGAGGCGTTCGTCAGCTTCCTCAACTTCGGTATCGCCGCCACGGAGCCCACGTGGGGCAACGCGCTCTCCAACGCCCAGGGGGCGATGGGCAGCGGCAACTGGTGGTGGGCCTTCTTCCCCGGCATGTGCATCGCCCTGACCGTCATCTCGATCAACTTCATCGGGGATGGATTGCGCGACGCTCTTGACCCGAGGGCGCGGCTGTGACCGCCAAGATCGTCAATCTCGATCCTGTTACACCGGTTACACCGGCACCGGTTCGCCGGGTAGTCGGCCCTCCGCCGCCTCCTGACGTCCTGCTCGACGTGCGCGGCCTGAAGACCTACTTCCACGTCATGGACGGGACGGTACCGGCGGTCGACGGCGTTGACTTCCAGCTCAAGCGGGGCGAGACCCTGGGTTTGGTCGGGGAGTCCGGCTGCGGCAAGAGCGTCACATCCCTGAGCATCATGCGACTCATCGACATCCCACCCGGCGAGATCGTCGCGGGCGAGATCTGGTTCGATGGCCAGGAGATCCTGTCCATGCCGATGTCGCAGATGCGGAAGATCCGGGGCAGCGACATGAGCATGATCTTCCAGGAGCCCATGACGTCCCTGAACCCGGTATTCACTGTCGGTAACCAGATCGCCGAAGCGGTCAAGGCTCATCGCGACGTGTCTGGTCGGGAAGCCTGGAGCCGAGCCGTGGAAATGCTGGAAGCCGTCGGTATCGCCGCGCCCAAGCGACTCGCCAAGCAGTACCCGCATGAGTTATCGGGCGGCATGCGGCAGAGAGTCATGATCGCCATGGCTTTGAGCTGCGATCCCAAGCTGGTGATCGCCGACGAGCCCACCACGGCGCTCGACGTAACTATTCAGGCTCAGATTCTGGAACTGATCAAGGCTTTGCAGGAGAGGACGGGCGCGGCCTTGCTCCTGATTACGCACGATCTGGCCGTCGTGGCCGAGACTGTGCAGCGGATGGCCGTCATGTATGCCGGTCGAATCGTGGAGTCAGGGCCCGTCGAGGACGTTCTCCTGCGTCCACAGCACCCCTACACCCTCGGCCTGCTCAGCTCCATCCCGGCGCTGCACAAGCGGGGCCGCCAGCTCGACGTCATCAAGGGCGTGGTGCCCAATCCGTTCCGGATGCCGGCAGGCTGCAAGTTCGAGCCGCGTTGTCCTTATGCCTGGGATAGGTGCCGGCAGAGCGACCCAGAACTCCTGGCCATTCCCGGCGGGGACGTGCGGGCGCGCTGCTACCTGCACTCGCCCGAAGGTGCTTCGCGACTGGCCGAGTTCGAGCGTGTGTCAGTCGCGACCGTTGCCGACGAAACGCTCTGAGGCGGGGTGAAACATGGAGAAGCCGATGGTTACCGCCGCCCAACCGGAGACTCCGCGCAGCGATGAACTGCCGAAAGTGCTGCTCGAAGTCCGTAACGTCAAGACCTACTTCCCAATCTACGGTGGCATCCTGCGTCGCCGCATCGGCAGCGTCTACGCCGTCGACGACGTCAGCCTGACTATCCACCGCGGCGAGAAGTTTGGCCTGGTCGGCGAGTCCGGCTGTGGCAAGACCACGCTTGGTCGAACGATCCTGCGTCTGGAGAAGGCAACCGAAGGCTCGGTCTCGATGGACGGCCAGGACGTCCTGGCGATGAAGGGCCGTGCTCTCAAGCGCATGCGGCGCCGGATGCAACTCATCTTCCAGGACCCCTACGGCTCGCTCAATCCGCGCATGCCGGTCAGTGACATCATTGGCGAGGGACTGCTTGCGCAGGCCGACAAGAAGAACGGCTGGGGCCGGCGTGCCGTCCGGGACA
>OCZT010004437.1_pt1 | contig 14132 bp, 13 predicted proteins | sample 1539031 | NCBI WGS metagenome assembly OCZT01 (sample SAMEA3539308, study PRJEB22396) | soil metagenome | biome: tundra; feature: field; material: soil | place: USA | collected 2010-05 | depth 0.15 m
GATCGGATGGATCGAGACCGTATTGCGCCACGCCGTGGAAATCCCCACCGCGTTGCTGGTGCTGGTGGAGATTTGCGTGCTTGGCGCGGGCGTAATCAGCCGCTTCGTCTTCCACCACCCGTTCGTCTGGAGCGACGAGTTGGCCTCGATCCTTTTCCTGTGGCTGGCGATGCTGGGTGCTGTGGTCGCGTTGCAGCGCACCGAGCATATGCGCCTAACTGCCATAGTCAGCCGCATGTCGCCGAAATGGCGAGAATACGCGGATATCCTGGCCGTCGCCATACCGGCAGTGTTCCTGGCGATCATCCTGCCGTATGCGCTCAGCTATGCCGAGGACGAGTGGTTCATCGAAACCCCGGCACTCGGCTGGTCAAACATCGTGCACGCCGCGGCCATCCCCGTGGGTTGCGCGATCATGCTGCTGGGCAGCATGCTGCGCCTGCTGCGGTACCGTTTGATGTCAGTACTCGCAGTACTTGCGGTGCTGGCGTTCGTGACACTTGGTTTGTATTTCGCAACCCCTGCGCTGAAGGCGATCGGCAACTGGAATCTGGCATTTTTCTTCCTGGCGTTTCTGGCGGCCTGCGTGCTGCTGGGTGTGCCCATCGGCTTCGCCTTTGGCACGGCAACTGTGGCGTTTTTGATCTGCGTCACCCGCGCGCCCCTGACTATCGTGGTCTCGCGCATGGACGAGGGCATGAGCAGCCTGGTGCTGCTGGCGGTACCGCTGTTCGTTTTTCTCGGGCTGCTGATCGAGATGACCGGCATGGCGCGCGCGATGGTGGCCTTCCTTGCCGGGCTTCTGGGGCATGTGCGGGGTGGGCTGTACTATGTGCTGCTGGGGGCAATGTATCTGGTCTCCGGCATTTCCGGCTCGAAAGCCGCCGATATGGCCGCCGTCGCCCCGGTGCTATTTCCCGAGATGCGGCAGCGCGGCTCCAACGACGGCGAGATGGTCTCTATCCTCGCGGCTTCCGGTGCGATGAGCGAAACGATCCCGCCGAGCCTGGTGCTGATCACCATCGGCTCGGTCACCGGAGTGTCGATCGCCGCCCTGTTCACGGGTGGATTGCTGCCTGGTCTGGTGTTGGCAGTAGCGCTCGGGGTGGTCGCGTGGTGGCGTTCGCGCGGCGAGGCGGTGGGCCGGCGCGCCACGCGCGCGGACATCGGGCATGCATTCCTGATCGCTCTGCCGTCGCTGCTCCTGCCTTTCGTGATCCGCTCGGCTGTCGTGGAGGGTATTGCAACGGCAACCGAAGTCTCGACCATCGGGATCACTTATTCCGTGGTGATGGGCCTAGTCGTGTATCGCCAGTTCGACTGGCGGCGGCTCTATCCAATGCTACTTGAGACGGCGGCCCTGTCCGGCGCGATCCTGTTGATCATCGGCACGGCGACCAGCATGGCATGGGCCCTGACGCAATCCGGATTCTCCAGGCAGTTGGCTGTTGCAATGGGGAGCGTACCGGGTGGCCGGCTCGGGTTCCTGATCATTTCGATATTCGCCTTCGTCGTGCTGGGTAGCGTGCTGGAAGGAATTCCCGCGATTGTGCTGTTCGGTCCGTTGCTGTTCCCGATCGCGCGGGCCATCGGCGTAAACGAGGTGCATTACGCGATAGTGGTGATCCTTGCGATGGGTATCGGGCTATTCTCGCCGCCTATGGGCGTGGGGTACTACGCCGCCTGCGCCATCGGCCGCGTGTCGCCAGATGTTGGGATGCAGCGGATCTGGCCATATATGGCCGCCTTGCTGGTTGGACTGCTACTGGTGGCGGCGATCCCCTGGCTTTCGACGGGATTCCTATGATGCGTCTGAAGGATTGTGCGTGCGTCGTCACCGCGGCCGAGGGAGTGTTGTGGTTGTTGGTGGGGTTGGTGGTGGTGGCCGATCACGGACTCCCTGCCCTATCTCATCGACCGATGGCCGAAACTGGGTGATGGCGCTGTAAGAAAGGAGCTTATGGAAGGCTGCCTGAACCTCCCGGCGATGACGAGCCATAGCACCGATGTTTGGTGCGCAAATTGGATCGTGGACGTGGGACGGTAACTGAAGATGCTGTCAGACGACGCGCGGCGACCCGGGCATACCGAGCCTGGTCACCCTATTGAGCACCGAGTAGCCGACCCCGGCTTCGGTCTTCCGGGCAGGTATGGCCACTGCGTCGCGTGACATGCGGAGCCTTCTTCCCCCATCACGTCACGTAACGGCCACCATCCACCATCAGCACCGCGGCGGTCACATAGGATGCCTCGTCCGAGGCGAGCCAGACGATCGGCGCGGCGATCTCATCTGGTTCGGCCCAACGTCCGAGCACGCAGCCATCGCGGCCCTCCCGCTCGATATCCTGGCGGCTACGCCCTTCTGCTTCGGCGCGGCGCAGGTGATAGGGCGTAAGAGTCAGCCCCGGGCAGACGGCATTGGCCCGGATGCCATGCTGCGCTTCCTCGAAGGCGAGCGTGCGCGTCATCGATACGATGCCCGCCTTGGTAACGTCATACTGTCCCATTCCTGCTCGCGGGTTGACAGCGTGGGTCGAAGACACATTGACGACGCTGCCCCGCTTGGATGCGCGCAGGTACGGCAGAGCGAACTTGGTCAGGTAGGCATAGCTGAGCAGATTCACCTTCAGGATCGACTCCCACGTCCCGGCGTCGGCGTCCGCCAACGCGACATGGGCCCGCATCCCGGCAATATTGACAAGTATGTCGAGCGCGCCGAACGCGGCCTTCACCGCATCCATGATGATGCGGGCGCCACGCTCCTCGCCAATTTCCACGACAATGCTGCGGATGGATGCCGGTCCGAATTCACCGCCGATCGACGTCGACAGGACCTGCAAACCCGCCTCATCCTTGTCGGTGGCGAGCACGCGCGCCCCTTCCCTGCAGAACATGCGCGTTGTGGCTGAACCGATCCCGCCCGCGGCACCTGTCACGATGGCGATCTTGCCGTCGAGCCGCCCCGCCATCAGGTGAGACTCCCTGACACCTTCTGGAGCATCGACCAGACCTCGGCACCGTATTGGGTACGCAAATCGCCATAGTAACCGGACTTGGTCAACACGGCTCGGAACTGCTGGCTGTCGGCAACATTGAACTTCAGCCCAAACTTCTCGAGCGTGCCGCGCGATGCTTCATTAGCAACCAGCATGTCGGCGCGCTGCGCCAATGCCATCGCGTTGAGGTTGCGGGCTGCGATTTCGCGCACGTCGGCCGGTAAGGCCTCCCAGCTGCGTTTGTTGGCCAGGAAGTGGAATCCATCCCAGGAATGGCCTGTCAACGAACAGTATTTTTGCACCTCGTAAATCTTCGACGCTTCGATGATCGACAGGGGGTTCTCCTGCCCATCGACAATCTTCGTCTGCAACGCCGAATACACCTCGTTCCAGTTGATCCCGGCGGGCGAGGCTCCCAAAGCTTTCCATGTAGCCATCGAGAGTGGGCTGACCTGCACCCGCATCTTGAATCCCGTGAGGTCCGCCGGCGTGTTGATCGGCTTTGTGCTGGTGGTGATGTGGCGGAAGCCGTTGTCCAGGACCTTATCCATTGCAACGAGGCCGATTTTGCTGATGGCGCCGCGGACGTGGTTGCCCAGCTCGCCGTCCATCGCGGCCCACACTTGGTCGTAATTCTTGAACGCGAAACCAACTCCGGAAATGGAGGCGACCGGGACTAGCGTGGCCAAGATGACGCCCGACAAGGTGAAAAAATCGATGGCGCCGGTGCGCACCTGGGACAGCATGTCCGTGTCGTTGCCGAGCTGATTGTTCGGGAATATCTCGATAGAGAAGCGACCGTGTGTTTCCTCGCGTATCTTGTCCGCGGCCTCCTTCGCCCGGGTGTTCATGGGCCAAGTCGCCGGGGAGTTGTTCGCGTATTTGTACGCAAACTCGGCGGCGCGGAGCGGACGGGAAAAGACCGTTGGTGCAGCGAGTGCGGCGCAACCAATCAGCATTGATTGAGCGACCTTACGACGCGTGAATTCCATTATGGCCTCCCTCGAGAAACTCTTAATGCTGTTGAAGAACACCTTTGTATTTTGTATTTTCTTTTGTCGATGTTATCGTATACATCAAAATTTACGGGGTCAAACCGTAATCCCGTTTTTTCACCGATGCTGCCACGCGCAAAATATTGATTTAGATCAATGACAGCCCCAGAAGAATTGCCAGGCGGTTTGGAAGGCAGCAAACGGCACAGCTTTTTGCCCTCACTGGCGCTACATAGGGCCGACTGGCAACTGGAAGATTGCTCCCAATCTTCTAACACCTTCACCATATGGGGCCATTTCCCAAAGTTTTTCCATGACGCTAGCTCACATTGCTGGCGTAATCTTCAAGGTTTGATGGATGCGCACGAAATTGTAGTGAATGAAATAGATCGCAATCAAATATCATCGTGGCAGCATGCCATCGGTCGGCCTAAGGCGCGGCTGGGGCTAGATTTCAAAATGCACCACTACCAAGGCGTCCGCGGTCCGAGCTGCCCGCAATTACCAGCCTCAAGAAACGTGGGATGTGAGTCATGGAAGTGATCGATTTGAGCATGCCGATCGGACCGCATTTCCGCTGGGCAACCGAGCTAGAGATCACCGGCGATATCAGTGCCGGTGACGACTTCCGGGTGACGCGGCTGCGTGGTGCCGCATGTCACGGCTTTACCCACGTGGACGCGCGGGCACATTTCGTTGCGCATGCCCCGACCATCGAGCAAACGCCGCTCAGCCAGGTCGTCGGCCCGTGCCGCGTGCTGAATCTGCGCAACGCCGCGCCCAACACAGAAATCGGCGCCGCCGAGCTCGATGCAGCCGATCCGGGCGGACCGGAAGGCGAGATCCTGCTGCTGTCGACTGGCTGGAATACGCGCCGAGACTATACAACGCCGCTGTTCTGGTCCGAGTCGCCCTGGCTGACCCGGGATGCGGCGGAATGGCTGGCAACGCGGCGCCCGACCGCCGTCGCCTTCGACTTTCCGCAAGACTACACCATTCGCCTACTGCTAGCAGGCAAACGACCACCCAAGGTAGATCACGTGACACACGACGTCCTGCTAAGGAACGGCGTCACGTTGATCGAATACCTGATCAACACCAGCCTGCTGACCCAGCCGCGCACCTTCCTCTGCGCTGCGCCGCTGCTCATTCCGAATGCGGACGGCGCCCCAGCACGGGTGTTCGCCATCAATAGCTTGGTTGAACGATGAACCATCTTCACTATCTGGCATCGCCGGACCGCACAGTCGAAGCCTGCCTAATCGGTACCGGTGAGTTCGGCCGGAGTTTCCTGGCGCAGGGACTCCGCGTCCCGTCGATGCGGGCGCGCGTAGCCGTGGACAGGGATAGCGCTACGGCAGCGAAGGCATTCGCCGCCGTCGGTGTGCCTGCGGCCGACGTTGCCGTGTGCGCCACCGGTGCCGAGGCTCGGACGGCATGGGACGCTGGGCGATTCATCGCGACCGGCGAACTCGCAGTTGCGCTCGATCTGCCGCTCGACATCGTGGTGGAAGCCACCGGCCAACCGGAGGCCGGCGCACGCCACGCCCGGATGACCATCGAGGCCGGCAAGCACCTCGCGTTGGTGTCGAAGGAGGTGGACAGCGTTGCCGGGCCCGGTTTGGCCCATCTCGCGCGGCAGTCGGGCCTCGTGGTGACACCTATCGATGGCGATCAGCCCAGCCTGCTGATTGACCTTGTCACATGGGCGGAACGACTCGGCTTCACCATTGTTGCGGCCGGAAAATCGAGCGAGTACGACTTCGTCCACGACGAGCGTGACGGCACTATCACCAGCAATGGGCGAACGATAGACGCGCCCGGGCTCGCCGAACTGTGGCAGCTCGGGGATACCGAGGTGGCGGTCTTCATGGACCGTCGCTCGAAGGCCGTTGCGGCCCTGCCGCAGCGGACCGTGCCGGACCTGTGCGAGCTGTTGCTCGTCGCCAACGCGACCGACCTCGTGCCGGATCGGCCCGACCTGCACGCGCCGATCGCGCGTATCTCGGAGATCCCGACGGTCTTCGCGACCCGCGAGGACGGAGGGTTGATGAGCGGGGTCGGCCGCATCGACGTATTCAACTGTTTGCGCCGACGCGACGAGATCAGTTTCGCAGGCGGCGTATTCGTGGTGATCCGCTGCGATCATGCGGAGACCTGGCGCGTCCTCGAAGCGAAGGGGCACATCGTCAGCCGCACCGGAGCGACGGCGCTGGTGTATACACCGCGCCACCTGCTCGGCCTGGAAGCCGCCACCAGCATTTTGTCGGCGGCGCTGCGCGGCGTCTCCACCGGGGCCGACATCCCGGAGCCCCGCTTCGACCTCATGGCGCGGGCAGATACCGACCTGCCGGTGGGCACTATGCTGGCCGCTGTCGGCCACCACCACACCATCGCCAACGTGTCCGGTCTGGCGATGCCCGGTACCCGTCTCGGTCCCGACGCACCAGTTCCCTACTACCTTGCCGCTAACCGGCGGCTTGCGCGAGCCGTGTTCCGTGGAACGTTCATCACCAGCGACGATCTCGAATTGACCGGGGATTCCGCCCTGCTGAAGCTAAGACACTACCAGGACTGCGCGTTCTTCGGGGAAAGTGTGACGGGCAGCCAAGCATGTTAATGTGCATGAGCCTTTGGGGTGATACCCGAGTAGCGTCCTCGGGCCGAACCTCTTACCTTTGGGCACAAACTGGTTCAACGCCGAGTCATGTAAAACGCGTTCCAGAGCACGACTTTTTCATCCAGCTAAGGCCGTCCTCAGTGCGGCCGCGCGGCTTGTATTCCAAACCGATAAGGCCGCGATAATCGATCGCATCGAGCGCACGAAAAATCGCGGAGAAATTGACTTCACCCTCGTCCGGCTCGGCGCGAGATGGCACAGCTGCAATCTGAACATGGCCGATCGAATCACGATGCTTCTCCAATCGCTTGATCAAATCACCTTCCATAATTTGTATATGATAAACGTCAAACAAAAGTTTGACATTCGGTTCGTCGATATCCTTGACGATCGATACGATATCATCGGATCGCGACACGAGGTAATGCGGCATGTCACGCGTGTTAAGCGGCTCGAGCAAAAGGGTGATGCCCTTTGGCGCGGCAAGCCGCGCCGCCATGCGCAAATTAGAAATGTAAGTCTTGAGCGCCTGACCGCGATTGCCGGAAATAACACCGGCCATGACGTGAATAACGGACGCGCCAAGTGCTGCAGCATAGCTCAAGGCTTGATCGAAGTCGCGGCGGAATTCAGCCTCACGGCCCGGCAGGGCAGCCACTCCCCACTCGCCCGCTTTAATATCGCCGGGCACTGTATTGAGGCCCGTCAAACTCACGCCCGCATTCGCGAGCCGCGCCTTAAGCACCTCGATGGGAAACTGGTACGGAAAATGGCATTCGACATGCGTAAATCCACATTTTTCTGCAGCATCGATGCGATCGAGAAACGGACGATCTGCAAACAGGAAGGAGATATTGGCTGTGTAATTTCGCATTCTTTTTAGTCGCGGCGCCTGCGGTCCATCCGCGCTGTGATCGGGGAGCGAGGCAACAGTTCGAGCCTTGCGAGTTTTGTCGGTAAAGGCATTCGCCGTCAAGTTGACTAATGCTTGCGGTCGATCTTTCGGCACTACCTTACAACTAAGGAGCATCGGCGTGATGGAAGACAGGCAGACACAGAAAAGATTGTCGTTACTATTCGTCAACAGCGGGATCTGGAATTCAATGGTATTGATCATAGGCGATCACAGATTCTTGAGCGGTGGCGCATCATGGTAACGTCATCGCATTCGTCGCTTGATCAATTTCGTCTGACCGGCCGGGTCGCAGTTATCACTGGCGCCGGCAGCGGCATAGGGCGATGCACCGCGGAGCTCTTCGCGGCCGTCGGCGCTCGCGTCGTGGTCGTTGATGTCAACCGGACTGCTGCTCAGACCGTAGTGGATGCCATCGCTGCCGTAGGTGGCGTTGCGTGGCCGAGCCAAGCTGATATCTCGCATGAGTCAGAAATTGAATCGATGTTCTCAGAAGTTGTCGAACGCGAGCGCTCTGTTGATATTCTTGTAAACAATGCGGGCACAGCCATACGGCATCCTGCGATCGAGCTATCACTGGCCGACTGGGATAAAGTTGTGGCCATTAACATGACGGGCACATTTCTGTGCGCTCGGGTAGCTGCCCGGCATATGCTGAAGAACGACCGCGGCGGGGTCATCGTAAACATTTCATCCATAATGGGTTTGTCGGGTGGCGGACTTTATCCCAACATTTCCTATCAGACGACCAAAGGAGCAGTCGTAAATATGACGCGCGCGTTAGCGGTGGAATGGGCAAAGCAAAAAATACGAGTCAACGCCGTTGCTCCAACTTATGTGAATACACCGTTCATTGCCGAATTAATGAAGCGACCGGAACTGGTGGAGAAAATCAATGGAATGACCCCCTTGGGGCGACTGGCAGAGCCAGAGGAGGTTGCAGCCGTGGTGCTATTCCTTGCGAGTCCGGCGGCTTCGATGGTGACAGGGCATACCCTACCGGTCGATGGCGGCTTTTTAGCGCAGTAACGGTTCCGAAAATCGCGTCAGGGAAGGAAACTAAAATGAGTGCGTCCGCGAAAATTGCCCTAGTCACCGGGGCCGGAACCGGGGTGGGCCGGGCGGTGGCGATCGCGCTGGCCAAGGCCGGCTACAATCTCGTGCTGGCCGGCCGCCGCAAGGAGATGCTCGACAAGGTCGCCGGCGAGATCAACGCGGTCGGCGCGCAGGCGCTGGCCGTGCCGACCGACGTGTCGAAGCGCGAGCCGATCCTGGCGCTGTTTGCCACTGTGAAGTCGAGCTTCGGCCGGCTCGATGTTTTGTTCAACAATGCCGGCATCGGCGCGCCGGCCATGCCGCTCGAGGACCTGCCGTTCGAGACCTGGCAGAACGTGGTGGCCACCAATTTGACCGGCATGTTCCTGTGCACCCAAGAAGCCATCAAGATCATGAAGAGCCAGTCGCCGCGCGGCGGCCGCATCATCAACAACGGCTCGATCTCGGCGCACGCGCCGCGGCCGTTTTCGGTGGCCTATACCTCGACCAAGCACGCGGTCACCGGTCTCACCAAATCGACCTCGCTCGACTGCCGGCAATACGACATCACCTGCGGACAGGTCGATATCGGCAACGCGGCGACGCCGCTGACCGAGCGCATGGTGCAGGGCGACGGCGTGCTGCAGCCGAGCGGCGCTAAGATGATCGAGCCGCGCATGCAGGCCGAGCATGTCGGCAACGCGGTGGTCTACATGGCCAGCCTGCCGCTCGACACCAATGTGCTGTTCATGACGGTGATGGCGAACAAGATGCCGTTTGTCGGGAGGGGTTAATATTTAGGAGGCCGCCGTAACCACCACCTTCACGCCCGTCCCCGCCATGCCCAGCACCGTCACGTCGCCAAGCGCTTTGACGAATGCTTTTCAAACGCGCTTACGCCTTGCCGTCTGTGCGCCGGTCAATTCAAGAGCAATGAGCAAACTCAAGGCCAGCCGAACCGATCGGTTGCGCACGCAAGCGAACCAAAGATTTCGACGTTGCTCAACTGGTAAACGAATTATCTTCCTTGAGCGTTGAGGCGCATACGGTCTGAATCGCGGGTGTGTCAGCGGCCCCGCCACTCCGGCTTGCGCTTTTCGACGAAGGCCTGCACGCCGGCACGAAAATCCTCGCTGCCGTAGGCCTCGCGTATGAGGTCATCGTCCTCGACGGGCATCGCAGTCAACACGCGCCGGATGGCTTCCTTAGTGACCCGCATTGTGATCGGCGCATGATGTGCGAGGCGATCGAGCATGTCGTCGACGCGGCCGCCGAGCTCATTTGGTTCGACAACGTGGCTCAAGAATCCCGCCTCGCGAGCTTCCTCGGCCGTCAGCATCTCGGAGAGAAGCAGCATGCGCTTGGCGCGCCCGACACCGAATTCCGCAAGCAGACGCGCATAGACGCCGGCAGCCAGGCAATTGCCAAGGGTCCGTGCGATTGGAACGCCAAAGCGCGCAGACGGCGTTGCTACCCGCAGGTCGCAAGCGCTTGCGATTGCCAAGCCGCCGCCGACACACCAACCTTCGACGACCGCAAGCGTCGGAATCGGTAATGTGTCGACGGCCTGCACAAATTTTTCGACCCGCTTTTCGTAAGCAGCGCCATCTTCGGCCGAGACGAAAGTGCGGAATTGCGCGATATCCGTTCCAGCGATGAAAGCCTTACCGCCAACGCCCGCGAAGGCGACGGCCCGAATGCTGCTGTCGGCGCGAATTCTCGAGCAAATACTTTCAAGCTGCTCATACATCGACCAAGTCATGGCGTTATGCGCATGCGGGCGGTCAAAGGCGACCCGTGCGATCGGACCGTCAGATGAATAACGAACGATCCCGTCGACTCCGCCTGGTGACGCCTTCTGCTCGCTCATAGGGATTTATCCTTTGAAAGATTCTCTTACACCGACTTTCGATGGGCCATACGTCAAAGTCGATAAAGTCGGACTGCATTATCATGAAACAACTTCATTTGGTCCGTCACCGGCCGGTCGGCCACCGACGCAAAGAAGCCGTTATAAATCGTCTCGAATGTGCCGGCGAGGCGATCGGGAGGATAATTGCTGGCAAACATACAACGATCGATGCCGAAGATCGAAATTGTGTCGCGGATCACCGGTCCGTTGGCCGCGACCGTCCAAGGCTCCCCCGCGCGACCCAGACCGGAAATCTTAATCGCAGCATTCGGCTGTTCGGCGATGGTTTCAAGTGCGCGTCGCCAGGCCGCCAGCCCCTCCTCGCTGCGGTTAGCCGGAAGCCCAGTGTGATTGACGATGATTAGCGTTCGCGGAAAATCCGCGGCAAGATCAGCGGCGGCATCGAGATGCCACCACGGCGTCTGCAGGTCATATGACAGTCCAAAATGCTCAAGGAGCGCATAGCCCTTTCGCCAAGTGGGATCATCCATTGATCCAGCAGCGCCGCGCCGCGCCGCGCCGGGGTTGCTCGCCGCCGCCGGCTTATGCCGTATGCCGCGAACAAGTGGGCTTTTTGCGTGCCCAGCCAGCACCTCCTCGATATTGGGCGAGCCCGACTCGGCATGGCCGATGCAGGCGCTCGGAAACCCGTATTCGCGACTGATCGTTTCGATCCAGCGGGTTTCGGCAACTGGATCGGCGCGATTCCATTCAGCCTCCATGTGCACAGTTTTCACGACCCGAAAGCGAGCGCTATCGCGACGATAGTCGGGGGGCAGGTAGTTCTGCCTCAGCGCGGAATAGTCACCGTAGCGAAATGGAATCGGAACGGGATCGCAGAGCCAGGGATAATAATTCTTGTCGAGGTCCCAAAAATGCTGATGCGCATCGATGATGGGAATGGTCATCTCGTGACCGGCGGGAACGCTCGCCATCTTTTACCTCGCCTATGTCTCGTAATGCCGCGTGCAAGCGCGGCTGCAATGGATTATGGTTAGCCTAGCAAGTCGCCGGCGTCCATCCGATCATATCCGCGCCGCTCAAACCGGGAGAGGAAAACGTGACTACAGCCACGGTAGGATTTGTCGGACTGGGCCTCATGGGGCAAGGCTTTACGCAAAGGCTTGTCGAGAAAAGCTATCGTATCATCGGCTTCGACACCGATGCGAGCAAGTCAAAAGCCGCAGCGGGTTGGGGCGTCACGCCGGCAAACAGCGCGGCGGAGGTTGCCGAGGCGGCCGATATCATTCTGGTCTGCGTGATCAACACCGCCGCCGTCGAGGATGTGGCACTCGGCCCGCGCGGCCTGATCGCCGCCCGCAGCCCGGCTGGAAAAATCATGGTCGACCATTCGACGACGGAATTGGAAGCGACCAAACGGATCGCCGCGTCGCTCGACCAGCGCGGAATGATGTTCGTCGATGCGCCGGTCTCCGGCGGCCCAGGCGCGGCCAAGGCCGGGACGCTTGCCATCATGGCGGGTGGGGCCGATGCCGCAATCACGCAAATTACGCCAGTCATGCGTGGTCTCGGCAGTATGACGCATATGGGCCCCGTCGGTACTGGGCAGGCGACCAAGCTCGTCAATCAGGCGATCGTCCTGACCAATTATTGCGTACTCGCCGAGGCGCTACGACTGGGCCAGGCCTATGGCGTCGACGTCGCGAAGATTCCTCAGGCGCTGAAGTCTGGTTTCGCCGGCTCCAACATGCTCGCGCCTGTGTTTCCCCAAATGCTCGCGGAAGATTTTGCGCCTCGGGGTTTTGCACGTCAGGTGCTCAAGGACCTGGAAATGTTGCAAGCCGCCGCCCGCGACCGGCATTTGGCGATGCCGATGGCGTCGCAGGCGTTGACCTTGTACCGGCTCCTGATTGCATCGGGAAAGAGCGAACTTGACGCCGCGGCGGTGGTGACACTTTACCCCCCGGGCGATATTTTGTGATCGGTTCACGCTCCGAGGCGCTTTCTGACCGAGTATCTCGACGAGCAGTGCGAGCGAGCGCCGAAAGAATGCCATCAGTTGAGCGGCGGCGCGTAGTACTAAAACTTGCTACGCCGCCTGAAAAGTCGAACGCGCACGTCGATGACGCAAACAGGTCTCGTGACGTACGCGGGTAAGGTTTTTAGTACACACAACAGTCAATTTTCTAATCATACCACACCTAAAATGAAGGTTCCCGATGAAGTCCACGAACTTGCCCGCTGACGGCACTTTTCTTGGAAGAGTTCGCAGTCCGAATGTGGCTCACCCAATCATTGTAACCGTGCATGATGGCACCGTCGTCGACATCACCTCGAAACAGGGGCCGACTGTTAGCGATGTTTGCGAAATGGATGATCCGGCGGCCTATGTTCGTTCGGCTGCTGGCAAATCTATTGGGACGCTCGATGAAATAACCGCCAATAGTTTTGATCCGACCCGTGACCCACCGAATCCCTTTCTCCTCTCACCCGTTGATCTCCAGACCGTGAAGGCTTCCGGCGTGACTTTCGTTGTCAGTCTGCTCGAGCGTGTCATCGAGGAACAAGCGCGCGGCTCGTCAGAGAAAGCGGATGCGATTCGTAATGATATTGTAAGCCTCATCGGAAAAGATCTTTCGACACTCAAGCCCGGCTCACGTGAAGCGATGGACATTAAAGCTAAACTGATCTCGCGAGGGGCTTGGTCGCAATATCTTGAGGTCGGCATTGGTCCAGATGCAGAAATATTCACGAAGTGCCAACCCATGTCGTCTGTGGGCTTCGGTGCGGATATCGGTTTGCATCCGATCTCTACCTGGAACAATCCAGAACCCGAGATTGCAATAATCGTGTCGAGCAACGGTCGAATCGTCGGTGCAACGCTTGGCAACGACGTCAATCTTCGGGACGTGGAAGGGCGTTCAGCCTTGCTCCTCGGCAAGGCCAAAGACAACAACGCATCGGCATCTCTTGGCCCATTCATACGGCTGTTCGACGCTTCAAACGGCGCGGCTCATGCTGATCATTGCGAGTACGGGCACAAGCCATGGCAGAAGGGATACAAAGACGAGGCGCGCGATAAACGCGACACCGAAGCGCTGTACCGATTCCACGCAGAATGGGCGATGAAACACGGTCCAAAATACACGGCGTTTAACCACGACTTCGGCAGCAGCGGGCCGCGTGAAGACAGTCCGGAAATGATGGAACACCACAAAGCGCAATTGAAAAAGTATCGCGCACGCTAATGTTCATTCGGCCGGTCAACCGCCTCTGCGGCGCCTGAGCGTCGCATGTTCATCAGCCGTCGGCGATCGCCGGGGAACACCAGCTCGCGCACGGCGGCGCGGAAAGTCGTGCAGCTTGGGTGGCCTTTGCCGCTTATCCGCCGGTTCTCGAGCCGGGTATCGACGAGATTGGCTGATTGTTTAGCCCCTTGAAAGTGCAAAGGCTCACGGCGGATTGACCGAACTCTGCAACGCCGATCTCACCGACACGCAGATACGCGCTCTCAGGGGGCTCGATTTCAGCTTCTCGACGTTCGGAAAAACTATGCCCTTTTTCGGCAACATTCTGCCGACCCTCCGCAGCTATAGTGGGATTGAATAGTGTACTCTTCAGTGACAGCTCCAGCTCTCGCGAGCGAACCTAGTCTGGATCGCAAGGTAACACCCCTATGAAGGCTGCTTTCATTGAACAA
>OCZT010004440.1_pt1 | contig 14130 bp, 3 predicted proteins | sample 1539031 | NCBI WGS metagenome assembly OCZT01 (sample SAMEA3539308, study PRJEB22396) | soil metagenome | biome: tundra; feature: field; material: soil | place: USA | collected 2010-05 | depth 0.15 m
GGTTCGGCGACATCGACCGGCTCCAGGAACTGGTGCCGGTCGCGGTGAAGGCAGCCCGCGCCCACCTGGAAGAACGCCGCGAGGATTACGACCAGACGGTGGACGAGCCGCTGAACGAGTACCGGGAGCGTGTCAAGGTATGGCGGCAGGAAAGCCTGCTCGACGTCCCGGCTCAGTTCCGTACCCGCCGCGGGCAGCAGGTCGACGAGACCGCGGGCCGACTCAACCAGATGATCACCGAGCTGCACACGGCCGGAGAGCCGCTGCTGCGCATCCTCGCCGTGCTGGACGGTACCCGATGAGCTACGACTCGCTAACCAACCGCGGTGACTACCTCTCCCCGCATTACCTCGCCGAGGTCCTGCCGCGCGAGCTGGCTAAGAAGGGCGGTCTTCGCGCCCAATGGGCGGAGCGGGACAAGGAGGGAACGGCCAGCCCCGTTAAAGAGCTGCGTGCACTGAAGCGCGGCTACTTCGCCGCACGCCCCGACCTCGCCGATTTCGCGCAGCACGCCGCCGAGGGTGACCTAGTCACCGAGGATGAGCGCCGGACTCACGATAAGGCCGTCAAGAAGCAGAACGATGATGTGCTCCGCGCTCTGGGTTTCGAGGCTTCTCGCGGCTTGGTGGACGCCGAGCGATCTGGGGAGACGCTCGGAGTGCCGGTCGGGTACCGGGGACAAAACGTAATAGCGATCGACTGCGGCTGGGCCGCCGACACCGACGCCGCGCTCGACGCCGCCCGGGCCGGGCGGCTGCTCGATCCGGTCGAGACCGGGAGCAACGAGCGGATCACGGCTGGCGCCAAGCTGGTCCGCTGGCTGTTCGATACCGATGAGCCGCCCCGGTACGTGCTGCTGCTGCACGGCGGCGTGATCATCCTCGCCGATCGCCTCACCTGGGCCGAGGGCCGGTACCTCGCGGTCAGCCTGGACACTGCGATCGACCGCGCCGACCAAGCCGAGCTGGAGACGATCGCCGCGCTGTTCAGCGCCGACGTCTTGCAGCCGCCCGCCGAGGGCGGCAGCGAGCAGCTCGCCCACTGGGTCGACCAATCCCGCAATTTCGCTGAGGGGGTGTCTCCTGAGCTCCGCGAGGGCCTGCGCGAGTCGGTGCAGATCATCGCCAACGAGGTACTGGATCGGATCCGCTCTCATGGGCTCGAGCCGGGAGATGTCGCAGAACCCGGCGATCTGGCGAAGGAGCTGGGTAGGCAGGCGTTGCGGTACCTGTACCGGATCCTGTTCCTGCTGTACGCGGAGGCGCGCCCGGAGCTCGGCATTTTGCCGGCCGACGACCAGGACTACATCGCGGGCTACAGCATGCAGCGCCTCGGGGAACTGGTCGCCCGCCGGCTGATCGGCGAGGAGGCGCGGACCGGGTTCCACCTGTTCGAATCGCTGGACCTGCTGTTCCGCATGGTCAACGACGGCCACCGGGCGCGCGGGACTGCGAGCACGGAAGGGCTGTCCGAGGGCGACGGGCTCCGCTTCGAATCGCTCAAGGCCGACCTGTTCGAGCCGTCGAAGACCCGGCTTATCGGCCGTATCCCCGATCCCCGTTACGACGACGAGGCTCCCCTGCTCGACACCCGGCTGCGGGATGAGGCGCTGTACAAAGTATTGCGTCGGCTGATGCTCGCCAAGGGCAGCGGGAGGAAGGGCAAGAACCAGCGCGGCGGGTTCATCTCCTACGCCCAGCTCGGCATCAACCAGCTCGGCGCGGTGTATGAGGGGCTGATGTCTTATAGCGGCTTCATCGCCGCAGAGGTACTGTACGAGGTCGCCAAGAAGGGCGACCCGTCCGGCGGCTCCTGGATGATCCCCGCGTCCAAGGTCCCCGGCTACACCGACGTGTTCGTCAAGGAGAAAGACGAGAACGGGTTCCCCACCGGGGAGCGGGTCCGGTACCGGCCCGGGTCGTTCGTCTACCGGCTGGCCGGCCGAGACCGGCAGACCAGCGCCTCCTACTACACGCCGCACTCGCTGACCAGCGTCACCGTGCAGCTCGCCCTAGAGCAGCGGATCAAGGAGGAGGGCCGTCCCGTGTCGGCCGCCGAGGTGCTGCGCTGGCGGGTGTGCGAGCCCGCGCTGGGCTCCGGTGCGTTCCTCAACGAGGCCATCGACCAGCTCGCCGCCCTGTACTTGCGGCTACGCGAGGAAGAGACCGGTGACCGTCTCGAACCGGACGAGCGTGCCTTCGCCCTGCAGAAGATCAAGGCCCACATCGCCCTGCACAATTGTTACGGCGTCGACTTGAACGAGACCGCCGTCGAGCTCGCCGAGGTCTCGATCTGGCTCAACGTGATGCACCGCGGCCTCCAGGCCCCTTGGTTCGGCCTGCACCTAGTCCGCGGCAACTCTCTAATCGGTGCCGGGCGGCGGCTATACCCGCCAGAGAAGCTGTCCAAGGGAGAGTGGCTGAAGTCGGCACCCGAAGACGTGCCGTTCTCCGCTGGCTCGATTCCATCCGGACACCTCCATCACTTCCTGCTGCCCGCCGAGGGCTGGGGCGCCGTCGAGGGGGAAAAGGAAGCGAAGGAGCTCGCTCCGGAGGACACGAAACGCCTCGCCGACTGGTGTAAGTCGATCCGCAAGCCCCCGTCGCCCAGGAAGTCTCCTGGGCATAAGCTCTCCCAGGTCCAGCGTTTGCAGGAGCTCGCAGGCCGCGCCGAGTACCTGTGGTCCCTAGTGACCGAGCGCCTGCGCATCTCCGAACGCGAGATTAGCCGCACCATCGACGTCTGGGGCGCGGAGGATCTCCCAGTAGCGCAGGAGGCTAAGCCCCGTGACGAGATCCTCGATGACCTGACAAGCCCGGGCACTCCGTTCTGGCGCCTGAAGACAGTCATGGACGCCTGGTGCGCCCTGTGGTTCTGGCCAGTCGACCAAGCCGGGCTGCTCGACGGCTCCGACGACATCTATGCTACGGAGCCCGTTCCCCAGCCCGTCATCGTGGAACCGGACCCCGAGCCGGAAACCTTCTTCCCGACCACATACGTAAAGGCATCCCTCTTCGAGGACGAACCGGAACAGCTCATCCTCGCCGCCCCGTCCCAGCGAAAGCCCAACCCCGCGAAGAAGCCCCGCGTCGTCCGCCCCGTAGTCCCGCTCAAGGACTTCGAGGACTGGCTAGAGTTCGCCGAGTCCGTCCTCGGCCGCCAGGACATCCCCGCCGACTCTCTCGCAAGGCACTTCACCACCCTGAGCCACCTGTCCGACCACGAGAACCAACTCGAGCCCTACATGGGCATGGATCCCTTCCAGCTCCTTGGCCAGCGTTTCCCCTGGCTGGACACTGCGGTAGACATCGCCACCCAGCAAGGCTTCTTCCACTGGGAACTCCAGTTCGCCCAGATCTTCGCCGATGGTGGTTTCGACCTGCAGCTAGGAAATCCCCCGTGGGTCCGGCCGGACTGGGACGAGGCCGTCGTCCTAGCTGAACTGGATCCGTGGTTCAAGCTCACGTCCGAGAGTTCGGTCGAGAAGTGGCGGTCGCGGAAGAAGCAGGTCCTGTCTGCGGAGTCAGCGCTGCGGTTCTTCCTGGACGAGATGACCGCCAACACTGGCCTCTCTACGTTCCTGGCGGACACGGCGACGTACCCCCTGGTATCGGGCACGCGGCCTGACCGGTACCGCGGATTCATGTACCAGGCGTGGGCACACGCAGGATCACATGGCACGATCGGCCTCCTGCATCCTGACACGCACTTGGAAGGAGTCCGGGAAAAGAAACTGCGTGCCGCCGCATACCATCGGCTACGAATGCACGCTAGCTTTGTTAATGGTGGAAACTGGGCGTTCCCTCTACCTTTGGGTAACTCGCTTGAGTTCGGTATGCACATCTACGGACCGCCCCGCAACGTGCGTTTCATGCAGGCCAGCTTGCTATATGGTGCAGCGGTCTTCAGCGAGTCGCTGCAGCACGATGGATCGGGCGAGTTTCCCAGAATCAAGTATCAAGGGCACTGGGATTGCCGCCCGCATAGGGCCCGCATTATCCAGGTCAATGAGGAACGGCTGACGCTTTGGCGTTACCTGCTCGATCGAGCTGGTGAGCCGTTGGATGAGACGCCACTAGTTCATGTGATCACGACAGCGGAGTTGGCCGCTATGAGAAAGCTTGCCGAATTTGATATGCGTTTGGGGATATGTGATCGCATATCCGGTGGATTGAACGAGACGACTGCAGAGCGAGATGGGCTTATCCGTGAACAAGTGAGCGCTCCGAATAAATGGTCTGAGGTCGTGTTGCAAGGACCGCACTTCTTCGTCCTAACACCGTTCGCAAAGCAGCCACCGGATATGGGCAGGCAGGGCAAGGTTTGCGACCTAACCAAACTCGCGGTGGATGCAGTGCCGACGACCAAATACCGCCGTGACTGCGATCTCGACCAGTACCGCCAGGCCCAAGATCAGTGGTTGGACCACAGCCTTCCCGAACCGATTATGCGTCCCAGCACTGAGTTTTACCGTCTCGCCTGGCGTCGGCAAATTGCGGATAACAGTGAGCGCAGCCTCATTGCAGCGCTAATACCGCCTGGTCCGGCTCATGTCGACCTTGTGCACAGCCTGGCTTTCGATTCTACCTACGAGACGGCTCTGATGGCTGGCTTCTGGGCGGCGACTCCAGTCGAGTATCTGCTCCGTGTGACCGGGCGCGGTGACCTGAGAAAGGCCGATGCCAAGATCATGCCATCTCCAGATCCTGACCATCCATTGGCGGGCGACCTGCTCCTGCGCACGCTGCGGCTGAACTGCCTAACGGGCGCCTACGCGGATCTTTGGCGTGAGCTGTATGACCCGGCGTGGCAAGCAGAAGGTTGGGCCTATGAGTGGCCGAGATTGAACGCGCTCGGACATGTCGGCGATGCCTGGACATGGGATACGCCTCTGCGGGCGGATATGGAGCGGCGGGCAGCGTTCGTGGAGATCGACGCGTTGGTGGCGGTGTGGCTCGGGTTCGAGATCCAAGAGTTTCTCGCTGCCTATGAGTCCCGGTTCGCCGTTCTCGCGGATCATGAGAACGATATGTATTTCGACGCCACGGGGCGAAGGGTCGCGGCTGATTATAACCAGTGGGGGCACGGCCAGACGAAAGAGCACTGGAAGCAGTTCGAGAAGTACCTGGAGGATCCAGCAGCAAACCCCGCGCCGGACGGATACGTCCCGCCGTTCTATAAGGCAGATCGGGTCGAGGAGTACCGGCAGGCGCATGCAGTGTTCAGTGAGCGGCTGCGGAAAGTGCGGGGGGAGGGTGACATGCGGTGAGACCGACACTGGCCGCAGAAGAACTCAAAACCAACCTCACCCAGTACCTATCCACGACGTTCGCGCTGGCGGATCCGCCGGTGCGAGAGGCGCTGGAGAAGTTCCTCAACCACCCGGTGAATGGGATCTTCCGTGGACCGTACCTGCGCATCCGGACGCCGTTCCGGCCCGCCGACGAGGGCTGGCGGGACATCCTGGAGTGGGCACCGGAGCAGCCCGTTCCGTACCTGCACCAGGCGAAGGCGTGGCGTCGGCTATCGAGCCTCAACCGCGAGCCGCAGCCGACGCTGGTGACGACGGGCACCGGGTCGGGGAAGACCGAGGCGTTCCTCATCCCGGTCCTTGACCACTGCCGGCGGGCCAAGCAGGCGGGCAAGCGACGCGTGAAGGCCGTCCTGCTCTACCCGATGAACGCGCTGGCCACTGACCAGGCGATGCGGATCAACGATCTCCTGCTCCGTCCCGAGCTCAAGGACGTCACCGCCGGGCTGTACATCGGCGAGGCACCCGACACCACATACCCCCGGGTGCTGACCGAACGGTCGGAGATCCGGTCCCAGCGGCCGGACATCCTGATCACGAACTACAAGATGCTGGACCTGCTGCTCCAGCGCGGCGAGGATCTCTCGTTGTGGCAGGACGCGGACATCGCCTACGTGGTGGTGGATGAGTTCCATACCTACGACGGCGCTCAGGGCACCGACGTGGCGATGCTGCTGCGCCGCCTGGCCGCCGCCACGAACCACTCACAGCCCGGCAAACCCCTCGGAAACATCTGCCCGGTCGCGACATCGGCCACGCTGGGGGAGGGCGGGGACGAGGCGCGTATCCGGGAGGTCGCCGGGCAGGTCTTCGGCACCGCGTTCGATGAAGGCTCGGTGATCACCGAGCGGCGGCTGCCTGCTGAGGGGTTCCTCGGCGAGATCGACTACTCGCTTCCCCTTCCGGCGCCGCAGGAATTCGCGGGGCTGGGCCACCCGCGGGTGGATGACCAGGCGATGGCGGAGATCGCCAAGCTCGTCACCGGTCAGGAGATCACCGACCGGGCGGAGCTCGGGCGGGTGCTGCGGACTCACATCCTGACGCACGCGTTGATGGACGTGCTCGGCGAAAGGCCGTCCACATCCGGCGAGGTGCTGGACCTGCTGCCCCGGAAGGGCGCTTATAACTGGGGCGAGGCGTTCCGGCGCTTCCCGCAGCAGACAGCGGACGCGCTCGCGCGGTTCGTGGCGTTGCTGTCGGAGGCCCGGAATCCGGACGACGTGACCCGGCCGTTCCTGCATATCGAGACGCATCTGTGGATCCGGCCGCTCAGCCGGGTGCTCCGGGTCATCAGCCCGAACCCGAGGTTCGCCTGGTTCGGGGAGGTGAGTCCGGAGACGGAGACCACTCAGGGCGGGGTCGCCCGCGAGTCGCTGCCCGCCGTGTACTGCCGTCACTGCGGGCGTTCCGGTTGGGCGGCGCTTTCCCCGGAGAAGGACCCGCAGCAGCTGGTGCCGGACCCGGCGAAGATCTACCGCGCGTCAGTGTCCAGCAAGCGCCTGGTCCGGCCGTTGATCGCCGCGACCGGTGAAGAGGTTACCGCCTGCGCGACCGGCCAGCCCGGCACGGTCACTGTCCTCATGCTCGACCCCGCCGGTGACCGCATCCGCCCGCTGGACCCCGCTAAGGATCTCGGCCAGGACGTCGTGGACATACCGGTACTCGGTGACATGCGGCACGACAAGGATGGCGTCTACGCCGCCGAGCATGACCGGTGCCCGGCGTGCGGGATGGACGACGGGACCCGGTTCCTCGGCGCGGGCCTGGCCAGCCTGGCCTCGGTCGCCATCACCGAGCTATTCACCGGCGGGCAGCTTCAGGACCCGCAGCGCAAGACACTGCTGTTCAACGACGCGGTCCAGGACGCGGCGCACCGCGCCGGGTTCGTCGCCAGCCGCTCCTACTCCTTCTCCCTCCGTACGCTCGTCGCGGCGATCCTGCACGACGGCTGCGGTGAGGCGAACCTGAACGACCTGATCGCGGACGTGATCACCAAGGCGAGCGCGCCCCAGTGGCTGACCACCGTGGTCCCGCCCGACCTGCACGGCCGCCAGGACGTGGACCGGCTGCTCGCGGGCGAGAACTCCGGGTCGAAGGACACGTGGGAGCTGATCGCCCAGCGGCTGGCCTTCCAGATGGTCCTGGAGTTCGGGCTCCGTTCCCGGATGGGCCGCACCCTGGAACTCACCCGGACCGCCGCCGTCGAGGTCCCGCTGACGGACCCGGCGCGGATCGCCGCTCTCGCGAAGGACCTCCAGCTCAGGGGCCCCGTCACCGCGATGAGTGACCTGCCAGGCCCGGACCGGTACGTGGTCCTGGTCCGGGGCATCCTGGAGCGGCTCCGGATGAGCGGCGGCATCACCCACCACTGGCTGGAGAACTGGATTGATGTCGCTGGAACCAAACGGTACGGCGCGATCTGGGGACGACGCCAGGACGGCATGCCCGCGTTCCCCAGCGGTGTCTCGGCGCCCCGGTTCCTGACTGGCCAGCGCAAGCGGGGCAGCGAGTTCGACGCGGCGGACACCCCTCAGGGCTGGTACGTGAACTGGACCGCCCGCTGCCTCGGGATCGGCGCACAGGAAGCGGCACTCTACCTGCCCAGGCTGCTGCAGCTTCTTGCGGATGAGGACGTGCTCGCGATGCGGACCGCCAGCGACGGCGCCACCCGGGTCTACGGGCTGCGGCCCGGTCACATCGGAGTCCGGCTACTGCAGACCGCGGAGGTCCCGGGCGCGACGCTCGGCTGCGACACCTGCCACTGGCAGCAGGTCGCCTACCCGGAACGGCGTGCCGACTGGATCGGCCAGCCGTGCCCCCGGTACCGCTGCACGGGCACGCTCACCGCGATGACCGACCGGGAGCACGAGAAGGACTACTACCGTCAGCTCTACTCCGAGAGGCAGCCGTACAAGGTGGTCACCGCCGAGCACATCGGCGCCATGACCCGCGCCCAGCGGGAACGGGTGGAGCGGGCCTTCCGCGACGGCACCCGGTACAACGACCCGAACGTCTTGTCCTGCACCCCCACCCTGGAACTCGGCATCGACATCGGCGACCTGTCCGCGGTCATCCTCGCGTCGGTGCCGCGCCGCCCGGCCAGCTACGTGCAGCGCGCGGGCCGTGCCGGGCGGCGCACCGGGAACGCGTTCCTGGTCACGTTCGCCGGACGGCGGGAACGCGAGCAGTACTTCCTCGCCGAACCCCGTGACATGATCGCGGGCGAGATCGTGCCGCCCGGGTGTTACCTGTCCGCCGTCGAGATCCTCCGCCGCCAGTACCTAGCCCACCTGGTCGACCTGGCGGCCCGGGGCCGGTTCTCCAGTGTGCTCCCGATACCGCGCCGGGCGTCGGTGCTGTTCGGCGACACCGGCTGGCTGAACCGGCTCCGCGACGCCGCCCTCGCCGGCGGCGCGGCCCTCGCCGATGCGTTCCTCGCGCTGTTCCCCGCGTACCTCGACCCCGCTGCCGCCGCCGAGCTACGCGACTTCGCCGCCGCCGGGCTGAAGGACAAGGTCCGCGAGGCCGAGGACACCTGGAACCGGCGGCTGGAGGACCTGCGGGACCGGATCAGCGCGATCGCGGAGGCGGTCGCCGTCCTGGTGCCGTCCGACCCGGTGCAGGCTGCTCAGATCCGCGAGCTCAACGCCGAACGCCGCGGTGTGCAGAAACAGATCGGTGCTATCAGCCGCACCGACGCGCACGGCGCCCTGACCGAGCTCGGGCTGCTGCCCAACTACTCCCTGATCGACGTGCCGACGACGCTGGAGGCCACCCTCACCTGGCAGGACGAGGGCAAGGACGGGAACAAGGTCTACCTCGGCGAGCTGCGTGAGTACAACCGTTCTGCCCGCCGGGCCCTGTTCGAGCTCGCGCCCGGGAACCACTTCTACATCCAGGGCTATCACCACAAGATCACCGGCCTGGACATCGGCCGGCCGTCCCGGCCGCTGTGGGAGCACTGGCGGATCTGCTCCGACTGCGGCTACGTCCGCGAGGAGCTCGCGTCCTCCGACACCAGCCCCTGCCCGCGCTGTGACAACACGCAGCTCGGCGACGCCAGCGCCCTGCACAAGGTCCTGCGTCCCAGCAGGGTCACCTCCCACGACCGGCGGGACGACGCGCGGATCTCCGACGACAGCGACGACCGGGACCGCCAGTTCTACGAGCGGGCGTTCGCCGTGGACGTCGACCCCGAGCACATCGAGCCCGGTTCGTGGCGCCATGCCAACCGGACGTTCGGCGTGGACTTCACGCGACGCGCTGTGGTCCGCACCTTCAACCTGGGCGTCAGGCGCCCGGACCTTCAGGGGACCGACCGGCTCGCCGGGCAGGACACCCGGATCGGGAAGTTCTTCACCTGCGTCTCGTGCGGCGGCACGGCCACGGATAAGCCGGCCGGCCCCTCCCAGGCCGATCCGCTGGTCAGCTCGGGCTACAGCCAGCCCAGCCACCACCGGCTCTGGTGCCCGCAACGGCGCGGCACCGGGCCCGGCGACCACGCCGAGCTGATCCTCGCCCATGTGCTGCCCACCGAGGCGATCCGGGTCCTGCTCCCGGTCGCCACCGCCCTGGTGAACGAGCGCGTCGCGTCGTTCGCGGCGGCGCTGATGGCAGGTGTGGCGAAGAAGTACGGCGGCGACCCCGACCACCTCGCGGTCATCACCGCCACCATGCCTGACCAGGAAACCGGCCGCCGACGCCAGTTCCTCGTTCTGCACGACACCCTCCCCGGCGGCACCGGCTACCTGCACCGGCTCGCCGACCAGGAAGAACTCCGGAAGGTCCTGGTCAGTGCCCGCGAAGTCATCGCCGGGTGCCGGTGCGCGGACGACGGCAAGCGCGCCTGCCACCGCTGCCTGCTCAGCCACATCGACGACGACAAATGGCCCCTCGTCTCCCGCACCGAGGCGCTTTCCATGCTGGATGACCTGCTGCAGGACTGGACGACCACCTCGGTGGCCAGCACCCGGGAGATCTCGCTGGCCGGCCAGGTGGAAAGCGAGCTGGAGGCCAGGTTCTGGAAGGTGCTCAAGAACTGGGCGGCAGCCGAACCCGCCGTTTCGCTGACTCCGGCCGCCACCGTCAACGGGCGGTCCACCGCCTCGCTCCGGACAGACAGCGCGCACTGGCAGGTCACCATGCACCACCGGGCCAGAGGCACCATCCCGGATGTGGAGTTCGCCCGGACCGACCAGAACGCCGCCAAGGTCGTCGTGTACCTGGACGGCTACAAATATCACGCATCGTTCAATGAAAACCAGATCGCCGAGGACGCCGACAAGCGAGCCGGGCTGCGCGCGGACGGAACCGTGGTGTTCCAGTTCGACTGGGAAGCCGTCGATGAGATGGCCGACGACACGATCACCGAGAACATGCCCTGGCCGCCATACCGCGGCAACGCACAGGCGCGTGCCCGGACGGCCTACCAGAAGACGGGCAGTGACCCGGCGGAGCTGCCCGGCACCATCTGGTGCAACCCGGTGCGGACCCTGTTTGCGTACCTGGCTGACCCTGACCCGATGGGCTGGTTGCGCCGCGCGGAGGCCGCGGTGGCTGGCCTCTTCACCGGTCCGGCCCGCGTGAACTCCGAAACATTGACAGAACGGATCGTGGCATCTCTGCTGGGGCAGCCGCTTCCCGCGGGTGGCGACGGCCCCATCGGGCTCGCCCAGGCCACGGACGACAACGACTGTGCTGTCACGGTCATCCTCGACCCGCGGGCCAAGAGCGAGGAAAACCCCCTCGGCGGGTGGACCGCGCTGACCGTCCTCGATGACCGGCTCGCGGCGATCTCGGCGGACACCAAGGCGCATCGCCGCCGGTGGGCGGCGTGGCTGTACTGGGGGAACATCGTCCAGTTCCTGTCCGACGGGGCCGGTGACGGCGACCAGATCGCCTACACCAACCTGGAACTGTTCGACCCTCACCTGCTGGTATCCGCGCTCAAGGTCGCGAGCTCCTCCGGGCTGCGTACGTATTACTCGCTGAACCGGCGCAGCCAGGCGGAGGCTACCCCGTGGGCCGCTTCCCTACCGCAATCCCCTGCGCCGCCGCTCGGCATGGACGTGTCCTGGCCGGTCGACATCATCGCCCCCGAGGTCGGGCCGCTCGCGCACCGGCTCGCCGGCCTCGGCGTTCCCGCCCCGGCCGAGGACCAGATCGGTTACGAGCTCAACGACCAGGGGTGGCAGGCGGAGGTTGCCTGGGCCGACCCGCGGGTCGCGATCGTCGCGGACGGGGACAAGGAATGCGTCGCCGCGTTCGCGGCGGCGGGGTGGGACGCGCGCGTGGCGGCTGACTGGCCGCCGGAGGAACTGGCCGCGCGGATCATGGGAGGGAGCAGGTAGTGGCCCGGTTGCGGCTCACGGAAAAGGCCGACAAGGAGATCGACAAGCTGGACCGGTCGGTCAAGGGTGCCATGTGGGACTTCATGCGGAAATTCCGCCAGGACCCGGCCAACCCTGGTCTCCGCCTTAAGCAGCTCCAGGGTGACTCACGGCTTTACTCGGCGCGGGTCAGCGATGACTACCGGGCGCTGATGCTGCACGTGAAGGACGACGAGTACATGCTGGTCACGGTCAAGCACCGCAGCGAGTCCTACGACAATCTGGAGCGGTACGCCTACCAGATCAACCAGGTCACCGGCGGGATTGATGTCTATGACATGGCTTCACTCGCCGGAACCGTCAAGCCGTCCGCGCCAGCGGGCCCGCCGCCGTTGTTCGCGGGCTACTCGGAGTCGCAGCTGATCGAGCTGGGAGTGGGCAGGCCGCTGCTATCGACGATCGGGAGGATCACGACAGAGGAGCAGCTTCTCGAATTCACCGAATGCTTTCCGCGGCTCACCGCCGACGTTCTGTTCGCCTTGCACGACGGCGCTTCCGTTGAGGAGGTAATGGAGCGGGTCACCGCCCCAGTCGCGGCCGGGGAACCGGTTGACCCGACGGACTACGCGGCGGCGGTCGCCCGGCCCGCATCTCTCGTCACCACCGATGATGAAACGCTGCAGGCCATCCTTCAGGGAGGCTTCGAACGCTGGCAGGTGTACCTGCATCCGGCCCAGCGGCGGGTCGTCGAACGGTCCTACAGCGGACCCGCCCGAGTCAGCGGGGGCCCAGGTACAGGCAAGACCATCGTCGCGCTGCACCGCGTGAAATGGCTGGTCGAGCGGTTGCCTCCTGACAGCTCCGGCCAGGACGTGCTGCTGACGACGTTCAACAAGAACCTCGCCGCCGACCTGCGGCAGCGGTTGCTGCTGCTCGGCGGCCCGGAGCTCCTTGACCGTGTCGATGTGATCAACATTGACCGGCTCGCCACTCAGGTCGTCAACGAAACACAGCCGGGCGTCCGGCTGCACTGGATGGATGACCCCAAAGCCATCGACCTGTGGCGCGAGGTGCTGCTAGAGCTGGGAGAGTCCCGCTGGGACGCCGAGTTCCTGCACGACGAGTGGTCCCAGGTCGTGCTCGGGCACGCGATCACCTCCCAGCAGGAGTACTTCCGTGCCCGCCGCGCCGGGCGGGGCCGGCAGCTCAACCGGGCGCAGCGCGCAGTGATCTGGGAACTCGTCGAGCAGTTCACCAAGCGGCTGGACGAGGCGAACCTGTGGACGTTCCGCCGGGTGGCCGCGCACGCGGCACGGCTGGAGCAGCAGCTCGCGGCCACCCGCGAACCCCGGTACCGGCACATCGTCGTGGATGAGGCGCAGGACCTGAGCTCGGCGCACTGGATGCTGCTGCGAGCCATGGTCAGCCGCGGGGCGAACGACCTATTCCTCGCAGGTGACACCCACCAGCGGATCTACGACAACTACGTGTCCCTGGGCAGCCTCGGCATCCAGATCCGGGGCCGCTCGTCACGGCTGACCCTCACCTACCGCAGCACGCACGAGATCCTCACCACCGCGTCGCGGATCCTCGGCACCGAATCGTGGGACGACATGGATGACGGAACGGACACCCTGAACGGCTACCGGTCCGTGCTCCGAGGCCCGCAGCCAGAGTTCCACGCGTATAGGAGTTGGCAGGAAGAACTCGACGGAATCCTCCACCAGGTGCGGGAGTGGACGGGCGGCGGCGCTTCTATCGCAGTGTCCGTGCCCACCAAGAAACAGGTCGAGCAGGTCGAGAGCTACCTGACTGCTCACGACGTGCCCGCCGGGTCGATCGGCCCGGACGGGCCGCGCCTGCACGACGGAGTGCACGTCGGGACCCTGCAGCGGTTCAAGGGACTGGAATACCAGCGGATGATCCTCGCCGGAATCACCGACGCGGCCGTCCCCGGCCAGCGCGCCGCCGCCGACCCGGCGCGTCAGCAGCGCGAGCTGATGCGGGCACGGTCGCTGCTCTTCGTCGCGGCCACCAGGGCACGCGACGCGCTAGTCATCTCCTGGAACGGCCAGCCCAGCCGCTTCCTCCCCCCGACGTCATGAGGACCATCCCCGGCCGGTAGACCCTCATCGCCCGATCGGATCCGGCGGATGGGCTCCCTCCGGGATGCCAGCTATGTGTCCTGTCCAGTTAGAGGTTGCGAGGGCACTGAGCCCCGCTCAACTCGACCAGGCCATGACCACCTGGCCATCGCCCACACACTGAATCGCCCGCGTACGGCCCGCTGGAGGCCACGTTCCATTAGTAACGTTAGTTAGTCGTTGGCGATGTCCGGGACCTTGCGGCTCGGCCGCGGCATCACCTGGAGCACTAGCGCAAGGACGCCCAGCCACAGGCACGCGTCTCCGATGGAGGCGTGCCCGGCTCCATGCACGCCCGGTAGCGGGCCGATGGGATTGCTGACGCCGCCGAGCACGACCCACTGGG
>OCZT010004442.1_pt1 | contig 14123 bp, 9 predicted proteins | sample 1539031 | NCBI WGS metagenome assembly OCZT01 (sample SAMEA3539308, study PRJEB22396) | soil metagenome | biome: tundra; feature: field; material: soil | place: USA | collected 2010-05 | depth 0.15 m
GCTTTGTTTCCCGGAGATGGGTTTTCGTAAATAGGTTGATTGTTTTGTTCGAAGTAATGTTTGAAATCATTGATCAACAAAACTGTTTTATCAAACATATTTCTGTTCACACAACGGTTCATCAAAATGGTTTCGGCACCAAACATTTCAGGTACTTCAGTCAAAATGGTACTACCACCCTGAGCAATAAGAAAATCGGAGAAAACTCCCAACAATGGATTTGCAGTAATTCCCGAGAACCCGTCGGAGCCTCCACATTTCAAACCGATTTTCAGTTCTGAAATGGGCACATCCACGCGTTGATCTTTAGATACAACTTCATAAATTTCGCGCAACAACTCCATGCCTGTTTCGTCTTCGTCATCTACTTTTTGCGTTTCCATAAATTTGATACGCGATTCATCTATATCGCCCAGCATTTCACGGAAAGCTTTTACCTGATTGTTTTCACAGCCTAAGCCTACGATTAATACACCACCGGCATTGGGATGCATCACCATGTCGCGAAGAATTTTGCGGGTATTCTCGTGATCCTCGCCCAATTGTGAACAACCGTAATTATGTGGATAAGCAACGATTGCGTCCACACCTTTACCTTGAGTTTCAGTACGAAGCGTTTCAGCCAACGAATTGATAGTACCGTTTACACAACCTACCGTTGGGATAACCCAGATTTCGTTCCTCACCCCTACTTCACCATTCGCACGTTTATACCCTTTGAAAGTAATGTCTTTTTTAGGTATATCCAACGAAACTTCATGTGGTTGATATTCATAATCAAGCACACTATCCAGGTTTGTTTTAATCGTTTTTTCGTTAACCCAATCTCCCTGAGCAATGTCCTCACGAGCGTGTCCGATTGGATATCCGTATTTGATAATATGAGAATTAGCCGGCAACGCAGTCAGAGCAAATTTATGCCCGGCCGGTATGTCTGCATTAATAGTTATTTCTACTCCGTCAACAGATATTTTCTCAGCTTTTTGCAAGTCTACCAAAGCCACAGCAACATTGTCGGAGACATTTATTTTTATATATTTCATTTTTATAAAGTAAACGAGTTTATGTGTATACAGCTACACAATCTATTATATAGTCAATAAGCATACGAGCAAACATCACATTTCCTCGTATACTTAAACCAAATATCTATTTAAATAATTGCTTTTACAGTTTCGTACATACCTTTTTCCTGAATTGATGTCAAATTCTCAACTATTTTGGCAGTCAATCCTTCAACAAGATTCAAATCTTCGCCCCAGATAAAATCTGCTGCTAAAACGCCCTGAGCAACTTTTGCCACATCTCCGGTACTCCAAAGTTCTGTCAACAAGTCGGTAATGGCTTTGTCATCGTTAGGTACAATCTCTACATCGCCACGTTTACCTCCTTTGTAGTAAGTAATAATACCGGCTAAACCAAGCACTAATCCTTCAGGTAATTTACCCTGACGTTCCAGATAAATTTTCAAACCAGGTAAATCGCGGGTTTTAAATTTAGGGAATGAATTAAGCATAATGCTTGTGTAGAAATGCTTTACAAAAGGATTTTTGAAACGGTCAAGCACATCAGCACCAAATTTTTCGAGTTCAGCTTTTGGCAAATCAAGTGTTTCAAGCAATTCTTTAAACATTACTTTATCCACAAATTTTGCAATAACATCGTCTTTAAGACCTTCGCTAACAGTATCAATACCTGACAAATAAGCTACCGGAGACATTACAGTGTGAGGTCCGTTGAGCAAAGTTACTTTACGGTCGTGGTATGGTTTTTCACTTGGAACAAACAACACATTCAATCCGGCTTTATCAGCAGGGAATTCTTTTGCTACCGACTCCGGAGCTTCAATTACCCACAAGTGAAAGATTTCTGCTTTCACTACCATTTTGTCTTCCAACTGTACTTTTTCAAGAATTTCATTGATAGTATCGCGTGGATAACCAGGCACAATACGGTCTACCAACGTACAATAAACACCACAAGCGTTTTCGAACCATTGTGCAAACTCTTCGCCCAAATTCCAAAATGCAATATATTGTTCGATACATTTTTTCAATTCTGTTCCGTTATGGAAAATCAATTCGCAAGGCAACATTATCAGTCCCTTATCCATTGCACCATCGAACGTTTTGAAACGGTGATAAAGCAATTGCGTTAGTTTACCGGGAAATGAACTGGCCGGTGCATCATCAAGTTTACATGATTCATCGAAAGCAATACCGGCTTCGGTAGTGTTCGAAATCACAAAACGCATGTCGGGGTTTTCGGCTAATTTTAAATAATCCTGAAATTGAGAATAAGGATTAAGACAACGACTTACAACGTCAATTAATTCAATACTATCAACAGCTTTTCCTTTGTCTAAGCCCTGCAAATTGAGGTGATATAAACCATCCTGATCATTCAGCATGTCAATCATTCCATTCGCCAAAGGCTGAACAATAACTACACTTGAATTGAAATCTGCTTTGTTATTCATGTTGAACACAATCCAGTCGACAAATGCTCTTAAGAAATTACCTTCTCCAAACTGAATAATACGTTCCGGATAAGTCTTAGTTACATTGGCCGATTTTCTACTTAATTTTTCCATGAGAGAGAACTTTTTTTTATTTGTTTATATATTAATTAGTTGAACTTTATATTTATTGTAAATAGTTACAAGGAAACAGTTACAAGTTACAAGTCTGCTGCAGGCTCGTAACTTGTAACTAGTTTAATTATTTGTTTTATTCTATACGCGTCAAGCCGTAAAAGAAACGGCTAGACGCTACGCTAATCAATTGAATGATGAATGATGGCTGATGACTGAATATTCGCTACTTTTATTCCCTGAATCTTGAATAATAATCGATATTCTCCTTCATCAAAATGTCGATAGGAACATAATTAATCGTGGAAACTTCTTGCTTAAAAATCAATTCTTTACACATATCGCGAACCGTACAATAAGCTTGTTTTTCAGGGCGTTGAGCAATTAAGTAGGCAATCATGTCCTTTTTAAGGTAGTCCACATTTTGTTCCAACAAGTCATATCCAATCAGTTGTATATCCAACTTTTTCAAGGTTTCCAGATGCATAGCCAACCGGTAAGCTTTTGAATTAAACGTGATGGCCGCCTTTATATTAGTGTGTGTTGCAAATACTTCGCGCAACACTTCCAGATTCGCCACTTCATCATCATCTTTAAACTCAACATTTATTAACTCAAGCTTTTCAGCAAGACCATTATCATGTATATATTGCATAAAACCACTATTCCTGTTCAAGGTTTGATTAGACATCGCCCCTTTTCTCTGAGTTCTGATAATCAAAATTTTATTATTCGCACAACCCGAATTAAGCAATAATTTAGCAGCAATATATCCACTTTGAAACGAATGCTGTCCGTAATAGGTCACAAAGTCCGTTTCCTCAATCATAGAATCGATATACGAAAACGGGATATGGAACTCAGCTAATTTTGATGTAAATTGCAAGGTCTCATTACTGAAAATCGGAGCAATAAATACTGCATCGGGTTTTGTTTCCAAAATTTCATTGGAAGTATCTATAAAAGTCTGTGCGTCAAACTGATTGAAATATATTTTCTCAATCTGAACATTGTGGTGAAGAAATTCATCAGCTGCCAGGTTAAAACCATCATTTATACTTTGCCAATAATCTGTTGGTTGATGAGCCGGAAATAAACATACAAAACGGTATTGTTTTTTAGAGGCCAACGATCTCGCCATTAAATTAGGTGTATACTTTATCTCTTCCAGCACTTTATTGACTGCTTCGAGACTCTTAGCCGACACGTCACCACGTTGATGTAATACGCGGTCAACTGTTCCCTCTGAGACACCAGCCAAAACGGCGATGTCTTTTATACGTATTTTAGACTTTATTTCTTTCATTTATCCCTTAGATTTCAAATCCGTGTTCGCACACAGAAAAATTTACTTGCAAAAGTAATACATATTTTCTAACTACAAAATGATTAATCAGAATGTATTAGCGTTTGAGTAAAATTTTATTCCGATTCGTATAAACGATTGAATTAAATTGCTGCGAGACAAAATAAATAAGGTACCAGTTTTCTGAAAAACAGCAACAAACAAGGCCTTTACTGCGTTTGAATTCGTTCAGCACGCAAGCTGATTGGCTTCATAGTATAAGACGAATAACTTACAGAGCATGTACCATGGTTTCTAGTGGCTTACTACTTATTTTCACACAGCTATTCACATATATAATATACAATTGACATACAGCTAAATAACACTAACCAATAATAATTCAGTTTTCCCAATAATTCAAAAACATGTTGTACAACATAAAAATGAAGCCCAATTATCACTTTTATTATTTGTAATTTTGGTCAACCAATTTTAAAGAGGTTTGAATAAATAATTTTTAACTCACATCATGTATGCAGTTATCATTTGTATTCACTTACATCACTAAATTTTAAATATAAATAAAACAACTCAAAAATAAAAAAATGAAGACAAACTATGAGGTTCGCTATGCTTCTCATCCAGAAGATGCAAAAAAGTATGACACAGCACGTTTACGTAAAGAACATTTGATTGAAACCATTTTTTCGGTAAATGAAGTAAACATGGTTTACACGCTTTACGACAGATTGGTTGTAGGTGGTGCAATGCCGGTAAACGAAACGTTGAGTCTTGAAACAATTGACCCGTTGAAATCTGAATTTTTCCTATCGCGCCGCGAATTTGGAACATTCAATGTAGGTGGAGCGGGTAAAATAACAGTAGATGGCGTTGTGTACGAATTAGGTTATAAAGAAGCATTATACATTGGTGCAGGCGATCGTGTAGTAACTTTCGAAAGCAACGATGCAGCTCAACCTGCTAAATTTTATTTCAACTCTGCACCTGCTCATAAAACTTTCCCTGATAAAAAAATCACGAAAGCCGATGCGGTTGTTGCCGAAATGGGATCATTAGAAGGTTCTAATCACCGTAATATCAACAAAATGCTTGTTTGCCAGGTATTGGAAACATGCCAATTACAAATGGGAATGACCGAATTAGCTCCGGGTAGCGTTTGGAATACTATGCCAGCTCATACACACAGCCGCAGAATGGAAGCATATTTCTATTTTGAAGTTCCCGAAGGACAAGCAGTTTGTCACTTCATGGGTGAACCTACAGAAACACGTCACATCTGGATGAAAGGTGACGAAGCCGTAATTTCTCCAGAATGGTCTATTCACTCGGCTGCAGCCACCAGCAATTATACTTTCATTTGGGGTATGGCCGGTGAAAATCTTGATTACAGCGATCAGAATTTCTACAAACACACAGAATTACGCTAAGAAATTCAATTAAATATACATTTAAAATTAAATAAGAATATGAGTCAATTTAGTTTAGAAGGAAAAATTGCATTAATCACAGGTGCATCGTATGGTATTGGTTACGGACTTGCAACTGCTTATGCTGCCGCCGGAGCAACAATTGTATTTAATGATTTGAGCCAGGAAAGCGTTGATAAAGCAATTGCTGCTTACAAAGCTGATGGAATCACTGCTCACGGTTATGTGTGCGATGTTACCGACGAAGATGGTGTATATGCCATGGTAGAAAAAATCACCAAAGAAGTTGGTGTTATTGATATCCTGGTTAACAATGCAGGAATTATCAAACGTATTCCGGCTATCGAAATGTCAGCTAAAGATTTCCGTCAGGTAATTGATATCGATTTGAATGGACCATTTATCGTTTCTAAAGCTGTAGCTCCGGGAATGATTGCAAAACGTGCTGGAAAAATTATCAATATTTGCTCTATGATGAGCGAATTAGGACGCGAAACAGTTTCGGCATATGCTGCTGCAAAAGGTGGTTTGAAAATGTTGACAAAAAATCTTGCCTGCGAATGGGCTGAATTCAACATTCAGGTAAACGGAATCGGACCTGGTTATATCGCCACTCCACAAACAGCTCCATTACGCGAAGACGGTCATCCTTTCAATACATTTATCATCGGACGTACTCCTGCAGCGCGTTGGGGAACACCAAAAGACCTTGAAGGTCCTGCAGTATTCTTAGCTTCAGAAGCTTCTGACTTCGTAAACGGACATATTTTGTACGTTGATGGTGGTATTTTAGCATATATCGGAAAGCAACCTAAATAATTCATAATTATGAAGAGAATTGGGTTTTCAGTTTTAACTTCACTCCTACTTGTTTCGGGTGTTTTTGCACAACGTTCTATTGTTGTGACAAACAGCACCGGATTCGACAGGAAATCTGAAATGGTAGAAGCAAAGACTTATAGTATCACAAAATCAGTTGTATTGAAAGATAAAACGGGAAAAGAAGTTCCTTATCAATTGATTTACAACAATAAAAACGAGATACAATCAATTATTTTTTTGGCAAATGTAAAAGCTAACAGCAGTGCAACGTATACTTTAACCAAAGGTAAACCTGCACCGGTAACAGCAAAAACATTCGGTCGTTTTGTACCGGAACGCAAAGATGACTTTGCCTGGGAAAATGACTTTGTAGCTTACCGCATGTATGGTCCGGCTTTGGCAAAAGAAAATCCCAGCAATGGTGTTGACTTTTGGGCGAAATCTACCGAAGAATTAGTTGTAGACCAACGATACAAAGATGATATCTACAATGAAATTTCCTATCACATTGATCACGGTAAAGGATTAGATTTTTATAAAGTAGCTCACACTTTGGGCTGTGGAGGAATTGCTCCGTACGCCGCAGATTCGTTGTGGGTTGGAAACCAATACAGTTCATACAAAGTGTTGGAAAATGGTCCACTACGCACCGTATTCACATTGACCTACGATTCGGTAAAAGTGGGAACTGATTTCTACAAAGAAACCATTACCATCACTGCCAATGCTGGTTCGTTACTGAATAAAGCTGTAGTGACATTTACCGGAAAAGATAAGAAAATGGATTTGGCCGGCGGAATATTCCTACATGATGGAAAAGGAAATCTTGATTTGAAAAAAGAGAAGGGCATTGCGGCTTATGCCGAAGAGGCAACCTCAGATTTCAAAGTGCCAGCCGGTAGAAATTACATTGGTGTTTATATTCCCGGGAATGACATCAAGGTGTTGAAACAAGGTGAACATGCATTAGTTCTATCTAATTACAAAGTTGGAACTCCATTTACTTATTATTTTGGTGGAGGTTGGAGCAAGTGGAAATTTCCGACAGATGCGGATTGGTTTAAAGCAATGAATGATTTTGCTTCAAAAACTAAAAGTCCTTTGAAAGTAATCCTGAAATAACAATTCAAAACTAATTCTAAGAAATCCCGGTTTTCAACTGAAAGCCGGGATTTCTTTTTTCATTCGCCGAAAAAAAGTACTTTTGTAGCATATAAAAATACAGATTGAATCTTTAGTCCCCGCTGGGTACAATAGCGAATTTATAAATCTCAAAAAATGATCATTCTACATATTGAAACGTCGACTAACATTTGCTCGATTGCCGTAAGCGAAAACGGCCAGTGTTTATTCTCTAAATGCGATTCGGAAGGCATGAATCATGCTGCTTTACTCAGCGTTTTTATAGCTGAAGCTATGGAGTTTTTGAAATCAGCTTCCAAAAAACTTGATGCAGTGGCAGTGAGCAGTGGCCCCGGTTCATACACAGGTTTGCGAATTGGAGTTTCAACAGCCAAAGGACTTAGCTACGGCTTAGACATCCCGTTAATTGCTGTTAGCACGCTGGAAGTCCTAACTGCAAATGCGTTGCAAATTGCAGAAACAATTGCAAACTCACTATTTTGTCCGATGATAGATGCCCGCAGAATGGAAGTTTACGCTGCAATTTACAATCAGGAAGGGATTATTCAACGAGAGATTTTGGCCGATATCATTGACGAAAACTCGTACAGTGAAATACTTGCAAGTCACAGCGTTTATTTCTTCGGAAACGGAGCAGAGAAATGTAAAGCAACACTCACACATCCCAATGCCAGATTTATTGACGGCATGTTTCCATTGGCTGAAAACATGATTGTATTGGCCGAAAAAGCGTATAATGAAAAGAAATTCGTTGATGTGGCCTATTTTGGACCTTTTTATTTAAAAGAGTTTTATACTACGGCTGCAAAAATTTAAGTCTAAGTAATTCTCCAATCTTTCACCACTCCGTGAAACCTTCACCTGACTCCAGCGAGACTTTCACCACTCCGTGAAAGCTTCGCCTGACTCCAGCGGGACATTCACAACCCCGTGAAAGATTTACCAGCCCCCAGTATAACTTTCGCAACTCTGCGGAACCTTCTCCAGACTCCAGTGAGACTTTCACAACCCTGTGAATATGCATCACCTCAAGAATAAGCATCTACATCGTTGCTCAAAGGCTATTTAACTACAATTTCAAACGACAAAAAAGGTTATTGAAAACGAATTTCAACAACCTTTTTTGTATCTCAGCATTTTGATTCAATGCTATTTATCTCTACCCTCATAAAAATTAATAAAGGCTAGATTTACCATTCTTGTTCCTCCCGGAGTTGGATAATTTCCTGAGAAATACCAATCGCCCGAATGATTAGGGCATGCTTGGTGCAAACCTTCGATAGATTGATAAACCAATTCTACAGGACAATCCACCTCGGCTGGGGTAAGCATTTGGGCTATTTTCTTCGAAATATCTTCCATTGTAAATGGTTTATAAATCTCAGTCACGTAGTTTACTATTTCTTCTTTGGGCAAAAACTCTTGAGCTTTCGACTTTGCATATACATCGTCGATGATGTCTTGTCGTCCCGTTTCTTTCAACAATTCAATAGCCGCTCTGAACGCACAAAACTCATTCATTCTCGCCATGTCAATACCATAATAATCGGGGTAACGAATTTGAGGAGAAGATGAGACAATAACGATTTTCTTAGGCTCTAATCTGTTTAGAATTTTCAGAATACTTTGTTTCAAAGTTGTACCACGTACAATTGAATCATCTATGGCCACCAAATTATCCACTTTTCCACGACGAATAGAGCCATAGGTAATATCGTAAACGTGTGTGGCTAAATCATTTCGTTCATCGTTGGTGGAAATAAACGTACGCAGTTTTATATCTTTAATCAGCACCTTTTCAACTCTGGGAGATTGATCAGAAGCTGCTTTAATACCATCCATCATCCCAAAAAATGCCACTTCGGCCGTATTGGGTATGAATGAAAACACAGTATTCTCAACGTCATTTCCTATGGCTTTCAAAATAGGTTGAGCCAACTGCGCTCCCAGTTTTTTACGTTCCTTGTAAATATCGATATCACTACCTCTGGAGAAATAAATACGTTCGAAAGAGCACTTTGCCAATTCTTTAGAAGCACGACGAATTGTTTCAAATTTAACGGTACCATCTTTCTTGATAATCATGGCTTCGCCTGGTTGCAACTCCTTGATGTCTTCCTCTTTCGCGTTCATTGCTGTTTGAATAACAGGTCGTTCAGAGGCTGTCACAACGATTTCATCGTCAATGTAATAGAATGCCGGTCTGATCCCTTTTGGATCGCGAAAAACAAAGGAATCACCATGTCCCAACATACCGCAAATAACATAACCACCGTCCCACATTTTTTCCGATTTGCGGATAAATGATGCTATATCGAGGTTTTCTTCAATCTTACGGGTAATGGTTATGTCGTTAGAATAACGTTGTTTGATTTTATCGTATTCTTTTTGTACTTCCTGATCGAGTCCAAATCCTAATGATTCAAGCATCAAGAAAGTATCGCCTTTATCGCGGGGGTGTTGTCCTTTCAAGGTCAAATGATCGAAAAGCTCGTCTACATTGGTAAGGTTGAAATTACCTGCCAGCACCATTGAGCGGTTTTTCCAGTTATGGCGACGCAAGAATGGATGCACATAAGATAAGCCACTTTTACCGGTAGTACTGTATCGCAGGTGACCCATATAAAGTTCACCGGCAAAAGGTAACAACTCTTTCGATTTTTGAGCATTATCATATACTTCAGATGGAAAAGTAGCCATTTTTTTGTTAATCGTAGCAAAAATATCCTGGATAGCATTTTTTCCCTCCACACGTTCACGCCAAATATATTCCTCACCGGCAGGCATATCGAGTTTTACAGTAGCAATCCCTGCTCCTTCTTGTCCACGGTTATGTTGCTTTTCCATAAGCAAGTACATCTTCTGCAATCCGTACTGCCAAGTTCCATATTTTTCCTGATAATAATCCAAAGGCTTTAAAAGCCTTACCATTGCTATTCCGCACATAAAAAAATTTATTTAGAAAATTTGAAGATCTGATATTGAACCAATAAAGCAGCAATTTCAGACATTAACAATAAAACAAAAAACCCCAACAATGACGAAGGGGTTAATTATACTACTCAACAGTAACCGACTTGGCCAGATTGCGCGGTTGATCCACGTTACAACCCTTGACAACTGCTATATGATAAGCAAATAATTGTAAAGGTATTGCCGCCAACAAAGGCACTAAACATTCCTCCGTTTCAGGGATACTGATACTATAATCGGACAGGTTCTTTACCACCACATCGCCTTCGGTGATTATGGAGATTATTCTACCCTTTCGAGCCTTAATTTCTTGTATATTACTTACTACCTTTTCGTACATACCCACATTTGGAGCAATAACTACCACAGGCATTTCCTGGCTAATCAAAGCGATAGGGCCATGTTTCATTTCGGCTGCCGGATAGCCTTCGGCGTGGATATACGATATTTCTTTTAACTTCAGAGCACCTTCCAAAGCTACAGGGAAATTGTAACCACGTCCTAAATAAATAAAGTTTTGAGCATATGTAAATGTTTTAGCAAATTCAGCAATACTCGCATCTTGTTTTAGCAAGTAAGTTATTTTTTCTGGAATCCGTGCCAATTCGGACACAATTTTCAAGTATTGTTCTTCTGGCAAAGTACCTTTTTCTTTGCCAATCATTAATGCAAGCATTGTAAGAACAGTCACTTGCGCAGTAAATGCTTTTGTAGAGGCAACACCAATTTCCGGACCGGCATGCGTATAACATCCTGAGTGTGTGTTACGTGGAATTGATGATCCAACCACATTACAAATACCAAAAATAAATGCTCCGTGTTCTTTTGCTAATTCCACTGCAGCTAGCGTATCGGCTGTTTCGCCCGATTGAGAGATAGCAATCACTAAGTCATCTTTATTGATAACCGGCTTTCTGTAGCGAAACTCTGAAGAGTATTCAACTTCAACAGGTATACGGGCAAATTCTTCGATAGCATATTTTCCAATCAGGCCGGAGTGCCATGAAGTACCGCAAGCAGTTATGATGATACGTTTTGCATTCAAGAATTTATCTTTATGATCAATAAAACCAGCTAGAGTAATATTATTTTCATCCACATTAACACGACCACGCATGCTATCGGCCAATGTTTTAGGTTGTTCAAAGATTTCCTTGATCATGAAATGGGGATAGCCACCTTTTTCCAATTGACTCAAGGTCATTTCCAGTTCTTTAATTTCCGGAGTTTTTTCAACATTGCCAATCGTCTTGATTTTAATTTCCTTTCCACGTTGCAATGTTACAATTTCTTCTTCACCAATATAAACCACTTTATTAGTGAATTCAATAATTGGAGTTGCATCGGAAGCCAAAAAGAATTCATCCTCGCCAATACCTACTACCAACGGACTACCTTTACGGGCAGCAACAATTACATCAGGTTTTCCTTTTTCGATAACTGCGATAGCATATGCACCAACCACTTGATTAAGTGCCAACTGAACAGCAGTAGTCAAATCAACATTGTTCGATTTTTTTACAAATTCAATCAGTTGAATTAAAACCTCAGTATCCGTTTCACTTGCAAAAGTGAAACCACGTTCTGATAATCCTTGTTTAAGAACAGCATAATTTTCAATGATTCCATTGTGAATAAGTGCCAACTCTTCCGATTGAGAATAATGAGGATGCGCATTCACAGTATTTGGTTCGCCATGCGTTGCCCAACGTGTGTGAGCAATACCGATTGTACCTTCTATATCTTTTTGTCCTGCAAAATGAATTAAATCAGAAACCTTACCCTTGGCTTTATAAACATTCAATTTATCGCCATGAATCAACGCTATCCCTGCACTATCATACCCACGATATTCTAGTCGTTGAAGACCTTTAATTAAAATTGGATAAGCTTGTTTGTTTCCAATATATCCTACTATTCCACACATAATTTTATATTTTAGTTAAGAAATTAATTGTTCAAAATTTACCTTTTCGTATTCTACTCAATGCTTGTAATGTATCTTCCCTACTACTAAAACCAGTTAAGCGCATATAACCTTCACCTGAATTACCAAATACAATTCCAGGTGTACTTATTACCTGACAATCATATAAAAGCTGCTGAAAAAACTTCCAAGATGTTTGTCCATCCGGGGTTTTGAACCAAACATAAGGTGAGTTAATTCCACCATATACTTCATATCCGAGCGATAATAATTCATTTCTAATCATCGATGCATTAGTAAGATAATAACCCACTAATTCTTGAGTTTCAATTTTTCCTTTTCTCGAATATACGGCTTCAGCACCGCGTTGCACTATATACGATACACCATTTGTATAATTAGTAATTCGTCTGTTCCAAAGTTTAATTAACGGAGCCACTTCGCCCATTTTGGTATAAACCATTAGTTCTTTGGGGAAAATGGTATAACCGCAACGTAGGCCTGTAAATCCGGCAGTTTTGGAATAAGTTCGTATTTCTACGGCTACTTTTTTAGCTCCTTTTATTTCGTAAATACTTCTGGGAATATTCGGTTCATTAACATAAGCCTGATACGCTCCATCATATACAATAATACTTTGATGTTCAATTGCATAATCGACCCAACGCTTCAGCTCTGCTTTACTCAACACTGTACCCGTCGGATTGTTCGGATTGCACAAATAAATTACATCCACTTTTTCGGTTGGTAATTCGGGAATAAAATCCGTTTCGGCTGTACAACGAAGGTACACCACGTTGCTCCATTTCTGGTCGTCGTTTATTACTCCTGCCCTACCACTCATTATGGTTGCATTTTCGTAAACGGGATAAACCGGATCGGCAATCGCAATAATATTATCGCGCCCCAACACATGACCTATATTTCCAATATCTGATTTTGCACCATCGTTCACAAAAATGGTTTCTTTATCCAGCACTACTCCCAGGGTCCGATAATCTTTTTGTATTTTATCAATTAAAAAATCGTAACCTTGCGGTGGGCTATATCCTCTAAAAGTCTCAGCATGACCCATTTCGTCAATTGCTTTATGCATTGCCTGAATAACTTCATTGGGTAATGGGCGAGTGACATCACCAACACCTAAACGAATAATTTTTGCAGTTGGGTGAAGAATCTTGAAGGTATTAACACGCTTCTCTATCTCGTCAAAACAGTAGATTTCGGGAGTTTTTAAGTAGTTCTCGTTTGCTAATGCCATCCAAAAGAAGGGTTAAGAAAGTGGTGTGAAATTCGATTTGAATTAGAGTGCAAAATTGCACTTTTTTTTTCATTAATAAAAGGGTTTTGTACTAAAAGATTTGAATTAAACGTAAATGACAAATCCAAAGAGGCTAAAGAGCTTGTAAACCAATAAATATGGCTTAATCCAGCATGTTCACAATTGTTCGTCCTTTTAGTTTTCCCTGTAAAATAAGTGCTATCGTTTCGGGAATATCTTCGAGTTTAATTTCTGAGTATAATTCCAACAAATTATATGGTTTCCAATCGGTTGCTAATCTAGTCCAAAGTGGTTGACGTAAGTCGTTCGGATAGTTTTGAGCTGAGATTCCAATTAGCGAAATTCCCCGCAAAATAAAAGGAAAAACAGTCATATTAAGTTGTGTTGCTGAGACACTTCCACAGGTTGTTACAGCACCTAGAGGCTGAAGAGTTTTCAGAATATTCTCCAAAATCGGACCACCAACTGTATCGATAGCTCCGGCATATTGAGCCGAAAGCATTGGTCGTTTATCAACTTCCTGAAAGTCTGCACGAGGAAGAATTGCTGTTGCGCCTAATTTCCTCAAAAATGGAGATTCTATTTCCTTTCCCGAAACAGCAACAGTTTGATATCCAAGTTTCGACAATAATGACAAAGCAACAGAG
>OCZT010004443.1_pt1 | contig 14123 bp, 11 predicted proteins | sample 1539031 | NCBI WGS metagenome assembly OCZT01 (sample SAMEA3539308, study PRJEB22396) | soil metagenome | biome: tundra; feature: field; material: soil | place: USA | collected 2010-05 | depth 0.15 m
ATTGACATATCTCCTTTCAGCACATTAAAAAACTGGGGCAGTTCGTCCAAACGGGTTCTTCGCATGAATTTTCCAAACTTTGTGATTCGCGGGTCGTTATCACTTGAAAGCTGAGGTCCTGTTTTTTCGGCATCCGAATACATGGAACGGAATTTGTGAATAAGGAACGGATCTCCATGCCTGCCGATCCTTTCATGGCTGTAAATTATTTTACCGGAAGAACTCAGTTTTACTCCTATTGCAATGGCAAGATACAATGGGCTGAAAACAGTGAGAACAATAATAGAGACAACCACATCAAAAGTTCTTTTCAGTGTTAGTTGCCACACAGGCATGATTCTGCGGGAGATTTCAATGAGCGGAGTCCCGAGCACATTGTTCATCTTCACCTGCCCGGAAAGAATATCATACATGTCGGGAATAATTTTTATGCTCACAGCTGTTTCTTCCAGTTCTCCTATGATTTTTCCCAGGCTTTCGTGTTCCGAAGATTCTATCGCTATAATCACTTCTTCAACTTCTTTTTCACGAATGCTTGATTTTATGTTGTTGATATTTCCCATACAAGGAATTTGCATCTGAAGCTTATGGGAATAACCGTTCTTGTCATCCACCATTACAAAACCGATAAACTTATTTCCGGAAGATTTTTTTTGCAATTCAATTTCCTGAAAAATCTTCCAGGCAACTTCGTTGCTTCCAACCAAAAGAGTATTAAAACTGATGATCCTGTTGTGAACTTTGTAAACCGTATTACTTACAAGAATAAAACGTGCAAAAAAGGTAAGCACAAAATGCAAAGTGAAAACTGCGAGGAAAGATTGATAATACGATTTGTAGTTGATGATGTCATCATCAAGAATAAGCGTAAAAAAAATGATGATGATGCCGATAAGCGAAATTAATAGAGTTTGCCCTAGTTCTTTTAACCGTGATTTACGGAATACATCGTTGTAAGCGCCTGTTGCAGCATAGAACAAAAGCCAGAAAACAGAAACCAAAACAAGCCCGAAGAAAAATTTTTGCCCGAACTCTATGGGAATTTCATGCCCGTACTTAATTCTTTCAATATATACTTTGCGAAAAATATAAAACAACGTCCACGCAGAGGCTGCGGTGACTAAATCGGCAATGATGTGCTTTAGTATCTGTAAAGATTTTCCCTGCATGAAAGTAATATGCGGGTAAACGCATTTGATGTAATGATATTTTATTGATTAATTAACAAGTTATGAACAGGTTGTCAATTATGTGCTACCAACTTGACATTGTCCAGATAAAAATAAGACGGGTCACTATTTTTTAACATGGAAAAAAAGATGGAATATTTTGCTGCATTATTACTAATTACAGCGTCATTGAGATTTACATATACTTTATTCCAACCGATTGTAGGGCGCAATGTCAGGGCAATCGTCTGTCCAAGATAATTGCTTGAGGCATCGTAAGCAACCACTCCGACATTAAACTCTGTATTGCAGTTATAATTCATTTCCAAAAAAATGGGTGGAGTGTTCGGCAGAGGATATTTCGCGCATGTAACTCCATAGTATTGTGTTTTGTTTCCGGTTAAAATAACGCCACCGCTTTTTAACCCTTCGAATACCAGGTTCGGTGTAGTAATAAGTTGCATGGACGTATCTGATCCGGTTGAATCACAGAAACCAGTAGCTCCACCTTCAAAATCTTCTATAAAGGAAAAAACAGCGTAAGAAGCATACGCAGTTGTGGGATTTATTTTCAAAACACTTCCGGGTGTGAATGTTGCGGTTACAGAATAAGTATTGTAAAACTGATATTGCACTCTTGAAGTGGTAATTCCATTTTCTTTAATACCGGGAAAAACCGTTACGGTATGTTGCCCGGAATATAAAACAGGTACCGTGCATGGCATTTCATAAGTGCCAACTGATTTTCCATCCACATCAATCCATGCGTCAATAATTTTTTGAGAACTGCTTCCCTGAATGGAATAGGTTGTGGTGAGAGCACATTGATCAATGTGAATGTAAGCAGGGATGGGAGCTTCCTTATGGCAGGAAGAAACACAACAGGAAACCGCAAACCCTCCTGCCATCAACAAGAATCTCAGATGGCGGGCAGGCAGCAAACAGTAAACAAATGTAATTTGCAATTTCATTATTCCTCTACTGTAAATTTCATTTTATCCATTATCTTAAACGCGACATCGAGGGAACGAAACCCATCTTCGGCAGTGATGGCTGTTAGAGTATCGTTCAGGATTGAATTTGCAAACGATTCGAGTTCCATTTTTATTGCATTTGTTTCAGGTATCGTGGGGTTATCAAAAAAGATCTGCTTCGTCCCCTTCTTACCCAGGTCGATCGTCATTGCAAATGGATCGACAGGTTCTTCATGAATAGTTTTCATGCGGATGATCTCGGTTTTCTTTTCTAAAAAATCTACAGAGATATAGGCATCCCGCTGAAAGAACCTTGACTTGCGCATGTTCTTCAAGGAAATCCTGCTTGCTGTCAGGTTAGCAACTGCACCGTTATCAAATTCTATTCGCGCACTTGTAATATCGGGCGAATCGCTCACCACCGCCACTCCGCTGGCATTTATTTTTTTTACGTTCGCTTTCACCACGCTCAGCACAATATCAATATCGTGGATCATCAGATCAAGCACTACCGAAACATCTGTGCCGCGCGGATTGAACTGGGCAAGCCGGTGCGTTTCGATGAACATCGGGTTATCAAAATAATGCTTTACGGCAAGAAATGCGGGATTGAACCGCTCCACGTGCCCTACCTGGACTTTCATATCGGCTTCCTCGGCAATGGTCATGATCTCTTTTGCTTCTGCGATGGTATTGCTGAGGGGTTTCTCAATAAAAACATGTTTGGAATTTTTTAAGGCCTTCATCGCTATTTCATGATGTACAATGGTTGGCGCCACAATATCAACGGCATTACATTTGGAAATTAATTCATCGGCAGAATTAAAAGCAGGAACATTAAAATCACTTTGTGCTTTCTGCGATTTCTCTTTATCCGGATCAAAAAAACCAACTACCTGGAACTGCTGAATCTCTTTCAACAGTTTGAGATGAATTTTTCCTAGGTGGCCAACTCCAAATAATCCGATCTTAATCATGCCTTTTCGTTTTTCGTAGATTTGCAAAAATAATCATTCAATCGTGATTATGATTTAGTTTTTAGTTTGTCCCGAAGGGATGCCTTCGGCAGTGGTTTTTAGTTTTAGTTTTTTTGTTATTGGTTTTAGTTTATCAGCCAGACGCTTTGACCAAAACAACGATAACAAGAAACTAAATAACCATAACTAATAACTAAGAACCAATAACTGGAAAATGACCCCAAATCAACTGACCGATACCTACCTTCACAAAGGACTGAGATCCAAACTCGTTAAGGAAATGGCTGAAAAAGGGATTACGGACAAGAATGTCCTTGAAGCCATGGAAAAACTTCCGCGTCATTTTTTTTTAAACACGGCTTTTATAAAGTTTGCTTATGAAGACAAGGCATTCCCTATCTCTGCCGGGCAAACCATTTCCCAACCCTACACGGTTGCGTTTCAAACCCAATTGCTTGAACTTAAGAAAGGAGAAAAAGTTTTAGAAATAGGAACCGGCAGCGGCTACCAAACCTGCATCCTGATGGAAATGAGGGCAAAAACCTTTACGATCGAAAGGCAAAAAGAACTTTTTGACAAGACAAAAAGTCTTCTTTCACAAATAGGGTATGCTCCAAAAATGTTTTACGGTGACGGGTACAAAGGGCTTGAAACCTATGCACCCTTCGATAAAATCCTTGTCACTGCAGGCGCCCCGTTCATTCCGGAACCGTTAAAAGAACAACTAAAAGTGGGTGGGCGTTTGGTGATTCCTGTCGGGCAAGGGGAAGTGCAGGAAATGATCCTGATAGAACGGATATCAGAGTTAGAATTCAGGCAAACTCAACACGGCATGTTTCGGTTTGTGCCGCTGCTTACGGAGAAAAACAAGTAGCAGCATAAAATTTTGCGCCACTACTTGCTAACAAAATGCTGTTTATAACAACTATCGACAGTCTGGACAATAATTTCACATAGAAGTACGTTTGCACATTAACCTCCGAAGTAATTCCTTTCCCGAAGGGATGGAAACCCACGGATCAAAACAAAAACACTATGAAAAAAACAATCTTGTTATTGACATTCGTATTAGGAGTAACGTGTGTCTTTGCTCAAGGAGGGGGATTAACCTCTAAAAAGGGAGAGCCTTATCTCCCGGAATCTGGCGATTGGGCATTAGGAATCAATGCGGCTCCCGTATTCGATTACTTCGGCCACTTTTTAAGTAACGCAGGGGCAACCACTCCCACATGGGGTTCACCTGCAAGTGATCCGCTTATAATTACCGGGAAATATTTTAAAAATGAAAAAACCGCCTACCGTGCAATGGTGCGCATTGGATTTGGATCTACAAAACAAAATAACTATCTGAGTGACGAAACGTATACAGGAGCAGGCACCCCGCCACAAGTTACAGATACAAGAACAGTTTCACAGCACAATATTACTTTAGGCGCTGGCATTGAAATGAGAAAAGGAAAAACACGTTTGCAGGGATATTATGGAGGAATGCTCATGATTATCATTGGTGGCTCAGATACTACAAACGCCTACGGAAATGTGATGAATAATACTTATCCTACTCCTGTTTCTACTAATTGGAACGCAGGCACGGTTGCTCCATCCGGTTTACGAATTACCCAAAATAAAGCAGGGGCTACTTTTGGTCTTGGCATTCGCGGATTTATCGGAGCGGAATATTTTATCTTCCCGAAAATAGCCGTTGGGGGAGAATTCGGATGGGGACTCGTTGTTGCAAATATCGGAGATGGATCCGTGACAAAAGAATCGTTGGACGCAAATGGCAAAGAACAATTAGTTACACAAAAATCAGGCGGAGCAAAATACGTTGGACTTGATAATGATATTAATCATGTTCAACTTATGCCAACAGGAATGCTTACGTTGACCATGCACTTCTAACATAAAAGTTGCTTTTAAATAAAAATACCCGGGCATTGTCTCGGGTTTTTTTATTGTCTTCCACTAACCGAGTTCTCAATGATAATCTTTTATACCAATACTTAATATAAATTAGTCCGTTTTGCCTCACCCCCAACCCCCTCTCCACAGGAGAGGGGGGCAATGGAATACTTCTTATTTAGTAATGGTATTAAGCATATTATCTGAAGTTCCTCCGAATTTCCCGGTCTGTGTCACGCTTCTTAATTGTTTCCCGCTTATCGTAAATCTTTTTCCCTTTGGCAAGAGCAATCTCAAGCTTTGCAAATCCCCGTTCATTAATGAAAAGTCGCAGCGGAATAATCGTCAGACCTTTATTTATCAGCGCATCCGAAAGCTTTTTAAGTTCATTCTTTGTGAGAAGAAGTTTGCGGTCGCTTAATGGAACATGCCCGAACTGACCGGCATTTTTATATTCTGCAATGTGCATGGCTTTGACAAACAACTCTCCATCGTGCATAAAACAATACGCGTCATTGATAGCCGCCTTTCCTTCCCTGATAGATTTTATCTCAGACCCTTTGAGTTGAATACCTGCTGTGTATCTGTCAATGAAGGCGTATTCAAAAGATGCCCTGCGGTTCTTTATGTCAATATTATTGCTCATGTTCTTTTAAAAAAATAATTACATTTGCATCATGAAACGTCTATATTTTTTATTATCCTGCCTTTTTATTTTTCAATTTTCATTCCTCTCCTCATTTGCTCAACAGGATTTTGAAAGCGCTGCAAAAATAAAAGCGAATAAAATCAAATCTCAGAAGGTGCTAAAATACAAATATGAATGGGGTGAACCCATACTGCAGGGTGATTTGATTTTCTTGAAACAGTATGATGAAAACGGAAACATTCTTGAAAGTAAATCTCCCATGGCCCGTATTGTTTACAAATACAACGAAAAGGGAAAAATGGTCATGGAAACTTATTTTAACAATAACGGCACAATAAAATACAGGTATAGTTATAACTACGATGGGATGGGCAATCTTACGGAAGAATCAGAGATGAATGTTGATGGAAGTTTTTATTTCAAAACTTCTTATGAATATGACGATCTCGGAAAACGCACAAAAACATTAACCTATAATGAAGATGGAAGTGTAAAAACCGCTTTCAAATATGACGAAAAGGGAAACCTGCTGGATGTTTCTGCTTATGATAAGGATAAAAGTTTTTATTTTAATACCGTAAATACGTATGATGCACAAGGGAAATTAAGCACAGAAGTTTTATACAATCCCGATGGATCTATCAGCCAGAAAATTTTTCACACCTACGACAGCGAAGGCATTCAAATCAAAGAAGTAAAATTTGGACAAGATGGTAAGATTCAAGATAAAAAAGTATTTTCTCGCAATCCGGAAAAAAAATTATTAGAGGAAATCCAATATAATTCAGAGGGTATGGCCTATGCAAAATACATTCTCAAGTACGATGCAAAAGAAAACCCCATCGAAGAAACAGAATATTCCTATGGGAATTTGGCTTCGCACAGCATTTATAAGTATGATGAAAAAGAAAATCTTACTGAGGAATCTATTATCGGTGACGATGGAATTGTTTTTTCAAAAACCACTTACAAATACGATCTGAAAGGCAACCGCATTGAAGCCACTAAGTACAATATGCTTGATGAACCGGAAAACCTCCTGAAATACGAATACGAATTTTACGTGGATTAGTTTCTCCTCCTATCTGACAATTATTACCGGAATTTTTAAACTGTGTCGAACGGCTTCAAGCGTTGTTCCGAAAGCTAAATCCTGTAATGTTTTATGCCCATGCGCACCCATCACAAGCAGATCGGCATTTGATTCTTTTACCAGGTCAGGAATAGCAATTTTAGGATTTCCGTAACCAAGTTTCATTCCTGCATTTAATCCGAGTTTCTTTAACTGCTCCACATAAATTTTCAAACTGGCTTCATCGGAAGTTGTTTCGTGGTCATCAATGTCCTCGCGCATCATCAACGCACCTGCCGTTTCCACCACGTGCAAAAGAACATATTCTGCCATCCTGCCCCCCTCCTCTATCGCTTCTTTCACCGCACGTGAATCAGAGGATGAAAAGTCAACCGTAACTGCAATTTTTTTGTACCGGCTACCCAAAGGAAAAGAAATATCCGCTGGAATAAAAAGTTCTTTTGATTCAGCATGGGGAATTTTAGCCGCGCGTGAAATAATTCCACGGAAGAACGGAGAGAAAGTTATATACAAAAGAAGAATTCCCGCAGCGGATGCGATTGGAATTACAATAAGATAAATCGGCAACACATTTGTGCTTGTTTCCTTCCATCCGATGATGGTTTCAACAACAAGTTTCACATTCAGAAAAACAATGATTCCGGCAGTAACCCACGCGCAGAATTTCACCCAGGGCTTAATAACGAAATCACCCATCTTTACTTTATCGCCAGTGAAATGAATAAGCGGAATGACTGCAAATCCTAATTGCATACTGAGAATAACCTGACTCAGCACAAGCAATGCTCCTAATTTTTCTTCACCGAAATAGAGTATGGTAAGGAATGCAGGAATAATGGCGAGCAACCGCGTAATCAATCTTCTCAGCCAGGGCTGAATACGTAGATTCAAATATCCTTCCATTACGATCTGCCCTGATAAAGTCCCTGTAAGCGTTGAACTTTGTCCTGCGGCAATAAGCGCTACTGCGAAAAGGATAGGTGCGGCTTTGGTTCCGAGAATTCCCTCCAGAAGTTTATAGGCATCCTGGATCTCTTTCACATTCGTCAATCCGGAATTGTAAAACGCAGCAGCAGCAAGAATAAGAATGGCAGCATTCACAAAGAATGCAATGTTGAGAGCAACCGTGGTATCAATGAGATTAAATTTAATGGCGGAACGAATTCCTTCTTTTGACCGTTCAAATTTCCGCGTCTGCACCAGTGCGGAATGCAGGTAAAGATTATGCGGCATCACCGTGGCACCGATGATCCCTATGGCAATGTACAGCGCATCGGCATTCGGAAGGATAGGGATAAAACCTTTCATTAGTTCAGCACCATCTGGTTTGGCAAAAAACAGTTCACAAATAAATGCGAATCCCATTGTTGCAATCAATGCTATAATGAATGCTTCCATTTTCCTCATTCCATACCGCTGAAGAAATAAAATCAGTATTGTATCCAGCACTGTGATGGAAACTCCAACAAGAAGAGGAATGTGAAATAATAACTGAAGACCGATTGCCATTCCTATCACTTCGGCAAGATCGCAGGCCGCAATGGCTATTTCGCACAATATCCAATTGAAAAAATTTATTGCGGGATGATAGGCTTCGCGCGATGCCTGAGCCAGGTCCAGTCCGCGAACCAATCCTAGCCGCGCGCACAGACTCTGAAGAAGAAGCGCCATGAGATTTGACATGAGCAAAACCCAGATGAGTTTGTACCCGAACTCGCTTCCTCCTGCAATATCAGTCGCCCAGTTACCGGGATCCATATAGCCAACACTCACAAGATAAGCGGGACCGACAAACGCAAAAAGTTTTTTCCAGAACCCGCTTTGAATGATCGTGTCCACCGAGGAATGAACTTCTCCAAGAGATCTTTTTGTATTATTTATTTCTTCCGCCATTCGACACTAAAATATTTTTTGCTATCTGATTGCTGATAAACATTCTCTTCTTTCCATTCAGCAAAAGCGAAAGCGATTTATCATACGGCTGAACAGCTTTTACTTTGATCTTACTACCGAGAACGATACCCGATTTATCAAGCAGTTGAAGAAAAGAAACCGAGTGATCTATCACTCCGGTCACCGTACAGTTCTTATCGTGTTTTGCATCTGAAAGAGGCGAGGGCTTTTCCTTTGAAAAAATAATTTTCCCGTTCGCATCCGGAATAGGGTCACCGTGCGGATCAAACTTTGGGAAACGCAGGAATTTATCAATGTGCTGAACCAGCTTTTCTGAACGGATGTGCTCCAACTGCTCCGCTACATCATCCACTTCATCCCACTTGAATTTCAGGATCTTCACCAGAAACATTTCCCACAGACGGTGCTTGCGAATAACACTTAATGCGATCTTCTTCCCGAAATCCGTAAGGCTTACTCCATAATATTTTTTGTATTTGATCAGTTTTTTCTTTGAAAGTTTTATGAGCATATCCGTCACCGAAGCAGCGGTGGTATTTATTTTCCGGGCAATGTCGTTCGTAGTGATAAAGCCATCGCCTTCCTCGGCAATCTTGTAGATCGCTTTGAGATAGTTTTCTTCCGTAAATGTGTTCATGTGAAGAATGTTTTCTACAAAGATAAATATTTTTTAGAGAACCCTAAATTAAATATTAGCAGTATTAAAAACATAAAGAGTTCAAGAACTGGTCAAAAACGGTGTAGATTTTGATTTTCCCGTAATTCCTATATTTGTTTTAATGGAAAAAGATCTGCTTTTCGCTGATGTGATCGTGCCACTCGCTGTACCCAACCTTTACACCTATTCCGTCCCCGATGCGCTTCACAAGAATATTAAAGCCGGACAGCGAGTCGTAGTGCAATTCGGAAAGAAAAAACTGTATACCGCTCTCATTTACAAAGTACACAACAACAAACCCGAGCTTTACAAAGCAAAACAGATCGAAAGCGTTCTGGATGCCGAACCCATCGTAAATGAAAAACAATTTACTCTGTGGAAATGGATCGCTGATTATTATATGTGTACTATGGGCGAAGTGATGAATGCTGCACTTCCTTCAGGGCTGAAATTATCCAGCGAAACCAAATTGCTGCTGAACTCAGAAGCGGTCATCAAGAGTGAAGAATTATCGGACGATGAATATCTCATCTATGAAGCGCTTCAGAAGAACGAAATTCTTACTCTGAATGAAGTAGAAGAGATCGTTCAATACAAATCGGCACTGAAGGTCGTGAAATCACTGCTCGACAAGAATTTCATCCTGATCTACGAAGAGTTGAAAGAAAGATTCAAACCGAAAGTGGAAGAATTTGTCCGCCTGACGGAATATGCTTTGGATGGAAATAATCTGAAAAAGATATTTGACGAGTTAGAAAAAAGAGCATTCAAGCAACTGGAAGTGCTGATGGAATTTGTTCATTTATCCTCCACCCTGAAAGAAATTAAGAAATCTGAACTCCTGAAACGAAAAGGTGCTTCACCTGCTGTGATAGATGCACTAGAGAAAAAAAATGTATTCGAAGTCTACAAAAAAGAAACAGGTCGATTTGCTGCACAGGATGCGTCTTCGGTCAGCAAAACACTTTCACCTGAACAGCAAACTGTTCTGGAAAAAATAAAAGAGGAATGGAAAAAGAAAGAAGTTGTTTTGTTTCATGGCGTGACGAGCAGCGGAAAGACGGAGATATATGTCCGCCTCATTGAAGAAACTCTGAAACAGGGAAAACAGGTGCTCTACCTTCTTCCTGAAATAGCCCTCACCACGCAGGTTGTAAGCCGCATAAAAAAATATTTCGGAGATACGTTGGGAGTTTATCATTCTAAGTTCAATGAGAATGAGAGGGTGGAGGTTTGGAACGAAGTCAATAAGTTCCAAGTCAAAAGTCATAAGTCACAAGAGAAAGACACAACAGCCGGAAAATTTCAGGTTATTCTTGGTGCACGTTCTTCATTATTCCTCCCCTACTCCAATCTCGGTTTGGTGATCGTTGACGAAGAGCACGATTCTTCTTACAAGCAATTTGATCCCGCTCCGCGTTATCATGCACGGGACAGCGCCATTATACTCGCGAATATTCATAAGGCGAAAGTGCTGCTGGGCTCCGCTACTCCATCGCTTGAAAGTTATTTCAACGCGCAGAATGACAAATATGGTTTCGCGGAACTCACCACACGGTTTGGCGGAGTTCAGCTTCCTGAAATTCTAATAGCAGATATCCAGGATGATACGAAGAGAAAAAAAATGAAATCGCACTTCTCTCCTCTTCTCATGGAGAACATCGAATTGGCGCTGAAAAACAAAGAGCAAGTGATCCTTTTTCAGAACCGCAGAGGCTTCGCACCTTACCTGGAATGTAAAACCTGCGGCTGGACTCCCATCTGCAAAAACTGCGATGTAAGTTTGGTGTATCACAAAGCCGGAACTCTTTTACGCTGCCATTACTGCGGCTATACTGTTCCGATGCCGGCATCCTGCTACGCCTGCGGAAACACCGACCTGCAGATGAAAAGTTTCGGCACCGAAAAGATCGAAGAAGAACTTCAATTGTTTTTTCCCGAAGCGAGAATCGCAAGAATGGACATGGATTCCACGCGCTCGCGGTTTGCGCATGAGCATTTGATAAGTGATTTCGAGGAAAGGAATATAGATATTCTTGTGGGAACGCAAATGGTCACCAAAGGATTGGATTTTGAAAATGTGAGTACCGTTGGAATTCTTAATGCCGACCAGATGATGAACTTCCCGGATTTCCGTTCGCATGAAAGAAGTTTTCAGCTCATGGCGCAGGTTGCGGGAAGATCCGGCAGGAACAACAAGCGCGGAAAAGTGATCCTGCAAACGTATTCACCTAAACACAAGATCATTCAGCATGTGATAGCAAATGATTTTACCGCGATGTATAATGAGGAGATGGAACACCGTAAAATATTCGAATATCCTCCCTTTCACCGGCTCATTGAACTCACAGTGATGGATAAAGACATCCATAAAGTAAACGCTGCATCAGAAATGCTCGGAAAAAAATTAAAAAGCGCATTTGGCAAACGGGTGTTGGGCCCTGAGTTTCCGCTTATTCCCAGAATAAAAAATCTTTACCATAAAAAAATTGTTATAAAAATTTCAAAAGAAGAATCCGCAAATAAAGTCAAAGAAAAAATTCGTTCTGTAATTACTGAACTTCAAAGCTACCCCCCATACAAATACCTGAGAGTGCAGGCGGATGTGGATCCGGTGTGAGAACAACATAGCAAATTTTGCCATTGTTCTGTTTTAAGGTAAGTTTGCATACCATATTACCCCCGCATATGAAGCATCGCAGCCTGTTTTTTATTTTATTCTTTTCCCCTTTCATTTTATTTTCCCAAACCGGCACTCAGGAACCCGGTATTGAAAAAATAACCTGGACAAAGAAAGCAGATTTCCCCGGCTCTTCCCGAAATGAAGGCATCGGTTTTTCAATCGGTTCAAAAGGATATTTTGGGGTGGGTCAAAAACAAGTAGAACTCTTTGTTTACAAATCCTATACTGATTTCTGGGAGTACGATTCGGAAACAAATACATGGACACAGAAATCTGATTTCCCGGGGAAAGAACGTTTGGGAACTCAGGGCTTTTTAGTTCACGGTAAAATATATGTCGGCTTGGGCTACTTCATTGCGCCTTACGGAGCCAATGCAGGATCAAATGAGTATCTAACCGACCTGTATGCATTTGACCCCGCTGTAAATACATGGTCAAAAAAAAATGACAAGCAGATAGAGGGTGGAAGTATTTTTTTTACAATTAAAGACACGGCATATGCCGTTAATCCTGAATACAGAGTTTTAAAAAAATACAATCCATTAACTGACGCATGGACTGAAAATAATTGGACAAAGAAAGCCATTGCTCCAAATTATGCGAATATTATTGGAAATAATATTAATTTTTCTCTTAAAGAAAAAGAATACATCATCACAACCATTAAAAAGAAAGGCAACTACATTAATCAATTATGGGAATTTGATCCGCACACGATCACATGGAACCAAAAGAACGATCTGCCGCTTCCGGGCAATGATACTTTAAACGCATTCTCTTTAGGTGAAAAGGGATATGTAAGAAGAGGCGGTAATGATTTTTTAGAATATGACCCTGCTGTGGACGCATGGATAACGAAAAAAGAAATTCCTGCAGAAAATAAATACTTCTCCAAAACTTTCAGTATAGGAGAAAAGATATATGGTTTCAGCAAACATAAATTCTGGGAATTTATTCCATAAGAGAGGAATTCTCCTTCATAAATGGGGACGAATTCTTTTCTTAAATTTGTCAGCATTATGACAGAGACCGAACCCTACAAGCCAAAAAACAAGATTCGCATTGTTACTGCCGCTTCGCTATTTGACGGGCACGATGCTGCCATCAATATTATGCGCAGGATCATCCAGGCAAGCGGTGCGGAAGTGATCCACCTGGGGCACGACCGCTCGGTGCAGGATATAGTGGATTGCGCCATCCAGGAAGATGCACATGCAATTGCCCTTACTTCATATCAGGGCGGACATATGGAATTTTTCAAGTACATGCATGACCTGCTCAAAAAAGCAGGCTGCGGGCACATCAAAATATTTGGCGGAGGAGGCGGCACCATTCTGCCCGAAGAAATAAAAGAACTTCACAAATACGGCATCACGCGTATATATTCTCCGGATAATGGCCGTTCGATGGGTTTGCAGGGGATGATCAATGACCTGATCAAGCTAACAGACGAAGACTTTATCCGTTCTATTCCGAAAGGAGATGCAACACTTGCAAAAAACATAAAGAATAAGAACTGGAAAAACATTGCACAACTCATTTCCTGTGCAGAAAATGACCCTGATAAATTCAAAAAAATATTTTCTGTCCTTGATTCTAGTGCTACTGGCAAAACAAACAAGAAACAATCAACGCCTGTCCTTGGAATCACCGGTACAGGAGGTGCAGGAAAATCTTCACTCGTGGATGAATTAGTGAGAAGATTTCTAATCGACTTCAAAGACAAAACTGCCGCTATAGTTTCTGTTGACCCATCGAAACGGAAAACAGGCGGTGCGCTTCTGGGCGACCGTATCAGAATGAATTCCATTTCGAACAACCGTGTGTATATGCGCTCACTGGCGACCCGCGGAAGCAATCTCACGCTATCAAAACATGTGCAGGAAGCGGTGAATGTGCTGAAAGCCGCAGGATATGATCTGATAATCTTAGAAACATCTGGCATCGGGCAAAGCGACACCACTATCATTGACCACTGCGATGTTTCGCTCTATGTAATGACCCCTGAATACGGTGCGGCAACGCAGCTCGAAAAAATTGACATGCTTGATTTTGCCGATATAGATCGGAAGAGCGTCGTGTAGGGAAAGAGTGTAGATCTCGG
>OCZT010004444.1_pt1 | contig 14122 bp, 10 predicted proteins | sample 1539031 | NCBI WGS metagenome assembly OCZT01 (sample SAMEA3539308, study PRJEB22396) | soil metagenome | biome: tundra; feature: field; material: soil | place: USA | collected 2010-05 | depth 0.15 m
GATGCTCCTGCACGAGGCGCTTAAGAAAGAGCGCTCCGCATAATCAACTGGCCGGTGTTACGGGGCTCAACCGAGGACGGGATGCACCCACGTCGAAGAAATTACCAGCCACGGTCCCGGCATCCCCACGTTTGCCAAGGTATGGGTGGCGCTGTTGGGAATGACTGCCATCGAGGTCTTCCTGGCCTATCCAGCCAAGCGCCACACCCGATAGTGCCAACGCGAACAGACCCGCTCCGAGTTCGGAGACACCCTATTTGGCCGCCAGGTGCAAGCTCTCGGTGCGCAGCCGCGTGCGCAGCGTCCGGAACGCAGATTGGAAATGGTCACCCAACCCGAACAGACGTATTTCCGCCGCCGTCTCGCCCGCGGTCAGCAGCCAGTCGTAATACGAGGCGCGCCGTTCATCGGAGGTCACCTTTTGCCGCCAGTAGTGCTGGTCCATGGCATGCCGCAAAACCACGTATAGCGCCGGCAACGTTCCGACGATGAGCGCCAGCGGCAACCAAGCGCCGAATTCCATTACGATGACGACCATGGAGGCCAGCGTGATCCCGTTCTGAAAGATGGCCCCGAGGTTCTCCAGGAGCGCCATCGGGCGATCGGAAGCTTGCGACCGCGCGCGGTGGAGGTGATCGTAGAAGTCGGCGTTGTCGTAGAATGACAGATCGGCGGCTACCGATTTCCGTTGAATGAGTCCGCTAATGTGGTCCTGGACCAGCTCGGCTTGTGAGGTTCGCAGCCAAACCGCCGACACGCGAACCACCTCACCTAGAAGGATCAGCGCGCCCATCGCAGCCATCAGGAGCAGGATGTGGGTGCTGTTCGCTCCCGGTGCGGGCGAACGTACTACGGCGACCAGTCCGTTGACGAGGGAACGAGTCAGGTAAACCGTCGCAACCGGAAGCAGTCCCTGGAACAAGAGGAGCGCGGCCCATAGAGCCGACTGCCGCGGGGCGGCACACCACACAAGACGTAGCGCCTGCCATATGAAAGTTAACTGGGCCCCGATCTTGCGAAACTTGGAAAGGAGGTAGGAGCGGCTGGACATGATTTACTACATTTACTACGCCGAAGCAGGTCCGCGCTAGAGATGTAGGCGTCCGAGTGCGGCCCACGCGACGCGAAAGGGCCGGATGACGTAATAAGCGGCGGAGATGGTGCGCGGGAGCTGAAGGATGTTCACGTCGGTCTGTTTCGGTTCGACGGCGCGGCGCCAGAGATACCGAAGTTTCCCCGATGCCCCCTCGATCATCCTTAAATGGAGCAGCGCGCCAGAAGGCGCCCCCTCGTTCATCGCGATTCTGCGGTGAAGTCTTGACAACAAGTGAGCTGCAATTCCGGAGGCAGCGCTGACGCGCTTCACCCGGCTCCGAACCTCTGGCGGAACGGGCGCCTGGAAGAGTGCGGCCGCGAGCTCGAGTCCGACGGCCACCGTCCGCCAGCATTGCGCACGCCCGGCTTCACTCAGCACATCGTCCCAATCCACGCCGCAATTCCGGTAAGGATTACGGGTGTTTTCGCCGCGACGCGCTTGCAGTAGTTTGGCACCCACAGGGGTGTGAGGCACGGTTCCGGCGTGGTGGCTCGCTCGATACCATCGAACGACCAAGACTCATCGGCCGGCGTGAAATTGATGGGAATTCCTAGCCATGCTGCAGGCCGCGGCAGAGAGCGGAACTACCGACATAGTGGCGACGCCGCATTCCAATGCAGAGTTCAAGTATCAGGCTGAATTGCTGGAAGAGCGTATGCGCGAACTGGCAACGAGGACGGCCGGCAGGCCGCGGATTCACAGAGGGTGCGATCTTCACCTGAGCTTCGACAGTATCGAGGAAGTCACGCGACGGCCGGAGAGGTACACCATCAACGGTAAGCAGTACTTGCTGGTGGAATGCCCGGATTTCTCGGTGGGGGAACATATGGAAGGGGTGTTGCAACGGCTGATCGTCGGCGGGATCGTGCCGATTGTCACGCATCCGGAGTGCAATCCGGTGCTACAGCGAAAGCTTAGCCGGGTGGAAAAATCGGTGGAACTGGGCTGCCTGGTGCAAGTGACGGCGCTCTCCATTAGCGGCGGATTCGGCCGGACGGCCGGCAGCGCCGCGGGCCAGTTGTTGGAGCAAGGGCTGGTACACGTGGTGGCCAGCGATGCGCACGATCCCGAGCATCGACACGCGCGATTGGATGAAGCATACGGCATTGTCAGGTCGCGATATGGCGCAGAGGAGGCGGATATTTTGTTCACGCACAATCCGCAAGCAATCGTTGAAGGCGCCGGGTTGGCGGTGTCAGGTCAGACTGCCTGGGTCACTTTTGGAGAGCATCGGTGGGTCAGTTTTCCCGAGCGCCGAAGCCACGCCAGGCGCGCATAATACTCCGCCTGGTCCGGCATAAGCGCAATCGCCCGCTCGGTCCCGGCAACCGTCCCCTGCCGCATACGGTAGTCCGCCCATCCCGTACGGATCGACCATGCCGCAGCCACCGCCAGGCCAGCCAGGGCGGCGGCCACTGGCAAGATCCCAGCCCAACCAGCGGGCCTCACGGCGCCTGGAGCCGCAATAATACCGCCATCCCCGAACTCAGCGGCTGGTTGTCGGGTTGCATCAATAGCACCGCCCGCTTGTACGCCTGACGGATTTCGCCGGCCGCCGCATCCCGATAGATCCCTAGTTCTTCGTAGTAGTACATCGTCCTATCCGGCTAACTGGCATCAAGTACAATAGGTTGCGGCGCTCATCCACGACTCCACTTACGTCTTATTATAATCACTTATCTCATACAACAAACACGCCAACATTTTCAACAAAAAGTTGGCCACAATCCCCCATAATGTGCACCTAGTTGGAATATTCGCGCTCGCCTCGATCGCTGTTTGGCGTGCCCGCCTTTCTCCCCCGGCTTTTGCGTGGCCCATCGTCCCCCTGTCCTTCGCCGGCCTCTGGGGCCTCTTTCAATTGCTCACGGGCCGTACGGCCTACGCTATTGACACCAAACTCGCCATCCTCCGATGGGCCACATTTTTGTGCGTCTTCCTGGTCGGTATCTCCCTCTTTCAAGATCATGCGATTCGCCGCTGGTTTCGCTCCGCCATGCTCTGGTTCGCCTTCCTCGTGTCGATCCTCGCCACCATCCAGACCTTCACCTCCAAGGGCAAGGTCTTCTGGCTCTTCACCACCCCCTACACCGATAACGTTATGGGGCCTATTCTCTACCACAACCACTACGCCGCCTTCATCGAAGCCGTCCTCCCCATCGCCCTATATCTAGCCGTGCGCCGCGAGCGCGAGTCGCTCCTTTATTCGGGCATGGCCGCCGCCATGTATGCCTCAGTCATCGCCTCCGCCTCCCGCACGGGCACCATGCTCACGACCGCCGAGATCGTCCTCGTCCCGTTGCTGCTGTGGGCGCTCCGCCGGGCCACTGCCCGCGACGTCGCCGCGGCCCTACTCCGTATGGGAATCTTGTTCGCGGTACTTACCGCCATCGTGGGATGGGAATCCGTGTGGAGCCGCTTTTGGACACCCGACCGAATGGGTGTGCGCCGCGAACTGAACGTAGCTTCCTGGCACATCGCCGCCTCCCACCCCTGGTTTGGCACCGGACTCGGCACTTGGCCCACGGTTTATCCACGCTACGCGATCGTCGATATTGGGGCCTTCGCCAACCAGGCACATAACGACTGGCTTGAATGGACCGCCGAAGGAGGCTTCCCCTTTGGCATCCTGCTCGCCACCCTGTTCTTGTGGTCCCTTCGCCCGGCGTTCCGTTCCGTCTGGGGATTGGGCGTCGTCGCCGTATTCCTGCACGCCATCGTGGACTACCCCTTCTCCCGCCCGGCTCTGGGCTCCTGGCCGATCCTTATCCTCGCTCTGCTGGCTTTCACGACCGAGAAATCCAAGATTTCCGAATCGGCGTCGCTTTTGTGACAGAAGCCCTTCGGACTTATCGCGGTCCCGCCGGCAAATACTCCTCGAAGAAGCTGTATCGCAGGGTATCCAGGTGTACGGGGTCCGACCCCTGCACGCCGTGGCGACGGTTCGGATACTCCATGAAGTGAAACTGCTTGTTGAGCGAGATCAGCTTGTTCAAGAGGCGTTGCGTGCCTTGGAAATGCACGTTGTCATCCCCGGTGCCGTGGATAATCAGCACCTTGCCCTTCAGCCCGTCGGCGAAGTTGATGGGTGAGCCGTCATGGTAGCCCTTCGCGTTATCCGTGGGCAGACCCATGTAACGTTCCTGGTAGATGGAATCGTAAAGCGTCTGGTCCGCTACCGGCGCCCCGGCCACGCCGACGCTGTAGAGTTCGGGATGGCGGAACATCAGGTTCAGCGTCATCGACCCGCCGCCGCTCCAGCCGAATACGCCGACGCGAGTGAGGTCCACGTACGGATGCGTGACCGCCAGTCCGCGCAGCGCCGCCGCTTGCTCCTCGGACGCCAGCACTCCCACCGATCCGTAGATTACCTTGCGCCAGTGAGTGCCCTTGGGAGCGGGCGTGCCGCTGTTATCGAAGCTGGCCACTAAGTACCCGTCGTCGGCCAGGGCCGCCATCAGCATGCGGTTATTCGCGCCCCAGCTATCGTTCACCGTTGAGGATGCCGGTTCGCCGTAGACGCTGATGACGATCGGGTATTTCTTCGATGGGTCGAACTTACCCGGCCGGATAAGCCAGCCGTCGATGGTAGTGTCATGGCCCACCGGAATGTGCACCATTTCAGTCCGCCTCGCCAGAATCGGCGCCACTTTCGCCTTCAGCGCGGCATTGTCGTTTAGCACCCGCGCCACCTTGTGGTCGGGCAGACTGATCAGGTCGGATTCGCCGGGAGAATCAAAGGTCGAGACGCTGTGGAAGGCCCAGTGGGAATCGGGCGAAATGTTATAGGTGTGCGTGCCCGGTTGGTTTGCGGGCGTGATCCGCTCCGTCTTGCTTCCATCCAGGCGCGCACGGTAGAGGTAGCGCTGTGTGGCCGTCTCCGGCGACGCAATGAAGTATACCCATCCGCCCGGTTCATCCACCGCGGCTAGCGATACCATGTCGAACGGCGCGTTGGTGATCAGCCGGGCATCGCTCTCGCGCGAAATCGCGTAGAGATGCCGCCAGCCATCGCGCTCGCTCGTGAAGAGAAGCCGCTTGCCGCCCTCGATCCAGCGCAGGTTGCGGTTCACCTCCACCCAACTGTCGTTCTTGTCCTGAAACATCTGCCGCAGCGTACCGGTGTTGGGATTCGCGATGAAAACCGTGTTCGTATTCTGCAAGCGGTTCATATGCTGCAGGACGATCTGGTTATCGTCCGTCCATTCTATATAGGGAATGTAAATATTTCGCGGATCGCCCGGAGTTTTAATCCAGAGGGTGGGGCCGCCCGCCGCGCTTACGACTCCCAACCGCACGGCCGAATTGGTTTGCCCCGGCTTCGGATACTTATACTTCGTGATTACCGGGTAAAGGTTGTCGGTATAGTTGATCAGCGCGAAATCCTGCACGCCACTCTGATCGAACTGGTAATAGGCGATCTTCTTGCCGTCCGGGCTCCACAAGAAGCAATCCGCCAGGCCGAACTCCTCGTGATTATTCCAGTCGGAGGTGCCATTGATAAGATCCTCGGTCGCGTCGGTGGTGAGTTGCTTCACGGAGCCGGTCTTGATCTCTTCCACGTAAAGGTTCCACTTCGGCACCGCGCCCTTGACCGGGTTCATATCGGCGAGATAGGCCGCCTTCGTCCCATCCGGCGAAAACTTTGCGAACATCAGGCCCGCCGTAGACTTAGTCCCCAATTTATGCCAGGAGTTGTCCGACTTATCCAGCACCCAGTAATCGCTCGCTGTCTTGCGGATCATGACGGTGTGCGAATTCGTGGCGAAGAGGAGCTTCTTTCCGTCGGCGGATGGCGTACCGCCTGCAAGCGGACGGTTGAGTTTCGGCGGCGTGTACGAGGGCTCGGGCGGCAGAGGAGTGCTCGCGCCGGTCGCCGTATCGATGCGGACCGGCTGCGCTCCGCCGGTTTCTCCGGGCGCGGTTGCGCGGTATGCTTTTCCGCCCTCCAGCCACTGGCCCCCGCCGCCGCGTCCACCGCGTCCACCGCCGCGCCCACCACGATCGCCACCGTTGAATTCGCCGGAGTTGATCCGCCACATCCATTCCTGCATGTTTTGAGAAAGCTGTGAGTAAGCTGGGAAGGAACCGAACAGGCATCCCAAGACGGCAACGGCCGCAACAGTAGGGCTAGAAATGTAGGCTTTCATAGTAAGAACCTTCCGCACCGCCATGCAGTTTAATCGATTAGCAAGGTTGTCGCAACCGCTCCAAGTCTTCTATAACTAATCGAACCAAGCCATCAGACAAGTGATTTGACAGCAGCCGCCGGCCGGGTTGATACTTCGGCGTGTCTAATGGCGACCACCACCGGCGTATTGTGCGTTGCCACCCAGGCGGCAAGGGTCACGATGAAAACGGCTGCTACGAAGCGGAGCACGCTAACGGGCGATAAAGTTTGCCGTTGTCTACCGCTAGAAATTCAGCGTGCCGCGGAACGTCATGGTCCGATTGCCGGAGGGAGCTCCAATCGTTCCGAAGCTGGTGCTATTTGTGCTCAGATTGGGCATGCCCCAGAACGGGTGGTTCAGGATATTCTGTGCTTCCGCCCAGAGCTGGAACTTGACGTGTTCGCGGATCTGGAAGTTCTTCGCCAGGGTCGCATTCCAGGCCCAGGAATTCTTGCCGGCAACATACAGGACCTGGCCGAGGCTGCCGGGCGTGGTATTCCAGGAGATAATCTGCTGGTTGGCCCTGCCGTCGGATGCGATCAAATTGAGGGGCACGCCGAGCCGCTGCTGGTCGGTGAAGTTCGTGCCGCGATTCAGTCGCGGGTCGCCGCTAGGGTCGCGGCCGTTGATCTTCTGGAACGAGACACCGCGCAACATACTGTTAAGCTGGTCCAACGTCACGCCTGGAGCCAGAGTTACTCCCAAGGGTACTGTACCGTTGGTTAGCCCGAAGCTGTTGTAGGTGTTGTACGCGCCGATCAACTGAGTCGGTGTGCCCGTGCTGATCTGCACGATGTGGGCTGTATTCCAGCCGCCAATCACCGCATCCAGCCATTTGTTGGTCAGGTTGAACTTCCTCCCATGGCCGATGGGCAGGTCATAGGTGAGGTAAGACGAAACGGTATGCCGCTGATCGAAGGGCGACGGCCGGCGGTCCAACGACTGATTTCGCAGGGTGATGAAGTTTTGCTGGTTGTTGGCGTTGTCCGCGCCGGTGTTGGACATGCCATGGCTCCACGTATAGTTGAAGGTGGTGGTCAAGCCACGGGACAGCGCCTTGCGGAGCTGAACCTGCAAACCGTTGTAACTCCACCAGCCGCCATCGTCGACGTAATTCATGCTGGTGGTATAGGGGTTCAGCCGGAAGAAGTTGATGGGGTAGCCCGCGCCAGGCGCGTTGTAGGACTGACCGGTCGCCGCTCCGCCTCCGGGCAGCAGGCAGGGAGAGAAGCTGTTGCCCATCATTCGGCAGAAGTAGGTGTTGGAGGTCATCGAGCTGGCCAAGGTGCCGGCGGCGCCGTTTTGCAGGTTCTGCGCGAAGGTGGCGCTTTGGTAACCGGAAGTGGCGGCGATAGCGGGCACCGTGCCTCGTGCGCCGAATGCCGAGTCGAAGATGGGCAGGTTCGCCTGACCCGGGAGACCGGTATTGGCGAAGTTGTTGGTCTTCAGCGTAACGGTTGGTTGAGCGGTCAGCTGCGCCAGGGTCATCCCGTTGGCGATCGCCAGGTTGTTCTGCGCTTTTTGGAACTCCGTGAGGAAACCGTTCTCGAAGATGTTGGTCTCATTCAGGTCGACGGTGCGCCACTGCCGATGGGTCGCGTTGCCCGCGTACCGGACTTCCAGCACTGTGTTCTTCGACAACTGGCGCTGGACGCTCAAGTTCCACGATTCCAGGTAGGGCGCCACTAGCGTGGGCTTCATGCCGGCCCAACTGCTTTGGAAAGTCTGCGTATTCTGGTGCAACACGGCCTGGTAGGGCGTGATGCCGCTAAAGTTCGCCAGTGTCAGCGGCTTGCCGACAATGTCGCTCAGCGTCGTGAACTGCGGCAGCGCGCTGGTGGTGCCGGCGTTGATCGATTGGCTCGAGTTCTTGCCCTGATTGCAGCCGACGCCGGTTCCCGGGCCGCAACCGTAGCCTCCGGAATACAGCAGCGTGCCTTCATCGAAGTAGCTCATCGAGTAAGACGCGCGAATCACGGTCTTGCTGCCGCCCAGGATCCTGCCCAATAGACCGCCGCTGACATTGGGGTTCCAGGCCACGCCGATGTTAGGCGCGAAGTTCAGCCAATCGGGCTTGTAAGCGTGGCGGCCGATGGTGCCGGTGGGGTCGTTGTTGCCGCTCATCTGACCCGGCGTGAACAACGAAACCGACGGACCATAGATATCCTTCAAGTAGGGAGTGGCGCTCAAGCCTTGCACATCGAACATGTCGCCCTGTGCCTCCCAGCGCAGCCCGAAGTTCAGGGTGAGATTCTGTTTGATGCGCCAGCTATCTTGCAGGTAGAGACCGCCCATGTAAGAGCGGGTCCAGTTGTATTGGATGAAATTTCCGTACTGTTTGGTGTTTGGGTCCACCACGGTCCGGTACGACGCTGTTGCCACTCTGCCGACCAACTGATTGTAGAGAAAAGCAGGCCCATTCGGCAGGTCGCCCGGAGCATCGCCTGGAACGTTGGCGGCGGTGAAGATACTGCCCGGAATGGGGTCGCCCGCGGGTGTGCCCAGGCCGTAAGTGGAAATCGGGAATACCTCGTTGACGTCCTTCCAGATGGAATCGCGGAAATTCAGACCGGCGCGCAGCGTGTGCTGGCCCCGGTTCTGGGTGAAGGTATCGGAGATGGTGGTGATAAAGTGGCGGCCGGTCACATTAATCTGGTCGGTGTACGGTGTCTGCGTTCCGAACGGCAGGCTCAAATTGTTAGTAATGCGCAGCGGGACGGCATTGTACGTGTTGAAGGAGCCGTAATTGGCCGTTGCCGACGCATTGGAATCGCCGCTATGCTGCACGCCGTAACGGAATTCGTTGAAGGTGCGCGGCCCCAGCGTGGATTGCAGCGCCGCTGCCCAAATGAAATAAGTCTGGCGAAACGGATTCTGGAACTGGCTGTCCGACATGGGGAAGCGGTTGACGCCCGGGTTCCACCCGTGCTGGAGGTTCCAGGAGAAGGTGAGCTGTTGTTTCGGCGTGACGTAGTAGTCGAACCGGGTGGTCGGATAGTAGAAGTAGGTACTAGCCTGCTGCGCCCACAACCAGGAAGTGCGGTTCGGATCGGTACTAGGCTGCTGGGCGGACAACTGCTTGATCTTGTCGTTCAACGTCATGTAGGATTGCGCTACCGGATCGACGGTGCTCGGATAGCCCAACTGCTTGGCCAGCGTCAGCACGTTGATCGAGCCGAACTGGTTGGTGGTGCCGTTGATGAGGTACCGGTAAACCCCGGTCTGCGCATCGGAATTCATGATAGTGGTAGTGACGGCGTTGGTGTTGGGAGTCCACACGTACTCGTAGTTGAAGAAGAAAAACAGCTTGTCCTTCAGGTGCCCGAAGGGAACCAGTTTACCGCCGATGTTGCCCCCGAAGTTGTGCACGCGGGAATAGGTTCGGAAACCCTGGCCCGTGGCGTTTCTGGCCCAGCTATTGGCGTTGAACTGTTCGCTGGTCGGCTGGTAAAAGGCGCTTCCATGGTACTGGTTGGTTCCGCGCCTGGTGATCATCTTGACGTTCACGCCGCTTTCCGCCCCGGCATCCGCGCCGAGTCCGCCGGCTTCCACGCTGACTTCTTCCAACGCGCCGAGCCGCACCGGAACCGTGCCGTACCAAACCGTGCCGCCGCTCTTGTAGCCGTTGGAAGCGTTATTGATGCCGTCCACCGTGGTGCTCACCGCGCCGCCAGCGGTGTTGTTGACGCGGCCGCCACCCGTGAGACTTCCGGTATACCCGGGGACCAACACAGCGAACGCCAGGGCGGGAGCGCGGTTACCCGTCGGAAGATCGTTCACCAGCTTGGTGTTCTTGGTGTCGCTGGTCAGGTTCGACGTAGTCTCCAAAACCGGAGCGACGCCCTCTACCGTGATGGTCTCAGTCTGCTGGCCCATGTTCATCTTGATCGGCAAATCCGTCGTCTGGCTGGCGGCCACCTCGATATGCGCGACCACCGACTGCTGGAATCCCGGGGCCGCCACAGTCACCGAGTACAAACCGTGCGCCAAATCCGGAAATGTGAAGGTGCCCCCAACTGTGGTCGTGGCTTCCCGGCCGATACCGGTTCCTTCGTCTTTCAGTACGACCTTGGCATTCGGCACGGCGGCACCGGTTGGGTCGGTAACGGTGCCCGCGATAGCACCGACGATGCGTACCTGCGCGAACGCAGACTGGCAACTGAGCGCGAGCGCAATCGCCAAAAACAAGGTGATCGTGCCCTTCAGGCAAGTGTGTCTCATTGTCTTAATCGCCCCCTTGAAGGCAGTTTCCCAAAGTACAGTGAACGGGTGTAGTGTAAGCGCTGTCAGTAGAGATGTCAATAGAAAAGCGCGTAACTTAATGTGTGCCGTAAAGACTGGCGTTTTCTCCGGAGGCGTATCAGAATGTAGTCTGTGCGTACAATCGCGTGCCTGGTGCTGGCAGCCGGTCTCATCGGTGCCGCTGAACCTCTGGCGCAAATCTTCAACCGGGCCGTCGCGGCGTTGAATAACGGGGACTACACCGCTGCCGAAGAAGGCTTTCAGGAGGTCCTCAAGGCATCGCCACAGCATATCGGCGCGCTCCAAAACCTGGGCCTGGTCTATTCCAGAACGGAACGGCTGGACCCGGCAATCGCTACTTACCGCCGCGCTCTCGATCTCAGCCCTGCCAACAGAAGCGTGCTGCTTAACCTCGGACTGGCATACATGAAGCGCGAGTCGTATGCCGAAGCCTTGTCCGTTTTTGACAGACTGGTTAAGGCCTATCCCGACATTCCGGCAGCGCGTGACACCGGGCTGCTGACTCAACTGGCCGCCGGGTACCTGAAGCAGAATCAAACCGCAGAGGCCCACCCGGCGCTGACGGCCTTTCTGAGCAGTATCCCTCCCGCACCGGCCAGTTTCGTCCTATGTAAAGTCTATTCCGAGACCGGACGTTTCGCCGAGGCCGGCGAGCAGTGCCGCAAGACGTTGGCCATCGATCGCAGTTTCCCCGGCGCGCATCGCGAACTGGGCAAAGTCATGGTAGGCCAGCACAGCCCGGATGCGCCAAAGGAATTGGCCGCCGCCCTCCAGCAAGACCCAAACGATCCGGAGGCGACTTACTACCTCGGCGTGGCTCTGCTGCAGGAGGACCGTTTGGAAGAAGCCTCGCGGTACCTGGAGCGCGCCCTGGATTTGAATCCCGGTTTTTGGGGAACGTATTTCTATTTGGGTAAAGCCAAACTGAAGCTCAAACAGCCGGAACAGACCATTCCGCTCTTCCGGAAGGCGGCGGCGCTGAACCCCGGCGCATCCATCGTCTTCTATGAACTGGGACTCGCGCTGAAGGCGACCGGCAGGACCGAGGAGGCCGGCCGGGCCATGGATCGGGTCAGGGAACTGCGCGCGCTCGAAGTGTTGAACGACGTAAAGGTGCTTCACAAGCAATGACAAGCAATGACAAGCAATGACAAGCAATGACACGCCGTGACTGGCTGGCACTCGCCGCCTGCTCGCCGCTGGCCGTCCATGGTCAGGGAATGTCGCGCCGGAGTGTGCCCGCGGCCCCCAGGGGCAAGCCGTCCGGCCTTCCTTTTCACGCCAGGTTCACCGATATAGCAGCGGCAGCGGGATTGCATGCGCCCGTCACATACGGCGGCGTGGACCGGAAGCTCTATCTCACCGAGACCGTCGGCTGCGGTGTGGCTTTCCTGGATTACGACCACGATGGGTGGCTCGACATTTTCGTGCTGGGAGGCTCAAGGCTCGAGCTCGCTCCGCCGGACGCCACCAATCGGCTGTACAGAAACAATCGCGATGGCACCTTCACCGATGTCACCAGACAAGCGGGATTGTGGCGCGCGGGGTGGGCCTCATCCGTCGCCGTGGGCGATTTCAATAACGACGGCTTCGACGATCTGTTCGTGACCTATTGGGGACAGAACGTGCTCTACCGCAACAACGGCGACGGCACCTTCAGCAACATCACGGAAAAGGCGGGCCTGCTTCAACCTGGCGCGCAGTGGGGTTCGGGCGGCACCTTCGTGGACTACAACCGCGACGGACTGCTCGATCTTCTGGTGGCCACCTACCTGGTATTCGACCTGCACACCGTGCCGAAACAGGGTGAGGCCGCCACCTGCAACTGGAAAGGTGTGCCGGTTCCGTGCGGCCCCCGCGGTCTGCCGCCCGGCAAACTCGAGTTGTATCGCAACAATGGCGACGGAACATTCACCAACGTGACGCGAGAATCCGGTATTGCCAAGGTGAAGAACAGCTACCCCCTGACCGCGGTGGCGGCCGATTTCGACGGCGACGGCTGGCCGGATATCTACGTAGCCTGCGACTCCACGGCGAGCTTCCTACTGCGCAACAACCACGACGGCACCTTCACCGACGTCGGCCTGGAAAGCGGAGTCGCGGTCAACGAAGACGGCATGGAGCAGGCCGGCATGGGTGTGGGCGTCGGCGATTACAACCTGGATGGCCGCCTGGATATCTTCAAGACCCACTTTTCCGACGACACGAACATCCTGTACCGTAACAACGGGAAACTGAACTTCGACGATGTCACGGTGACGTCGGGCCTGGGCGTGGAAACGCGGTACACCTGTTGGGGCAGCGGCATGGTGGACCTGGATAACGACGGGTACCCGGATCTCTTCATCGTGACCGGCAGCATCTATCCGGAGCTCGAGGCGAAGCTCCCGGCATATCCCTTCAAGACGCCGCGCGTAATTTTTCGCAATCTGGGAAACGGCAAGTTCGAAGAACTTCTCGAACAGGCCGGTCCCGGCGTGGCCGCGGCCCACTCGAGCCGGGGTTGCGCCTTCGGCGATTTCGATAACGATGGCGACATCGACGTGGTAGTGGTCAACCTCAACGAGCCGCCTTCGCTGTTGCGCAACGATGTCACTGGAGGGGGCCATTGGCTGAAGGTGAAGCTGGTTGGAACCAGGTCGAACCGGAGCGCCATTGGGGCGACTGTGATCGCCCACTACGGCGCGAGGACGCAGGCGCAGGCGGTGCTCAGCCAGGCGAGTTTCTTTTCGGCTAACGATCTCCGCCTGCACTTCGGCCTAGGGCCGGAAAAGACGGCGGACCTGGAGATCCGGTGGCCAAACGGCGATACCGAGCGCATAACCGGCGTGGCAGCGGACCGGCTGGTGACCATACAAGAAGGATCGGGCGTGGTGGCTCAGGCATTGATGCCGGCCGCGCCGTGACTAGGTCTCCGACAGCAAGATTCGGTACCCAAGCGAACCCGCTCGCTAACGCTCGGGGCTCTGATCGGAGCCCCGACGGGGTGCCCTCTGGGCCTGGAGGGGTTGCACTCCACGAGCGCAACGCCACGCGGTCACCGTACAAGTCGCGGCACGAGGTCTCCGATCGCTGCCGGAAATCCTGTGACCCCGGTTCCTTAATCGGGATCGGTTTGTAAAAGTGTGCGCGACCTGGAAGTGATGTGGGGCACGAGTGCTCCACCATCGTTGTCGGGCATGAGACTGCCAACTGCCGTGGGCTCCACGGGAGTGATCTCCCACAACGCCGTTTGGGGCCAAACGTCCGAGTGGCCCAACGATCCAGGCGGAACCGAAATCGATAACGCCCTGCGCTTCCGCGCGCCCGGTCCCCCTTGTAGCACCGGAGTTCCCACGTGGAAAGCCGGCAAGCTGGGAGTTGGCCCGTTGCAAGACCCAATTGAGAAACTATTGCATAATGGTGGCAGGAGAAAGTAGAGTGTCCCTGTCCATCGACATGCCGGACGATGTGCTGAACGCCTTGGAAGGGCGGTGGGGAGACTTGTCACTGCGCCTCAGAGAGAACCTGGCACTCGATGGCTACCAACAGGGACTGCTCAGCCTCGCCCAGGTCCGGCGGTTAATGGGGTTTGCGACCCGTTGGGAGGCGC
>OCZT010004445.1_pt1 | contig 14122 bp, 11 predicted proteins | sample 1539031 | NCBI WGS metagenome assembly OCZT01 (sample SAMEA3539308, study PRJEB22396) | soil metagenome | biome: tundra; feature: field; material: soil | place: USA | collected 2010-05 | depth 0.15 m
CTGATACTCATCCACCGGAGCCGCCCCGGTTTCCCCCGCGACGCCGGTGAAGATCACGTCTCCGCGAATGGGAACGCCCGAATCGCGCAGCGCTTTCAGCGCGACCATGGTGGTCGCCATCAAGCCGCGATCATTGAGGACCGTGTGGCCAAACAGGCGGTTGCCCTCGCGCCAACCGCCGATTTGATTGATGTCGGGAGCCTGCATGCCCCGGTCGAACTCGGGCCCCGAGATTTCGGTATCGAGATGCGAGTTGAACAGCAGGCTCTTGCCGCCGCCGGAACCCGCCAGGACCGCCACCACGTTGGCGCGGTCGGCCAGGATCGGCTGCAGCCGCGCGTTCAGGCGATTCTCTTTCAGCCACCCGTACACGACTTCGGCCAGAGGCTGCTCATGTCCCATCGGGCTGAACGTGTTCGCCATCTTGAGTGCCAACTCAGCGAGTTCTTCCGGCTTGATGTACTGAGCGAAGCTAACTTGCGAGGACATTGTTTCTCCTGAAATCTAGTAAGAGCGCGGACCGCTCAGACTCCGTCAAGAGCCCGCTTTACCGCGCGCCGCAGAAATACACCGAGCAGGTGGCGCTTATAGTCGGCGCCCCCTTCGTGATCGTCGATGAGCTCGGCGTCGTCGGCCAGAGCGTTGGCGGCCCGGGGGATTGCCGCTTCCAGTTGCGCTCTGGAGCCCCGGAGCATTTGTTCGGCCGGGGCCGAGCGCCGGGGAAACGGAGACAAGCAGCCGATCGCGATGCGCGAGCCACGGATGCTGGCGCCCCCATCCGGCGTGTCGAGCACCACGGCTAAACCCAGCGCCGGACGCTCGCGGATCTGATACTTGACATAGGCGGCCCGCTGCGCCGGCGGCGCCCAAGGAATACGGATCGACGTGAGCAATTCGCCCGGCTCGAGACTGTTCGAGTAAGCGCCGTCGATCAATTCATCCACGCGAAGATCGCGCGCGCCCGACGGACCTTCGGCGCGCACAACGGCCTCCAAAGCGAGAAACAACGTGGCCGGATCCGAATGGGGTTCGGCGAAACACAGGTTGCCGCCGATGGTTCCCGACGCCCTCACCCGCACATTGGCGACGTGCGACTCCATCTCGGCGACTACCGGGATCTTTTCGCGAACCAGCGCAGAGCGCTCGATCGCGCGATGGGTGCAACCGGCGCCGATCTCGATCCAGTCGCCGGCCAACTGGATCGAGTCGAGCCCTGGGATGACCTTGACGTCCACCAGATGCCGGTAGAGCAGCGCACGATGCCGCATTGCCAGCAGCAGTTCCGTGCCGCCGGCATAACAACTGCCTTCATCGCCATGCTTCGCCAACATCCACGCCGCTTCCACGACGCTCGATGGCTGGTGGATCTCGAACCGGTTCAGTGGCGTCATAGTTTACGGAGCCGCGGCAGAACCTCTTTCCCGAGCAACTCCAGCGAACGGTCCCACTCATCGAATCGGAACCGGAAATCGAACACAATCAGATCGATCCCGACCTCGAGGAATTTCTGGACCTCGTGTACGATGTCATCCGGGCTTCCGGCGATGAACGAGCCTTCCAAGTCCTCCCACCTCGTGAACGAGCCCGACTCCGGCTTGACCCAGAACTTCTGCTTGTTCGCGTTGTCGAGCAGACCCGTCACGTTGACTTTGCGGAGCGCCGTTTCGCGGTCGACGTCGATGCTGGTGATCGGAATGCATCCCTCCAGCACGCGGCTCCGGCCCGCGGCCTGCGCGTCCTCGCGCAGCTTCTGGACGCGTTTCTTGTAGGTGTCGAGCGTAATTCGCCCGGGTAGCCAGCCCTCGCAGTAGGCCAGAGCCCGGCGAACGGAAGCAGGCGTGCCGCCCGCGTACCAGATCTCCGGAATTTTGGCCGGGCGAGGTTTGAATCCGACCTCGCCGATCTTGTAGTACTGGCCTTCGTGGGTGAAGTGGTCCTTGCTCCATGCGTTTCGCATGATAGCGACCTGCTCTTCGACCAATTCGTCGCGCTTCCATTCGCCGGTCCCGAGCGCGTCGAACTCAACCTGGAAATTGCCCAGGCCGATCGAGAGCACCAGCCGGTCGCCCACCATGTACTCGAGCGAGTTGACCATCAGCGCGCACAGCAGCGGGTGGCGGTGAGGGATCAAAGATCCGAAACCGAGCTTGATTTTCGACGTCGCCACGCCCATGGCCGTCAATGCGATGAACGGATCGATGAACGTGTTGTCCGTGCCTTCCATCCCATGAGGATGGAATACGAGGTGATCGCGGACGAACAGGGAGTCGAAACCCAGGGCTTCGGCCTTCTTCGCCCCTTCCATCAGCTTCTCTTTGCTCGTCTCCGCACCAAAATGCGGAACCAACAGACCGTATTCGGTAGCCATTCGTTTGGTTTCTTTCCTCTTGTTGGGATAGTCGAACTTAGACCGTCACCGGAGCGGTGGCCAGGCGCGCTGCCTGTTCCGCGGTCACTGGACTGGCCTTCTCGCCGCGGCCCGGCTCGCCCACTACCTTGCTGTCCTGGAAAACGAACTGCCCGCGCACGATCGTATGCACCGGCACACCCTTGACCTTCCTGCCCGCATACGGAGTCCAGCCGCACTTGCTGATGATGCGCTCGTTGTTCAGGGTCAGTTCCGCGTTCATATCGACCACGGCGAAATCAGCGTCGGCGCCGATCCGGATCGCGCCTTTCTTCGGATACAGCTTGAACACCTTGGCCGGGTTCTCCGACAGCAGCTCGACCGCCTTCTTGAGGGTCAGCTTGCCGTCGTTGACATCGGTCATCAGCAGCGACACATATTCCTGCGCCGACGGAGTGCCGGTGTGAGCCTTCCAGCCGTTCTCCCAGCCCGGTTCTTTCTCGGCGTGGGTGTGCGGCGCGTGATCGGTGGCGATCATGTCGGCGGTGCCGTCCAGCAACGCCTGCCAGACGGCTTCGTAGTGATGGCGCTCGACGTAGTAGGAGAGGGCATAGGGGCCGAGTCTTTCGATGTTGGCCCAGTCGTTGCCCAGCCACAAGGTCCAGGGATTCACTTCCGCGGTCACCGGGCGGCCTTCGGCACGGGCGGCTTTGATCATCTCGACGCAGCGCCTGGTCTGCAGATGCAGAATGTGGAGATGCAGACCGGCCGCTCGCTGCAACTGCAGCAGAGTGCCGACAGCCGAATCCCAAATCACCCCGTCATGGGAGCTGTACGCCTTGGCGTACGCCCGGAAATCCCTCTCGCCCCGGGCCCAGAAGTCCTGTTCGATGGAATCCATCAGCGCCTGATCGTGCGGGTGGATCATCAGCGGCAAACCGGTCTTCGCGACAGCCTGGAACATCTTGAAGAGCTTGCCGTGATCGTGAACGCCGATGCCGGGCATGTGCGGATAGTCGCGGCCCGTGTCGACCACCATGAAGATCTTGAACGCCAGGATGCCCATCTTGGCGATCTCCGGAATTGCTTCCGGGTTCGAAGACGCTGCGTTGATGTTGTAATCGATCAGCGACTTCCGTTCGTACAGCGCGAACATGTCGCGGAGAACCTCCGGGGTGTTCGGCGGAGGATACACATTCGGCATCGCGCAACTCACGGTCACGCCGCCGGCCGCGGCCGCCGAGGTTCCGGTGATGATGTCTTCCTTGTGCGTGAAGCCCGGTTCGCGATGGTGCGCATGCGTATCGATCACGCCCGGCAACACGTGGAGGCCGGTGACATCCACCGTACGGCGGGCTTGCGGCCCTTCACCGGCCGCGGTCAACCCGACAATGACTCCGCCGGAGACCGCCACATCGGCCTGCACTGGACCACCCTCGGCGACCACCACACCGCCCTTAAGCACTAAATCAATAGCCACGTTTCACCTCCATTCTCTGTTTTCGAACTTAACCTTCTAAAACCCAGCGACTAATCCCTCTGCACTTCCCGTAATGCGCGCCAGACCCGCTCCGGCGTCAGCGGCAGACACCGCACCCGCGCTCCGGTCGCCCGGTACAGCGCGTTCGCGAGACATGCCGGAATCGGATTCAGCGATCCCTCTCCGCCGCCTTTCGCTCCATAAGGTCCGGCGCCATCCTGATTCTGCGCCAGGGTCATATGAATCTCGGGAGCCAGATCCGAAAATCGCGGAACCCGATATTCGAGCAGCGATCCATTCGTCAACTGCTGCCCGTCGTAGATCAGTTCCTCGAACAAGCCGACTCCGATGCCCATCGTCGCCGCACCGAGGTCCTGTCCTTCCGCGGCGGCGGGGTTGATCGCAAGACCCACATCACCCACCGTCACCAGGCGTTCGAGCTTAATCTTGCCGGTCTCCTCGTCGACCGAGATTTCGGCGCCAACGGCGCCGATCTCCCAGAACGGGGGCATCAGCTTGAGATCGCCTGCCTGCCGCAGGTACGCTCTCCCGATAATGCTCGTGTCCTTGTGGCGGAAGTGTTTTTCGATGACTTCGCCCCAACTCAGCCTGGTATCGCCGTGCCGCACACCGCCGACCTCTTCGACCAGCGCCGACACATCGACACCAAGCGCATCGGCGGCCATTCCCATGAGCTGTGCGATGGCCTCACGACAGGCCTCCAGGACTGCGCGCCCCATCAAAGTGGTGGTGCGGCTTGCACCGGTGGATCGTTCGAAAGGCGTGATCGCGGTGTCGCCGCCCACCAGTCGGACCTTCGACATGGGCACGCCCATCTCCTCAGCCGCGATCTGCGCGAGGACCGTATGGCTGCCCTGGCCCATCTCGGTCGCGCCGCTCAACACCGACACCGAATCGTCCGAGTACACGTGGATCATCGCCGACGTTACCGGATGCGATCCCGCATCGCTTGCCGAACAGGCGATCGCACGGCCCCTCCCCGGAGCCACCGGTCCCCACTCCTCGAACTTGCTCGCGATCTGCCGCAAGTCGCCCGGAACATCGGCGTCAACCGGGCGGAGCCCCGGATAAATGACTTCGCCGCGTTGCGCCAGGTTCTGCATGCGGAACTGCAGCGGATCGAGCCCCAACTTGTCCGCGAGTTCTTCGTTCTGCGACTCCGCCGGGAACGTCACCTGCGTCGATCCGAAGCCGCGGTAGGAACTGGCCGGCACGGTGTTTGTGTACACCGCGTAGCAGTCGATATCGACGTTCGGGATCAGATACGGACCAATGATCCGGTTGGCCGCCTTGGCGCAGACCAGCGGACTGTTTTCCGCGTATGCGCCGGTGTTCAAATGGATCGTCGCCTGCCGCGCGACGAATCGGCCCTCAGCGTCGCAGGCGGTGCGGATGCGAACGCGCGCATCGTCCCCGCGCGTTGTCAGGAACGCTTCGTCGATGCTCAACCGCAGCTTCACCGGCCGCCCCGTGCGCCACGAACAGACCGCTGCGATCGGCTCGATTTTGGTGTACGACTTGCTGCCGTAGCCGCCGCCGACAAACGGAACGATCATGCGCACCGCGTTCAGCGGAAGATCGAAGATTTCAGCGAGGTCGTGCCGCACCATGAACGGGTGCTGCGCCGACGAATAGACCGTCAGACCCTTCTTCGAGTAGTCGGCAATCGCAACGTACGCTTCCATGGCGTAGGCATACGCCATGGGAAAGTAGAACTCCTCTTCGACAAAGTGAGCAGCCGAGGCGAACGCCTCTTCGGCATTGCCCCACTTCACCTTCACGTACTGGCAGACATTGCCCGACGCCTGGCGCCCGTCCTTAAACCCCCGAAACGCGCCTTCGGCATAGGACTCGTCGTGGATGAGCGGCGCGGAGGGAGCCAGCGCGGTATCCACATCCATGACCGAAGGAAGCTCGTCGTACTCGACCTCGATCAACTGAAGCGCTTCCTCCGCCGCCAGGTCGTCCTCGGCGACGGCCACGGCCACAGGCTCTCCGATGAAGCGCACCTTGCCAATCGCCAGTATCGGATGGTCCTTCATGGCGTGCCCGTAGTAGGGGCGAAGCGGTCCCAAATCCGCGCCGGTAATCACGTCGAGAACGCCCGGACTCCGCCGGGCAGCCGAAGTGTCGATCGATACGATGCGAGCGTGGGCAAACGGACTCCGCAGCACCTTCGCCCAGGCCATCCCATCGAGTTCGATGTCGCTCGTGTAGATCGCGCGGCCCGTCACCTTGGCGACGCCGTCGGCGCGCGGCACGGAATGATTGACGACGCGAAACTCGCCCGGCTTCTTCACTGGCGTGTCCTCATCTCCTTCGCCGCCGCGCGAATCGCTTTCACGATCGGCAGGTAGCCGGTGCAGCGGCAGAGATTGCCGTCCATGTGAGCGATGATTTCGCCGTCGGTCGGGTTCGGGTTCTCGTCGAGCAGCGCCTTCGCCGAAAGAATCATGCCAGGCGTGCAATAGCCGCACTGAAAAGCGAATTCATCGATGAACGACTGCTGCAACGGATGCAGCCTCCCATCCTTGTCTTCCAGCCCTTCAATGGTGACGACGTTCTTGCCGCGCGCCTCGTAGGCAAGATAGGTGCACGAGCTGACCGGAAGTCCATCCACCAGCACCGTGCAGGCGCCGCACACTTCGGCTTCGCAAGAGACCTTGGTTCCGGTCAGCCGCAACTTCCTGGTGAGGATCTCAGCGAGCGTGTGCCGCGGCTCGATCGCGACCGAGACCGGTTCGCCATTCAAGCGGAAGTCGATCGTCATGCCTTGGCCACCGCGAACTCGGCCACCACGCGCTGGCCGAAGTCGTTGAACAACTCCGTTACCCGGCGGCGAATAACGGGCGCGCCCAGCGCCGCCAGTTTTCCGAGAACCTCGACGTTCACGACGAATCGCATTAACGTCCCGGCCGTCGAGGGGGTCAATTCCACGCGCAACGTGCCGGTCGCGCGGCTCCGGCCCGCCGCATCGACACCTTTCACCGTGGCGCCCAGCGTCTCCAGTTCAACCATCTCAGTGACGGCGACATCGAGTTTCATGATCACCTTGAAAGGGCCGACCTTCTCCATCACTTGAACGCGATAGGCCTCTTTGTCGGGAGACTCCATGGGCTCGACGCTTTGCACGCTCGCGACCAGCCGGGCGAACCGCTCCGTATCGCGCAGGAGGCGCCAGACATCCGCGCCGGCGGCTACCAATTCGAGATTCTCTGTTACGTGCAGCAACATGTGATATTGGCCGCCCGCCCGCTACGCCTTTTCCCAGGATTCGACCTTGTCATAGCGAAGATACCGATCATACCAGTCGATGATCTGGGGAGTCACTTGGTCGAAATAATCTCCATAGGCCTGGTAGTGCGACGATTCTTTCTGCAAAATCAACTTCTTCGGCTGGCCGGCCTTCTCATATAGCAGGAACGTCTGATCTTCCGGGGTGACGGCATCATTCTCAGTTGAAATAAACAGGATGGCGCGCGGAGAGATGCGGGCGACCCAGTCCTCCGGAGCGAACTCCATGATGGCTTCCGCGCAGCGCAGCGGCACCTTTTCCGGGATGCGGTTGTCCACATCCTTCTTGACGGTAGTCTGCTTGCGCTCTGGCGTCACCACCATCAACTCTTCGCGCGGGTTCACCATTTCGCCGGTGCCTTCCAGCACCCGCTTCTTCCGATCAGCGTCCAGCCGCCTCAAAAACTCGAGCCACTCATACTCGCGGCGCATGCTCCGCAGCCACGCCTTGCCGCTGGCAAACGCGTAATTGCTCACGACGCACCTCACGCGTTGATCCACCGCGGCCACGTAAATCGGATTCGCGCCGCCGGTGCCGCCCGATCCGAACAGACCAATGCGATTCGGGTCCACTTCCGGCCGGGTTTGCATGTAGGAAATGGCGGTGCGAATGTCCTCGGCCTGGCGCATCGGCAAGATCAGGCCTTTTTCGCCCTCACTGTCGCCAAAGCCGCGGTAATCGAAGACCAATACCGCGTATCCGGCATCCGTGAAGCTTTTGTGATACCGCTCGTAGAGTTTGGCGTCGTGCAGACCGAGCCAGCCCGGACCCTGGACAATCCCGGGGAAAGGGCCCGCTCCCTGATCGGGAAGGCGCAGAAGCCCACGAAGCTTCGATCCTTCGCTAAAGAAATTCACCGCCTCTTGTCGCAACTGAAGGGGTTCTCCTTGCCGCGTGTGAGCTGCCAACCTTCCGCCGCCGACAGCGAAGCAAACGCTTGGCCACAGAAAACTGCAGGACGTGCTCTTACCCATGCAATCGATTGCATGGTAGCGTGCCCAGACTATTCCTGTCAACAGGAAAATTGCCGACTCCGGAAGGCCGCGATTCGCCCGGAAATAACTTGGCTCACCCGCGTTTCCCGGCATCTTATATGGCGCTCACGCCCTGGGTCGGCCGCGCTTATGCAACCGTTTCCTCAGACGGTCTCACGGCTAAACTCGGAATGCCTTCCAGGATTTCGATTACAATGCATCTGGAGGAGCCCGTCGAAATGATTTTCGCGCTGCTGCCGGTCAAATCGCCCAGGAATGCCAAACAAAGGCTGCGCGGATTCCTCTCTCCCGCGCAACGGGAGACACTCGCCATCGCCATGTACGAAGAGGTTCTCGGGACGTTGTGCTCCGTCCGCGGACTCGACCGCATCGTGGTCGCCACCAGCGATCCGGCCATCGCGGATCGCGCCCGTACCCGCGGCGTTGAAGTCTTCGAAGAGGAGCAGCAGGTCAGCCACAGCCACTCCGCCGACTTCGCCGCCCAACGTGCCATGAAGTTGGGTGCCGCCTCCGTCATCCTTCTCCCCATTGACGTGCCTCTCGTCACCCGGGCCGAAATCGAGAGCCTGGTCGAACAAGCGCGCTTTGGCGTCACCGTGGTTCCTTCCGGGGATGGAACCGGTACCAACGCCCTCGTCCGCTATCCACCGAATGCGATCAAGGCCTGTTTCGGACCCGGCAGTTTCCGCGCGCATTGTGGTTTGGCGGAATCCCTCGGAATCCCCCTCAAAGTCCTGCGCCCGCCTGGCATCCTGTTTGATATCGACACGCCTGAAGACGTGGCGGAACTACTCGAACGGGCTCCCGACTCCCCGATCGGTAAGCTCTTGCGGGCGCAAACGGCGTTCGCATAAGCCGGGAACGCCAGGAAACGAGCCGGAGTCAGGGCCTCGCAACCGATTGCACATTCAAGCCTCGAAGCGGTGCCGGCGCCGACAACCGGAGCGGCCGCGAAAAACCTGTTGACGTAGGTTGCAGATGAATGATCTAATTCATCTTATTGGGGTGAGAAACAGTTCCCCAAGAGCGGCCTCGCAGTTGATGCAACCGGTTCCAGAAAGTCCTGGTGCATCGAAGCCTCGATCCGCTTCGAGAACCACCAGGAGAGATCGTGCTCAAATTCGGCTATAAAGCATCAGCGGAACAGTTCAGTCCGCGGGACTTAATCGACTTCTCGAAGTGCGCCGAGGAATGCGGCTTCGACTCGGTGTTCATCAGCGACCATTTCCAGCCCTGGCGCCACACTGGCGGGCACGCCCCCTTTTCCCTCGCCTGGCTCGGAGCACTCGGCGCCAGCACCAGTCGCATCGTCATGGGCACCAGCGTTCTGACGCCCACGTTCCGCTACCACCCGTCGATCGTCGCCCACGCCTTCGGAACACTCGGCACTCTGTTCCCCGGCCGCCTGATTCTCGGGATCGGCACCGGTGAATCCTTGAACGAAACCCCCGCCTCGGGCATTGCCTGGCCGGAGCCCAAAGAACGCACCGTGCGCTTCCGCGAAGCCATCGCCCTCATCAAACAGCTCTGGGCCGAAGATCGGGTGTCTTTCCGCGGGCAGTATTACAGGACGGAAAACGCGACCATCTACGACAAGCCCGCCGAAGCCGTCCCCATCTACATCGCCGCCGCTGGACCGGTCGTCGCGAAACTGGCGGGTGAACAGGCCGCCGGGTTCATCTGCACCAGCGGAAAGAACCCCGACCTCTATCGCGAAACGCTCCTGCCCAACGTCGCGGCGGGTCTCGCCAAGGCAGGCCGCGCGCCCGATTCCATCGATCGCCTGATCGAGATGAAGGTCTCCTTCGACACGGACCGAGATCGCGCGCTCGAAGATACGCGTTTCTGGGGTGCGCTGGCGTTGACCCCGGAAGAAAAGATGAACACCGAGGACGCGCTCGAAATGGAACGCCTCGCCGACGCGCTGCCGATCGAGCGAACCGCGAAGCGGTGGATCGTGTCGTCGGATCCGGAAGAGCAGGTCGAAGCCATCCTGCCCTACATCGAACTCGGATTCAACCACCTGGTCTTCCACGCGCCGGGGCCGGATCAGGCACGATTCCTGAAACTGTATTCCGAGCAGATATTGCCGCTCCTGCGAAGGCGTTTCAGCTAGCTAAACTAGAGATAGCTCCGAGCGCCCGTAGGGGCGGCCGGTCCCACCCTAACCCGCGGAGTCTCGAATCACCAGCCTGGACTCCAGCAGGATCGATTCCGCGGGCCTGTTCGTATCGCCTTCCATCGCGCGCAGCAGCAACTGCGTGGCGCGCGCGCCGATATCGTACATGGGCACGTGCACGGTCGTGAGAGCCGGCCGGATCAGGGCGCCCATCGGCATGTCATCGCAACCCATGACGGCGAGGTCGGCAGGCACCTTAACCCCGAGGTTGATCAAGCCCAGAATCAGCCCGATCGCCAACATGTCGTTCGCGGCGAACACGGCGCTCGGCGGTTTCTTCAAGCCCGCGATGCGTGAGGCTTCCTCAAAGCCGCTCTCCATCGAGAATTCGCCGTGAACTATGGAAAGCGCCAGCCCGTGGGCCTCCATCGCGTCCTCGTAACCCCGCTGGCGATCCTTGCTGGCGAGGGACTCGGCGGCGCCGCTCAGATAGAGAATCTCGCGGTGGCCCTTGCCGATCAAGAAACACGTCGCTTCGAACCCCGCCGCAATATTGTCCACGGAAACGCCGGACTCTCCGGTGCCCGAGGATCTTCTGCCTGCGAACACCAGAGGCAGATGATGCTGCCTGAGGCCCTGGATATGCTCGGGCGACAACACGCCACCCGTTACAATGACACCATCCACTCCGGATCGCAGAAGCGTTTGCACGAAGAGATCCTCACGGGCCTTGCTGCGCTGCGTGTCACATAGCGTGACGACATAGCCGCGCTCATAAGCCGCCTCGTGCGCCCCACGGGCGATTTCGGCGAAGAACGGATTGCTGATCGAGGGCACCACGAGCCCGATCAGATGCGACCGCCGCAATGCCAGTCCGCGGGCTAAACTATTGGGAATGTAGTTGGCTTCCTGCGCCGCCCGCAGCACGCGCTTGCGGACTTCCTCGCTGATCGCCGTATTCTGATTCAGCGCGCGGGACGCTGTCGACGTGGAAACGCCCACACGTTGCGCCAATTCGCGCAGCGTGATGCGCTTCTCGTTTCCAGTTATTCCGGTTCTATGCAAACCATTGCAGTGTAGAGATATTCTCCGCCCGTGTCAACCGGCCCTCCTGAACCCGAGGGGCGTCGCAATCGATTGGCCGCAATCGATTGCACGAGTCCTTCGGGATCGCGCCCACCGGCGGAGCGTTCCTTGCAGGGCTTAGTAACATTGACATTTTCATCCTGCCTTGCTACTGTCTGTGTGCTAGCCTTCCAGATGCCATGGACAGGCCCGTAGCGCAAACGGTTCCACGATACGTCCCGTTTTGGCTGGAGGAGGATCGAAGACTGTGATCGACATCGCCTTAGTAGTGAACGGCCAGGCCGTTCAGCGCACCGTGGATGAGCGCGATTCGCTGCTGTGCTTCCTGCGCCACGATCTGAATCTGTGCGGCACGAAAGAGGGTTGCAGCACCGGCGACTGTGGGAGCTGCGTCGTCCTGGTGGACGGCAAGCCGGAAGACGCCTGTCTTTATAACCTGCGCCGCGCACAAGGAGTGACGGTGGAGACGATCGAGAGTCTCGTTCCGTCCGGCGGCTCGCTCCACCCGCTGCAGGCCGCTTTTCTCGAGTGCGGCGCCGTGCAGTGCGGCTTTTGCACTCCGGGAATGATCATGGCTTCCAAGGCCCTTCTCGACCGCAACCCTTCTCCGCAACTGCCTGAAATTCGTGAAGCCCTTAAGGATGTCATCTGCCGCTGCACCGGCTACGTGCAGATCTTTGAGGCGGTGCAGAAGGCCGCGCACTGGATGGCGCATCCCGGCGAATTTGCCCGTTGGAGGCCGACTACCGGCCCGATTGGCGTATCCGCCGTCCTGGTTGATGGCATCCAGAGCGTAACCGGACAACTGCAATACGCCGACGACATGACGCGTCCCGGCATGCTCTACGGTCAGATTGTCTGGAGCGAACATCCGCATGCCGAGATCCTCAAGATCGACGTCTCGGCGGCGAAAAAGGCGCCCGGCGTCGTCCGGGTCTTCACCCATGAAGACGTCCCCGGCCTGAACGCGCACGGGCGAACCACGGCGGACCAGCCGGTCTTCTGTCACGACCGCGTACGCTATACCGGCGACATTGTCGCGCTGGCCGTCGCCAAGACCCGCCGCGAAGCGCAAGCAGCCGCGGGGCTCGTCAGAGTGGACTACCGGGTGTTGCCCGGCATCTTCTCTCCCGCGGAGGCGCTGCGCGAAGGCGCGCAAAAACTGCATCCTGCCGGCAACGTGTGCAAGCATCTGACCCACGTCGTCGGCGATGTGGAAAGCGCTTTTGCCGCGGCCCCGCACGTCGTCGGAGGCCACTTTTCCACGCAGCGGGTGGACCACGCCTATCTTGAACCGGTCGCCGCCATCGCCGAAATCATCGACGGCGCGGTCACCATCAACGTCCCGCAGCAAGCTCCGTTTGAAACGCGGGAGCAGATCGTGAAGGTCCTTGACCTGCAGAAGGAGCAGGTTCGCATCAAATGCACTCCGCTGGGCGGAGGCTTCGGCGGCAAGCTGGAAATCAGCATTGAAGCCGCCATCGCGGTGGCCGCTTATCATCTGCGAAAACCGGTCAAGATCACGCTCACGCGTGAAGAGAACCTGCACAACGGGGTGAAGCGCCACGCCTACGAAATGGACTACCGAGTCGCCGCGGACAACGACGGACGCCTGCTCGCGGTGGACGCCAAGCTGATCTCCGACGCCGGACCTTACACCGGCAACAGCCCGCGCGTCATCGACCAGGCCTGCATCTTTTCCTGCGGACCCTACCGGGTGGCGAATGTCCGCGTGGAAGGCCTCGCCGTTCTCACCAACAACGCCAATGGCGGCGCCTTCCGCGGCTACGGCATCAACCAGGCCGCCGTGGCTATGGAGCAGTTGATGGACGAACTGGCGGTCAAGCTCGGCAAAGACCCCTTCGAGATCCGCCGCATCAACATGCTCGAGGAAGGCGATGTCACGATCACGGGCCAATGGCTTCCGTCGAGCGTTGGCGCGATTCCCACACTGGATGCCTGCAGGCAGGCCTTCCGCGAAGAATGGCCCAAATTCGCAGGGCTCGCCCGTCCTGGGTACAGAATCGGCTACGGGGTGGCCGCCGGGTACAAGAACGTCGGCGCCGGAAAAGGCAAGGTGGACGGCTCCGGCGCGTCCTTGACGCTGCTGCCGGACGGCCAGGTCGAATTGCGGGCCTCGGTCGTGGATATGGGCCAGGCCATTCGCACGACGATGGTGCAGCTCGCCTGCCAGTCCACCGGGCTCGATCCCGCGCGCCTGCACGTGATCAACGCCGACACGTTGCTCACCCATCCCCACCGTTCCGCATCGGGCGAGCGCCAGACGCTGATCAGCGGAAACGCCGTTGTCATGGCCGGCAAGAAGTTTAAGCAGAAAATCATCGAGACTGTGGCGGCATGGGTGGGCCGTCCGGCGAGCGAACTGGTATGGGAAAACGACGTCGTCCGCGTGCAGTGGTCGCAGTATCGCGAGGAAGAAGTCCTCATGACGCTGGACGAGATCGCCGCGCGCGCCGCCAAAGAGGGCCTTTCGCTGAAGGCCGAGGCAGTCTACGTATCGCCCAAAACGTATCCGCTCTCCGACCAGGAGGCGAAGAAGAACGTGCCGCGCGAAGAGTACCGCAACTATCCGACTTACGCGTACGGCACCCAAACGGCCATCGTTGAAGTGGAAGAGCGAACCGGCGAGGTGCGGCTGCTCCATATGATCGCCGCTCACGACGTGGGCGTCGCCATCAACCCGCAGCAGATCCGCGGGCAGTTGATCGGTGGCATCGAGATCGGAAGAGCACACGTCTGAACTCCAGTCACGCCAATA
>OCZT010004446.1_pt1 | contig 14121 bp, 14 predicted proteins | sample 1539031 | NCBI WGS metagenome assembly OCZT01 (sample SAMEA3539308, study PRJEB22396) | soil metagenome | biome: tundra; feature: field; material: soil | place: USA | collected 2010-05 | depth 0.15 m
GGTGACTTCGGGGCCGATGCCGTCGCCGGCGAGGATGGCTATCTTCAAACGCATTGACTAACTCCTAAAACAGACAACTGCAGGGCAAAGGCTGAACACGGATCAACACCGATGGAACTGATTTAAGAACAAGCAACAACTCTAAGAACAAGCAACAACGAAATACGGGGGTTCTTCACTTCGTTCAGAATGACAACCACAGCTTTCATGCGAGGGCGGAGACTTTGGGTTCGGGTTTGAGCAGGCTGAGCAGGTCCTGGTCGTAGATGGTTTTCTTGCGGTCGGCCAACTCGGTGAAGCGGGTGTAGACCGCGTTCAACTGTTCGCGGGTGAGTGGCTGGCCGAGTTCGACGTAGCGCTGTTCGAGGGCGCGGCGGCCGCTGTGTTTGCCGAGGACGAGAGAGTTGTGGGGCACGCCGACGGATTCGGGCGTCATGATTTCGTAGGTCAGCGGGTTCACCATCACGCCGTGCTGGTGGATGCCGGCGGCGTGTGCGAAGGCGTTGGCTCCGACGATGGCCTTGTTGGGTGCGGCGCCGAAGGTGATGCATTCCGTCAGCATCTGGCTGGTGGGGTAGAGCTTGCTCATGACGATGTTGTGTTTGTAGGGCAGCTTGTCGCGGCGCGTGACGAAGATGGCGGCGAGTTCTTCGAGAGAGGCGTTACCGGCGCGTTCGCCGATGCCGTTGATGGCGCACTCGACCTGGCGGACGCCGGCCTCGACGGAGGCGACGGTGTTCGCGACGGCGAGGCCGAGGTCGTCGTGGCAGTGCGCGGAGAGGATGATGTTGTCGGCGTCGATTCTGGGGATGCGGGCGCGGACATCGAGGAACATCTGCGCGTAGTCCTGCGGAATGCAGTAGCCGACGGTGTCGGGGAGGTTGAGCGTGGTTGCGCCGGCCTGGATGGCGACCTCGCAGACCTTGATGAGGAAGTCGCGGTCGGTGCGGGTGGCGTCTTCGGGGGAGAACTCGACGTCCTCGGCGTAGCTGCGGGCGAGAGCGACCATCTCGGCGATCTGGTCGAGCGCCTGCTCGCGGGTGATCTTCAGCTTGGCGGCAAGATGCAGGTCGGAGGTGGACAGGAAAGTGTGGATGCGGGCGCGGGCGGCGGGTTCGATGCTGCGGGCGGCGGCTTCGATGTCCTCGCGCTTGGCGCGGGCGAGCGAGGCGATGATGGGGCCACGAACTTCGCGCGCGATGGTGCGGATGGATTCGGAGTCGCCCTCGGAGGCGATGGCGAAGCCTGCCTCGAGGATGTCGACGCCGAGGGAGGCGATCTGATGCGCCATGCGCAGCTTTTCTCCGCTGTGCATGGTGCATCCGGGCGACTGCTCGCCGTCGCGGAGGGTGGTGTCGAAGAAGTAGACGCGGGGGCCTTGCAACGGCTCTTGCTGGGTGCTCGGGGGATCTGTCACGGGCATGGGATGCGACCTCGACTCCTTGTTCCTTAGAATAACGCAGGCTTATAGTATTTAGCACACATATTACTAATTCTAATTGATATATTCGAAGTTGAGCGAGGTTGCGCTCGGGAAGGCGGCTAGTCCGTGGACCTGTTTCAACTGGAGACATTTCTTGCGGTTGCGGAGGAGCGCAGCTTCTCGCGCGCGGCCACGCGGCTCCACCGAACCCAGCCGGCGGTGAGCCAGGCCATCGCCAAGCTCGAAGCCGAGCTGGGCGAGGTGCTGCTGGAGCGGTCGTCGCGCGATGGCACGCTGACCGACGCGGGCGAGGTGCTGCGCGAGTACGCGGTGAAGCTGCTGAACCTGCGTACCGAGGCGGCGGGCGCGTTGAGTGAGTTGCGGGAGTTGCACCGCGGGCGTTTGAATCTGGCGGCGAATGAGTATACGTGCCTCTATCTGTTGCCGCTGCTGGACGAGTTTCGGCGGCTGAATCCGCGCATCAAGGTCACGGTGCAACGGGCACTGGCGAGCCGCATCTCGGATGATGTGCTGATGCATTCGGTGGAGATCGGGGTGTTGAGCTTCCGTCCGGACGATGCTCAGATACGTTCCGTGGTGGTGTATCGGGACGAACTGGACTTTGTCGTCAATCCGAACCACGCGCTGGCACAGGCGGAAGAGGTGTCGATCCGGCAGCTTGGGGCGCAGAATTTTATTGCGCACAATATCTCATCTCCGCAACGGCAGAAGGTGATTGAGACCTTCCGGCGGTACAAGACACCGCTGCGGATGGGCGTGGAGCTGCCGTCGCTGGAGGCCATCAAGCGCTTTGTGGAGATGGGCAACGGGGTTGCCCTGGTGCCGGGGCTGACGGTTCGGACGGAGCTGGCGAGCGGCGCGCTGGTGCGGGTGCGGGTGAAGGAATTGCAACTCGAACGCAAGCTTCGGCTGGTCTATCGGCGGCAGGCGAGCCTGTCACACGTCGCGGTGGCCTTCCTGAAAGTGGTGGAGGCGTACGCCGCCGCACACGGCGATCCCTATTGTTTTCACCCTGAGCGGGGCGTTTGAGCCAAGGTGAGAATGATGGTGAGTGGGTCGCGGTTTAGCGGCGGCGTGGGCGAGGCTGCGAGGGGCTGCCGAATTCCCACGGTGAAATTTGTTTTCATTTGCTCAAACTCTTATGGCGGGTTGTCCGTCTGTAACGGTAGACTTGTCCGCCGGAGAAACTATGCCGGCATCGACACTGGAGAACAGCTAATGAATATGATGACGTTTCGTAGATATGCCACGCGCATGGGCGCGGTGGCAATGTGTACTGCCGCGCTATGCTCGGTGCCGATGATGGCGCAGGGCGGCGGCGGCGGTGGTCGTATGCAGATGACCTCAGACCAGCGAGTGGCCGCAGTCGACAAGGCCGTGACGCTGACGGATGACCAGAAGGTTAAGATCAAGGCGATCTATGAAGCCGACATGAAGAAGATGGCTGATATGCGGGCGGCGCAGGATCCGGACATGCGCACCAAGATGACTGCGATGCGCGCGGACGAGAATACACAGATCAAGGCGCTGCTGACAGACGACCAGAAGCCGAAGTTTGACGCGTACCTCGCCTCGCTGCCACAGGGCCGCGGTCCTGGCGGCGGTGGCCCACCACCAGCTGCACCCCCACAGTAATTATTGTCAAGGATCGTAAAAAGGCCGGGGAGATGTTTGAATCCCCGGCCTTCTTGCGTGGCGGGACGCCCCACGAGAGCCGGGCTACGGTTACAATGATGGGAGTAACCGCTCCATTGCCTTCGGGTCCCGGGGCCGAGTTGCGAAGGAACAAGAAGGGGTAGAAACGAAGAATGAAGAAGACGATGTTGTTGGGCGTGCTGATGCTGTCGGCCGCTGCAGGGTATGCGCAGGAGAGCCGGCAAGATGTGAGCTTCAGCGGCACCGGAATCTTCGGTCCCACGGTACATGGCGCCGCAAATGTTCAACAGAGGATGACCGGCGCGCTTGGCTTACTGCTCAGCTACCGGTATATGCTGACACCGAAAAGCGCTCTCGAAGTGAACTACAGCTTTGCGCAGGACTCGCAGAAGTATGCGACGAGCTTTGAGCCGTATGCCCGGATTCACGCGCGGCAGCAGGAGATTACCGGCGCATACGTTTACAGCCTCAATTTCAAGAGGTTCAGTCCCTTTGCGCAGGTTGGAGTCGGCACGCTGATCTTTACGCCTGTTCTGGACAATGGGACCAACCTGTTGGGCACCAAGAGCACGAAGGGTATCGCCGGTCTGTTTGGAGGCGGTGTGGCGTATGAGCTGAGTCCGAGCTTTGATATTCGCGTTGAGTATCGGGGCTTTTTGACCAAGGCGCCGAACTTCGGCGAGGCGAACTTTTCCACGAATCGCTACGAGATCATCTCGGCGCCGGCCATCGGCGTGGCGTATCACTTCTAGAGAAGTTTTGGGGCCCGGCTAAGCGGGGTTCCACCGGATTTGCTGTCTTCATGCCCCACGTCTGATCGTTGAGATCGAGATGTGGGGCATTGGAGTTATTGGGTCTGTTGACGCCCGGCCCCGGTGGATTACTTGTATTGTGCTTTGCCGCCAAAGTGATATGCGGCGCCAACGGTCACAATCTGAGGCGTCAGACCACCGTTGGGGAAACTGGACCATTTCTGGAACTCGTATTCGCCGCGAATGCGAAGATAGGGCCCCAGCTTGAAGTCAGCGCCAACTCCACCCGCGAACATGTTGTAGGCGAGTTCGGCTTCGCCAAACGGATAGTTGAAGTCGCCCCGCCCGATCATCGCTTTGACATATGGAACCAGCGGGCCGTAGGTGCGGAGGTAGCGCCCGCCAATCTCATACGTTCTTTCGAAGCTCAGGTCGCCGTTTGTGCTGTAGACCTGGTGGAACTCCGCTTCCACGCCGAGATGCGGCCTGAAGTCGAAGTCGCCGTATGCGGTGAACCCCTGGAAGGTCTGCTGGATGTAGTCTGGCCTGGCCATGCTGTAGCCGACGCCGATCTGGGCATCTCCTGCGCGTGAGGCGGTTGGGATGGCCTGGCCGGAAAGTATGGATGCTCCCCCGAGAAGGAACGATAGTGCAAGTCGTCCGATCAAGAGGGGCCTCTCCGCGTGGGGCAGGTTAACGACAACGAGAGCGATTATATCGCTCTCGTTTCGGTGCAGCCTGCTTTCGGCAAATCGAGATGTTAGCGGAATCGATAGGCTGCGCCCACGGTGAACACGGTTGGAGTGAGACCGTTGCCGAGGTTAGGCCAGCGCTGAAACTCCACATCCATTGCGCGAATGACGATGTGGTGAGGGACGAGTATGTCGAGCCCCCCGCCAAAGCTGTACATGAAATAGGTGCCGCTGTACCTGCCCGGGTTGTCCTGCGTCTCCTGAATGACGAGGTCGCCCAAGCCTCCCATGACCTTGGCGTAAGGGGCAAACCGTCCCTTGCGGTAGACGTATCTCGGGCCGATCTCGTAGGTGTTCTCAGCGAGGTCGGTGGGCGTAATCAGTGCGACGTAATGGATGTCCGCTTCGACCCCGATATGAGGGGTAAAGTCGAAGTCGCCGAACGCGGAAATTCCCTTGATGTTCTTTTGGCCGTAGTCAGGCATGGCCAGGCTAAACCCGCCTCCAGCCTGTAGAGAGCCGTGACCGGTGGCGGTCGGCAACGCCTGGGCATGCCCGATGGAAGTAAGGGAAAGCACACCAGCAAGGGATCCGATAGTCATCAGCGTCTTCAGCATTCCATCTCCTGGCAAGAACAGCAGTGCTCCGCGTGGTGCAGATACTTCAGGTAGGTGCCTCTCCTGGCAGGATGCAAGTCTCTGCATCGCTGCCGTCGAGCAGGATTATTCATCGTGGCGCACTGGCCGCCGGCGAAGCTTGCTGGGCCCCAGTATCCGCGGCTGCGGTGGCTGGAGCAGGGCTAGCGTCGCTGGCTGGCGTCGCGGCTGCTGGGGCGTTCGCTGCGGGCGCAGCGGAGGGTGCTGCTGTCGGGGCCGCGGGCGGGGCAAAATAGGTGAGCTTCAAATAGACGGGTTCAACCTCGAACGGCATCTTGTCGCGGGGGTTGAGAATTGGCTCGAAGCTGGTGTGCATCTGCACGACCTGATCGGTCCAGGGATCGAACCGCAGGAAGCTCGCCAAGGGCATAGCTGCCTGCTGCTTGAGATCCTTCATGTCGAGTTTGATGCCCTTTGGAACCATGGCGGCCATCCAGAAGGTAGAGTCTTTGTCGCTCTTGATCAGGGCGTCGCCGATCATTGGCGTATTCAGTGCGGGCAGCTCTTTCAACCGCAGCTGCAACTGCTGCAGGTAGAGGCCGAAATACTGCTGTCCGCCGGCGAGTTCCTTCGCGCTCAAAAGATCCAATGCCTTCTTGGCAGCCTCCGTGTTGTCCGCGTCGGTGTGGTGCATCGGGATGCGTTGAAACACCGAGGTGGAGGGGAAGAGCAGGCGGTCGCTGAACGCGTACTTGGTATCGAGGCGGTGGCCCAGAATGATATGCGCCAACTGGAATGCCAGAATCGCATTCAGGTTGCCCATCTGCTGTGCGCCATCGGCGGTGACCACGCTGGTCGTGTCGATGAGGCTCTTGGAGAGGATGATGGTGTTGCCGACCGCGAGCGACTCGAGCGGCTCCGTCAGCAAAGTGCGGACGCGGATCGGCCGGCTGACCTGAATATTGTTGTAGACGAGGATGTTGTTTGCCAGCGCTTCGAGGGTCTTATCGAACTCGCTCGGGGCATCGAGCAGACCGGCCTGGAAGAGCCGTTCGATCACGTTGTCCTCAGCCTGCTGCACCCACTCCCTCTGCGCTCCGAGTGGGCTCAGGTCGGGAGCATCGTTCGAGACATCCTGGGCGTTTACAACCTCCAAGTTCGTGTTTTCGGCATTATTGCTCGGGACCTTTAGAACATAGCCCCAAACATAGTTGATGGCCTTAAACGCCAGCGTGCTGCTTGGGCTCTTGGGGTCGCTCTCTTCGACATAGAAGGAGGTGGGGAGCCACAGGCCGGGCTGGACATTCGTGCGCCAGCTATCGAAGTGGTAGAACTCCTTCATGGTCTGAATGGAGCCGGCGAAGTCTCCGTTGAAGCGGACGACGTTGCCTTCGCGGGTCTCGACCCAGATGCGTCCGAAGAAGCGTCCGTATTCGCGCTTGCCGCTGATTGGCTGGACGTCAAAGACGGCCGTGGGGATGTTGCCAAGAAAGTCGTTGCGGATGAAGGTAAAGGTGTAGTGCTCGCGATCGAAGCTGTTCGAGTCCATGAGGATCATCTGGACGAAGCCGGACTCGTGGAAGGTGAGGCGAAGGCTGCTGGAGATTCCGCCGAGTGCCCCGAAGGAGTCCTTGAAGAAGGAGAACTTGCTCTTCTTGGCGGCGAAGTTGCCCTTGTTGTCTTTATACAGGTCGTCGTTGATGACCTTGCTGAAGTCGACTCGGGCCAGGTGATGCTCGTCCGAGACGGGGACCTGCAGCAACACCGGGTCGGGCTTCATGTTCTGGATGTAGGTCTCGACCAGGGGAGCGCGTTCCTTGACGACCTTGATCACTTCCTTCTCGCGGACGATGGCTTTGTCGATGAGGGCATTCTGCGCCGGGGTCAGCTTTCGGCCTGGCATGGTGTCCTGTTCGACCTTCTTCTTGCCGAAAATGATGGATGCTCCAGCGAATGCGGGAAAGGTTGCCGCGAGGAGAAGCGCCAGCAGCGTAACACCAGCGGTGGATCTTGAATGAGAAATCATGATTTGCGGCTCCCTATGGTGACCTCGCGGCCACCTTCGTAAGTAAAGTCAGCGTGTTCGTAAAGCGATTGCAGCAAAAGTAAGTTCACACAAGAAAAATGTTGCTTCGCCAACCAGCAGCCGACATAGCTGCTACCCGGCGAGTTGGAAAGTGACATTGACAAGGCCATCCCAGGCGATCGGATTCCCTGACGCATCGGTCGCGGGCTCGAACCTTGTGGCCATGATGGCGCGCCTGGCAGAATCGTCGAGACCATAGCCAAGGGGCTTGGTCACTCCCAGAACTTCGACTGACCCAGTCGGCGACACCCGGATGTGGATGGTGACGACGCCCTCGATGTGCATCTGGCGAGCCTCGGCCGTGTACTCGGGTTTGGGCTTCGAGATAACCTTGAGCGTTTTACCGGGTGCCGTTGAGGCGAGGGCCGCCGCCTTGGCCGCTGGCGGTGGTGTTGCCTGGCCGAGATTGACCTGCTGACCAGTTGGAACCTTACCGGTACCGGTGCCTCCGGGAACGCCATGCGGGAGTCCGACCGCGGCGATTACACCGTTGCCCTTGATGGTGGTGCTCTCGGGACTGCCATTGCCGAGAATGACCTTGGTGGCTGGTGGTCCGTTGCCGGTGTTCGCGGCGTTCATTCCGGGCATGCCTCGCGCGAGATTGACGGGGGCGACCGATGGACCCTTGAGGTTGCTGATGGGGCTATCCCGCGTTCCCAGGCGGACCGCGGAAGGATGCTGGTCATTGTTCACGACCGACGCGGCCTGCGGATGCGCCAGGCTCACCGCCACCGGAGCCGCCATTGCAATGATCCGCTTTGGTGCAGCCGGAATGAGAATCGGCTTAGGCTGGTCCATCTTGACGACGGGCTGCTTCGGCAACTCCGGCATCTTCACCTTGGGAATGACAATTTTGGGTTCCTCGACTTTGGCGAGTTCGGGAAGCGGCTTCGGCTTGGGCGGAGCAATCTTCGGCTTGACCGGCTCAGGCTTCTTTTGGACGACCGGTTCGGTCAGCACGGTGAGTCTCTTCGTCTCTTCGATGATCTGTTTGGGAGCGAGGCTGAGCACGATGACCACAAACGCGATGGCCACGTTGACTAGCAGCGAGGTGACCGTCGAAGCCTTGCTTTGGGCTCCGGTATCGAGAACGCCAAAATGAGCAAACTGCATGCTCTTCGGTTGTCCGGGAAGTGCGCTGCGAAGTGGCGCTGCCATGGTCGGTAAGGTTCCTTGTGTCGGTCGCCCTGCTACGGAGCGGCGGGATTAGTATAAGTATGACGCAATCTGAGACGCCAAGGTAACAAACTGGGTTTACAATCGACCTTTAAGGCCACCTTTTTAAAGCGACTGGCCCATCGAATCATCTACAAACCCCTGAAAAACTAACAATGTGGAGACCCTCCCAACGCACCGGGGATACTCGTTTGGAGCGGTTACCAATGTCATATGATGCTTGGATCCGCCGAATTGAACCGAGCATACCACTGTTGCATTGCGGTGAGACTCCAGGCCGCGAAAAACGGGTGCCATCGATGCCACCTAATTCCCGCGTTTCCTCCGGTATGTGCCGCTCTGTCATCTTCAATTAACCCGAGCTTTGGGGAAATCACTCTTTTGAGATGAAATCCCTATACTTTGGTTGTAGTGCGAATCGTTCGCGCGCGGAGACATGATGAGAATTCTGGTTACAGGCGGCGCCGGTTATATTGGCGGCACCGTGGCACGATGTTTGTTGGCCGGCGGGCACGCCGTGACCATCTATGACAACCTGTGCCACAGCAAGCCGTCCGCGGTGGCGCCCGGTGCCGATTTTGTCGAGGGTGATCTCGCAGATCGGACGCTGCTTGTGGAAACGCTTGAGTTGGGGCGTTTTCAAGGAGTTATGCACTTCGCTGCGCTGATTGAAGCAGGCGAGAGCATGCATCGGCCGGAGATCTATTTCCGCAATAACACGGCGGGGACGCTCTCGCTGCTCGAGGCTATGTTAGCCACCGGACATGACCGTCTGGTGTTCAGCTCGACTGCGGCCTGCTATGGTGAGCCCGTCCGAACTCCCATCCTCGAAGACGCCAAGCTTGAGCCCACCAACGCGTATGGCGAGAGCAAGCTGCTGGTCGAACACATGCTGCGCTGGTTCAATCGCATCCACGGATTCCGCTATGCGAGCCTCCGCTACTTCAACGTCGCCGGCGCAATTGAGGGGTACGGCGAAGCGCATGAGCCGGAATCACACTTGATACCGCTTGTTCTCGATGTTGCGCTTGGCCGCCGGCAGAGCATCAAGATCTTCGGGTCGGACTACCCCACCCACGACGGCACCTGCATTCGCGACTACATCCATGTGCGCGACCTGGCCGATGCACATCTTCTCGCGCTTGCGGCGCTGGAAAACAAGGACCGCGTGATCTACAACATCGGCAACGGGCAGGGTTTTACGGTGCGCGAGGTAATCGCCTCCGTGAGGCGGGTGACTGGGAGGCCGATCCCGGTGGAAGAGTGCCCGCGCCGTGAGGGCGATCCGGCGGTGCTGGTGGCGGGCTCGGAAAAGATCAAGCAGGAGCTTGGCTGGCAGCCGCGGTTTGCGGATCTTGACGCCATCGTCGCCAGCGCCTGGGAGTGGCACCAGAAACGCTACGCATGAAGCGAACGGGAGGAAGTCTGAATGCTCGACAGCATGTTTCATCTGCCACTGCCGTGGCTCGAAAAGATCATCCGGCCGATCGTTGTTTATCTCTTCCTAGTCGTCTTTCTGCGGTTGTTCGGCAAACGCGAGTTGGCGCAGTTGAACCCCTTCGACCTAGTCGTTTTGCTCAGTCTCTCCAACACGGTGCAGAACGCGATCATCGGGAACGACAACTCGGTGACGGGAGGCGTGATCGGCGCGTTTTCACTGCTCGCCATCAATTGGTTCCTGGTGCGGACGCTGTTCCGGCTGCCGAAGATAAGCGCGGCGCTGGAAGGGACGGAGACCGTCCTGGTAAGGCGCGGCCGGGTGGATCAGGCCGCCATGGATAAGGAGACGCTGACCGAGTTGGACCTTCTTTCGATGATTCACAAGCAAGGGCTGGACGATTTCTCCGAGGTCGAGAAATGCGTGCTCGAACCAAACGGGACGTTCTACATTGAGGCAATCAAGCCCACGCCGGACGAGGCCCACATCGCGGCGCTCAAGGATGCTGTCGACCTGCTGACGCTCGAGGTGAAGGGGATGCGGGCGCAGTTGGAGAGTCAATGACTGCGGGACCTGCCGTTTAGTTCCAAATCCAACTTAGCGGGAGAGCTTGGCGAGTTCTTTGACCAGGCGCTCGGGCGGCGGGTCAATCTGCGAGTCCTTCACCGCGGCACGGTATCCACCCAGGTAGATCGAATACATTACCGCCAGCGCGCAGCCTACGCCGAAGACGAAGCCGAGGAAGCAGCCGATGGCGGACCATTCAAGGAAGGTCATGAGGCCAAGTCTAGCAGTGACCACGATTTGGGGCGCTAAAGTTTGCCCATCACAGCGGGCTTAGCGTACCTTCTTTTTTGCGGATCAAGATCAAGCGAGATCAGGTCAGTTACGACAACGGGGGATGTGCGTGCAAACGTCAGACGGTACGAACATGGAATCGCTGCTGCGGGAGAACCGCGTATTTCAGCCGCCGGCGGAGTTCTCCGCCAAGGCGCGCATCTCGAGCCTTGAACAGTACGAAGCGTTGTACCGGCGCAGCATCGAGCAGCCGGAGGCGTTCTGGGCGGCGGCGGCCGGCGAGTTGGAGTGGTTCGCACCGTGGGACAAAGTGCAGACCGGCGACATTGCGCGCGCAAAGTGGTTTACCGGCGGCAAGCTGAATCTGAGCCACAACTGTGTCGATCGGCACGCCAATGGCGCGCGGCGGGACAAGGTCGCGCTGCTGTGGGAGGGCGAACCGGGCGAGGTGCGGCGCATCACCTATGGCGAGTTGCTCGCACAGGTCCAGCGATTCGCCAACGTGCTCAAAGACCTGGGAATCAAGCGCGGCGACCGCGTCGCGATCTACATGGGAATGTGCCCTGAACTGGCGATTGCGATGCTTGCCTGCGCGCGAATCGGCGCTGTGCATTCGGTGATCTTCGGCGGCTTCGCGGCGCAGGCGATCGTGGACCGAGTCAACGATTCGGCGTGCGTTGCGGTGCTGACGCAGGATGTGAGCTACCGGCGCGGCACCGAGGTGAGGCTGAAGGAGATTGTGGATGAGGCGATGGATCGCTGTCCGACTGTCCGCAAGGTCGTCGTCTACCGGCGCGCCGAGGCGTGGGAGCAAACGGCGGCTATGAGGCCTGGCCGCGACCTCTGGTGGCACGAGCTGATGAATGAGGCGGAGGCTGTCTGCCCCGCGGAGTGGATGGACTCCGAGGACCTTCTCTACATCCTGTACACCTCCGGCACCACGGGCAAGCCGAAGGGGCTTGTGCACACCACGGGTGGCTACTCGGTACAGAGCTATCTGACGAGCAAATACGTCTTCGATCTGCGCGAGGACGATGTCTTCTGGTGTACGGCGGATATCGGCTGGGTTACGGGGCACTCATACGTTGTGTATGGGCCGCTGCAAAACGGCGCGACCGTGGTGATGTACGAGGGCGCGCCGAACTTTCCGGCAAACGACCGCTTCTGGAAGATCATCGACGACCACAAGGTGAGTATCTTCTACACCGCGCCGACGGCGATTCGCGCGTTCATCAAGTGGGGCGACGAGTGGGTGCATAAGCATTCGCTCGCCTCGCTGCGGCTGCTGGGAACAGTCGGCGAGCCGATCAATCCCGAGGCGTGGATGTGGTACCACCGCGAGATCGGCAAGGAGCGCTGTCCAATCGTCGATACATGGTGGCAGACGGAGACGGGCACAATCATGATCTCTCCGATACCTGGAGCAGTGGCGACCAAGCCGGGTTCAGCCACGCGGCCGTTTTTCGGGATCGTTCCCGAAGTGGTTACGAAGGAAGGCGCGCCGGTGCCGCTGGGGCAAGGCGGGTTGCTGGTGGTGCGCAAGCCCTGGCCTTCGATGGCGCGGACGATCTGGGGTGATGCGGAGCGGTATCAAGAGGCGTACTTCTCGGAGATTCCGGGCAGCTACTTTACCGGCGACGGCGCGCGCTGGGATGCGGACGGCTACTACTGGCTGATGGGCCGCGTGGACGACGTCATCAACGTGAGCGGGCACCGGCTGGGCACGATGGAGATCGAGTCGGCGCTGGTGGCGCATCCGAAGGTGGCCGAGGCAGCGGTGGTTGGACGGCCGGACGACATGAAGGGGCAGGCAATCGCTGCGTTCGTGACCCTCGACGAAGGGTACGAGCCGAGCGATGCCCTGCGCCAGGAGCTGCGCAAGTGGGTCGCGAAGGAGATTGGCGCGCTGGCCAGGCCCGACGACCTGCGCTTCACGCAGACGCTGCCCAAGACGCGCTCGGGCAAGATCATGCGCCGGTTGCTGCGCGAACTGGCGACCACAGGCGAGGTGAAAGGCGATACCACGACGCTTGAGGACTTCGGGGTGCTGGCCAAACTGCGCGAAGGCGATGAGTAGGGCGGGGCTAGGCGTTCGTCAGTGACGTGCCTACGCCGTTGAACGCGTTCCCAATGGTGTTGGTGAGACCTGTCAGTGCGGCGACCGAGCCAAGTGCGATCAGTGCAGCCACCAATGCATAATTCAATGAGATCCTGACCGGAATCGTCGGTCAGCAAGGTTGCGGCATAGTGCTTCATAGAAGTACTCCTGCTCGTTCGGATGGGCCCGGCGTTCAAGGATTGGCAAATGCAAGCTTGGCAGCCGATGCTGCCTTACGTACTAGCGGTATATATCAAATGGTATATACTTTGGGTGAGGTGAGGCAATGGCGGAGACACTGGAGAAACGGGCGAAGCTGTTCAAGAACGGGCGGAGCCAGGCGGTACGGCTGCCGAAGGAGTTCCGGTTTGAGGGGACGGAAGTCCGGATTCGGAGGCAGGGAGGGGGAGTTCTGCTGGAGCCGGTGGGGCCGCAGGTGGGTGCCGGCGACCTGGATCGGGTGCGGAAGGTGCTGAAGACGCTGGGTCCGCTGGACCCTGGCTTTGCTGCGATGGTGGATGTCGCGATGCAGAAGCTGGAAGAGGATGGCGGGGCGAAGTGAGGAGACACCCGCGTGGCGCGAACCCCGTTTCCGCATAGCGCGCGAAAAGATGGGTCTCCCAGACTTTGTGTTTGGCCGGAGTTTCTGGCCGTCTCTTCCTCAACACTCGCAACGAGGGATTCAGGCGGCGCCTGTTCGTACTGACTTCATATGGTGTTTTCTGCGACCGATGACGGATGGGGATTCCGGCTCGGAGATGATCGCCAGGGGACAGAGTCGTTCGGGGACTTTTTCTTTACAACCACTCGCGTCCCAGCGGACGAGCTTGCATCCGCGCTGCACGCAACCCAGCCTGGTGGAGAGCGTTTCCTGCATGCGACGCTTTTCCGCCTCGCTATAGATGAGCAATGCGTGGGCGTCGTTCATCTGTTTGTGGGTCATGTGGTGGCCGTCGTCCCACAGAATGGTTTTGTCGGGTTGGACAGTGCCGAGTGTTCCGTTGGCTATCCACACAACTCGGGTACCGGGGCCCAAGCTATCGACAAGTTTGCGAATGCAGCGGGGGTTGGACGGGGATTCCATGAGCGGTCCCTCCGGCTTGAACGGATCGCAATCATAGCTCGGTTCCATTGTCGGTGTCATCAAGAAACTCATCGGCCAGGGCGGAATCCGCTCGCCGATCATGGGGCAGCCAACGGTTGGGTCTGTACAATTGCGGCGTTGTCCAATCCAACTCGAAAGAACGATCGATGGCGCTGACACGACGTGGTTTTCTGGCTGGTTCCTCCTTGGCTGGTGCGGGGCTTTTGGTCACGGGGAGTGGTTTAGGGAACCCCTGCGCAGGTGTTTGATTTGACGACGGCGGTGAACGGAGTTCGATGTT
>OCZT010004447.1_pt1 | contig 14120 bp, 9 predicted proteins | sample 1539031 | NCBI WGS metagenome assembly OCZT01 (sample SAMEA3539308, study PRJEB22396) | soil metagenome | biome: tundra; feature: field; material: soil | place: USA | collected 2010-05 | depth 0.15 m
GCGCGCCGTCGATGATGCTGGCGTGGTTCAGCTCGTCGGAGAGGATAAAGTCGTCCTTGCCCAGGATAGAGCTGACCGTGCCGGCGTTGGCCGTGAAGCCGCTCTGGAAGACGACGCAGGCTTCGACATTTTTGAAGCGGGCGATCTTCTCTTCGAGATCCATGTGGATGCGCATGGTTCCAGCAATGGTGCGCACGGCGCCCGAGCCCACGCCAAACGCCTTGGTCGCGGCGAGCGCCGCCTCGATGAGCTTGGGGTGATTGGCGAGGCCGAGGTAGTTGTTGCTGGCCAGGTTGATGACCTGCTTGCCGTCGTAGTGGCAAACCGGCGCCTGCTGGTCGTCTAGGACGCGCAGTTTGAAGTGAGTCCCGTTGGCGCGCAGTTCGTCCAGCGTGGCAGTCAAGTGGGCAAGTTGAGGGCGTTGGGTGGCCTGGGTCATAGCGTTGTTCCTCAATCAAAGAGGATAGCGCGTCAGCAGCCTTCTACAGGAAAAGCGGTGAGCCAAACCCGCCCCAACTCAGTTATCGGGATGGCGAACGCACAGCGCACGATTGCCAAGGTTGTCAGCCACCCGGCCTGTCAGCTGCCTCCCGGAAGCCAGGCTCAAGCCCCACGCCTCTCCGGAAACGTCCGCCTGCGAGCGGCTCCATTGCCAGCCTGTCAATCGCAGATTACCCCTCACATGCCAGCTGACAGGCCCCCCGGTCTCCCCGATTCCCGGAATGTTGATGGTGGGATCGTACAAGGTTCGCAACTCGTCAATCGAGGGCAACCGCCAATCGGCGTGGCCGGCCAGCGTCATGGCTCCGCAGTAATCCGAGGCTTGCTTCCAATTCACGTTTCTGCCGTTGTCTTTTACTGTCCACATCAATTGGGATTTCGGGTCGGTCCAGAGTTGACCTAATGCCGCAGCCTGTTCGTCCTTGCTCGGTTCAGGGGGCTTTTTGGTCCGCTCATTGCGCACTGGCTGAAGCGCGATGCTGACAAGCGTTTGCTCACCGGCTTTGGCTTCTGCGTTTGTGGTGACCTTATCCTTGCCGTCCAGGGTGACAGCAACTACCTTGTGCTGGCCCACTTCTGCCTTTACCTTGGTCGACCCTTCGGCTTCGATGCTGCCTTGGGCGCGCCGTCCAGGGTCCAGGTGCATGCCAGGTCGCAAGTCACCAGCAAAGTAGGCGCCGGCACTTCCGGCGGTTTGGTTTCGCTGATTCGCTTTTCGCGCACCGGCTTGAGCGCGATGTCCAAAACCGTCTGCCCTGCCGTTTTGACTTCTTTCGTTACTTTGACCTGGTCCAAGCCATCTTCAGTAATGGCCACAATTAAATGCTCGCCAATGTCAACCTTGGCCTTGGCCGAGCCGTCGGCGTCGATGTGGCCTTTCTGTACTCCATCCAGCCTCCAGTTACAGGCCAGATCGCATAGCACCAGCAGGGTGGCAGGCGGATCCTTTGGGTGGATGACGGGCGGTCCCCCTGATTGCAGCGCCACCAAATGTACGGCCGCACCCAGAGTGCCCGCGGCCAGAGCCCATCCCGCTATCGTCCTTCCCCGCATCTTTCGCCCCCGTGAATCCCCGATTCAGGAACCACTCTAAGAACCTCTCAAGTCAAATCAGATAAGGATAGTAAGTCAGAACATTATAAAGAACAATCTGCGCCGCCCCGCATCAGGGCAGGTTGTGGAGCAGGTCGCAGGCGTCGGCAACTCCGCCGTTACAGGCTTTCTGGAAGTACTTGCGGGCATTGTCGCTGTCTGACGCATCCTGGAACAGCGAGCCGAGACTGACGCAGCTGGACAAGGTTCCCCGGTCACAAGCTTTCTGGTACGCGGCGACCGCCGCCTGCAGGTTCCTGGCACCGCCAAGACCCTGGGCATAGAGATATCCCAGGTAGTTACAGGCTCGCATCTCTCCGCTGTTGCAGGCTTGCGTAAAGGATGTCCGCGCCTGCGCGTATTGCTTGTGGTTGTAGTTGCTCTCGCCTTGTTCGTAGGCGCTGCCCGCGGGAGGCCCGCTGGTTACCGGCGGGGTCCAGAGATAGCCGCCGGCAATTTCGGCACTCCGGCTGCGCCCTTCAGCTATGGCGAAGGCGCGGACAGTGACTCCGCTGGGCAGCGATGCGAGGGGTTGCGAGTAAATGGGCGATGCCTCGGTGGGCGCGGTGCCATCGATGGTGTAATGGATGACCGCCTTCGGTGTTGAGTCAGAGATACTGACCGGCTGCACCTCAGTGTAGGCGCCGCCGCTGGGTGTGAGAGTGGGCAGAGCCGTGGGTGGCTTGGGTTGCATCCACCAAAACCCGACCCCAGCGATTGTGCAGACAGCCAGCAGAATTCCTGCAATGATCCATATCGGAGATACGGTACGCGAAGGGGTGGGTTCCGCTTCAGCGTCCGGTTCCGATTCGGTTTCTGACTCTTCTTCCGATGGCTGGTCTGGTTCCGGTTCTGGTTCCTGTTCCGGTTCGGCTTCCGCTTCCTCCTCGGTGCCAGTTTCCTCGTAGAATTCAGTCTCCGGCTCCAGTTCTGCTTCCTCTTCAACGGAGAGTTCTGCGTAAAGTTCTTCCTCCGGTTCCTCGTCCGGTTCCACTTCAGGTTCCGTGTAAGGGGGTTCCGGCTCGGGCGGAGGCACGAATGGAGGCGTGCGAACGATTGGCGTGGGCGTGCGCACGATGGGCACGGGAGTCCGCACGACCGGCGTAGGCGTGCGCGCTGGGATTGGCGTAGGCGGGGGTAAGGTTACGGCCCTTGGTGTAGGCACCGGAGTGGGCACAGACCGCGGCGTAAGCACGGGGCGAGGCACGGACCTTGGCGTAAGAACGGGTGTTGGCGCGGCCCACGGATCGGGCGCGGGCGCGGGCGCGGGCATGGACTCGACCACGGTCATGGAACGCCGTGGTTCCAGCGGTTTGGGCTCCAGCGCCTCCACAAATGCTGCCGCAGACGCGAAGCGGTTTTCGCGCTCGCGGGCCAGCAGGCACATGACAATTTCTTCCAGGCCCGGGTATTCCATTTCGAGATCTGGACGGAATCTGCTCAGCGGTTCAGGCACTCCCTGCAGGTGCTGGAACATCCAGCCTTCCATGTTCCTGGCCTGGAAAGGCGTGCGCCCGGCGAGCATCTCGTATAGAACCCCGCCCAGGGCATAGAGATCCGTTCGGCCGTCCAACTCGGCGGCTGGCGTGCCGCGCCACTGTTCGGGGGCGGCGTACTCCGGGGTAAGCATCAGCCCGCGGGTGTGGCTCAGGTTGGTGATGCCCTCGGTCATGGCGGCAATCCCGAAATCCAGCACCTTGGCCTGTTCGCTGCCGTCGGGTTGCGCTCCCAGCAGGATGTTCTCCGGCTTGATGTCGCGATGAATGGCTCCGCGGGCATGGGCTGCAGCCAGGCCGGCCACCACTCCCCGGGCGATATGCAGCGCCCGCGTCACGGGCAGGCCGCGAGGAGCCCCATGAATCGCCGAACGAAGGCTCGGTCCATCCACGAATTCCATAGCGATGAAGAGGCTGCCGCTCTCGTCCTGGTCCAGATCGGCAACTTCAACAATATTGGGGTGGCGCAGGTGATAGGCTGCGCGCGCCTCCTGCCGGAAGCGCTTGATGAACGAGGGGTTACGGCTCAACTCGGCGGCTAGAAACTTGAGCGCCACCTGCCCGCCCAGCATCAGGTGCTCCGCCAGGTAGACGGTTCCCATGCCCCCGGCGCCCAGAGTCTTCAAGATGCGGTACTTGCCGCGCACCAGGTGGCCGGGCACAAGCTCGCGGGTTTCAATCAGCGCTGCTCCGTCTGTGGGGCAGGTGTTGCATTGGTCCGGGTAAGGCGTATCACAAACGGGACAGTCTTCATGCCACACACTCACATCGTTCTGCGCCTTGCGCCGGATGGAGAAGATTTGGATGGGCAGAAGAATACCACTTTTTGGGGTTCGCGCGAATTCCAGTCTCCATTCCGGTTTTCTGCGCCTCTCGCAAAGCCGGGTTGCGCCGTGGCGAGAGTCGTCGCCCCTGACAATTGGCCGGCGCCCGGTTGGCACGGGTGCGGCTGGGCCAGATACAATGAACTTCTATGCCGCGAGAATCAGGCGGCGCCCGATTTTTGAGTTCTGGAGCAGGTGCACGTGAGAGGCAATCGCTGCCGCGGTCTGCGGCTTGAGTTAGTTGCGGGACTGGGTATTGCGCTGGCGGTGCCCGCGCTGGCGGTTGCGGCGGAAAGCGCGCGGGGCCTTGCCACGCAGACCACGCTGGCCGCCGAGATGCACGACCAAGGCGGACGCACGCAGGCTACACTTGCAGTCACCGTCACCGGCGAGGACGGACTGCCCGCCACTGGAACCGTTGCCATCAAGGATTTCGGCAAGGAACTGGCCGGAGCAGTATTGAATGCTGACGGCAAAGCCAGCGTAGTGCTTGCCCTGCCGGGCGGCGACCACCAGCTTCGTGCAACGTATACCGGAGATGCCGCCCACAAGGCCTCCGTTTCAAATCTGACCGGGGTTCATGCCCAGGTCACAGGCACGGCCGATTTTCAGATCTCGATCGCGCCGGCAACGCTTTCGCTCACTGCCGGACAGTCGGGAACGGTGATTGCCACCATTACGCCGGAGAACGCCAACACGCTTGCGGGCCCGATGTTCGTTACTCTCTCCTGCTCTGGAAACCCGGATCAATCTTCCTGCACCTTTACTCCGGAGAACGTCCAGATCGTGCAGAATGCGGTGAACCCCGTGACCAGTTCGATGGTCTTTCAGACTCAGACGGGGTCCCCCCTGGCGGCCGCACGCACCAATGCAAGTCCGATTGCCTGGGCATTTTTGCTCCCGGGGGCGCTGGGCCTTGTGGGACTGGCTTGGGGAACCCGCCGCCGCTGCTGGCTGAACCGGCTGTCGCTGCTGGCGTTGGTAGGACTGGTTACGGTGCTGGGCACAACGGGCTGCAACCCGCGTTACTACTACCTGAACCACGGCCCGCCGCTGAATCCGCCTACTCCGGCAGGCACCTACACCCTCGCGATCAGCGCGCAGTCCACCAACGGTGTTTCCGCAATTACGCACTCCACCACCCTGGCGCTGACTGTTAAGTAGACTATATTCATGGACAGCGTGAAGCGCTGGCATTCGCTTCCGCTGGAAGTGTACGCGCTGGTGGAACGTGCGCCGGCATCGGTGTTGCTGGAGCACGCCAGGCCAAGTGCCGCGGAACCGCAGACCGAATCCAAAACGCATCCCGGCAGCCGTCTCTTCATCGCGCCGATTCGTGTGATTGCGGTCCACGAGCCTGCGGAACTCCCAGGTCTGTTTGCCGGGATCGAGGCGGCCGTAGCGGCGGGTCAATTCGCTGCCGGATTCTTCAGCTACGAATGCGGCAACTGCTTTGAGCCCGCGGCTAGAATGCGTCCCGCCCGGCCGGGACAGCCGCTGGCCTGGTTTGGTATCTACGAGAGAAGCTATCTCTTCGACCACCGGGCGGGAGCTTTTGTCGAGGGCGATCCACCGGGACTTGCCCAGTTCCCACCAAGCTGCAAGGCAGAAGAGCCAGAAGTCGAGCGGCCGCTCCGCGCCGAATTTCCCATCACCGAGCAGGAATACAGCGAGAGGGTCGCGGCCATCCACGAGTGGATCCGCGCCGGTTACGTCTATCAGCTCAACTTCCCGGCTGCTTTGCAGGTGAAGTCGGCAGCAAGCCCGGCAGAACTCTATGCGCGGCTGAGCCGAAGTCAGCCGGTGGAGTACGGTGCATTTCTGCACTGGCAGCCGGGCCGGCATATTCTCAGCCATTCTCCGGAACTGTTCTTCCTTCTGGAGCAACAAGGTTCCACGCGGCGCATCACCACTCGGCCCATGAAGGGCACCGCAGCCCGCGGCCGCACGACGCGCGAAGACAAGGCCATTGCTGAGTGGCTGCGCAACGACCCCAAGAATTGCGCCGAAAACGTGATGATCGTTGACCTGCTGCGCAACGACCTCGGCCGCCTGTGCAGTTTCGGCAGCGTGAAAGTCGAAAGCCTCTTCACCGTCGAGCGCTACCGGACACTCTGGCAGATGACTTCGACAGTAACGGGAGAACTGCGTCCCGAGGTAGGCTTCCACCAGATATTCCGGGCGTTGTTTCCCTGCGGCTCCGTTACCGGGGCGCCGAAGGTAAGGGCGATGCAACTGCTGGCCGAACTCGAAGATGAACCAAGGGGCATCTACACCGGGGCGATCGGCTTCTTCTCGCGTGAGCGAACCGTTTTCAATGTGGCCATTCGCACGCTGGAACTGGAGGGCGGGCAGGGCAGGATGGGAGTGGGCAGCGGCATTGTCATCGACTCCGATGCGGCAGAGGAGTTCCGCGAATGCGAGTTGAAGGCGGCGTTTCTCAGCCGGCCTTCAGAGCTCTTTCCCGGGCAATTCTCGTTGATAGAAACGATGCTATGGAAGGGTGGGTACCCACTCATCGAGTTGCACCTCGACCGGCTGGAAGATTCGGCCGGCTACTTCGGATTCCGCTGCGACCGCGCGAAGGTTAAGGCTACTCTGCTCGGCTTGGCAGCGGAGTTCATTGACCGCGGGGCGCGCAAGATAAGGCTGCTGCTAGACCGCGATGGTGCACTGAAATTGGAGCACGAGGTATTGCGGGCCGCCGCGGCGAATGATGGAGTGGTTCATGGCCGCGTGCGGATTGCGGACCAACGCACCGACCCGCACGACCCGATGCTCTTCCACAAAACGACGCATCGGGCCATCTACGCTGAAGCCTTCAAGTCGGCGACTGAAGCCGGAAACGATGATGTGCTGTTTCTCAACAACCGCGGCGAAGTAACGGAAGGCGCCATCAGCAATATCTTTATCGAGAAGGACGGCAAGTGGTTTACGCCGCCAGTTGAATGCGGCCTGCTCGCCGGCGTTTATCGCCGCCACATGCTTGAGACCAGACCTGAGGTTGAAGAGCGGATACTCTATGTTGATGACTTGCGAGAAGCGGACGCCATCTATATCGCCAACGCCGTTCGCGGCCTGCGGCGCGTAGAAATCGACTGGGAGAAACCGAGCGGTGGATCCTAGTCCGTTGTCGCTAAGTCCCTGGTCCCTGCTTTCCTCACTCCGGCTTCAGCACCACCTTGATCGCCTCGCCCGATTGCAGCAGTTCCATCGCCCTGGTAAATTCGCTAAGCGCGAGGCGGTGCGTGATCGCCGGCTCCAGGTCGAGCTTGCCGGTAGCCAGCAGAGCCTCCATCTGGAACCACGTCTCGAACATCTTGCGGCCGTTGATGCCCTGCACAATTGCGCCCTTGAAGATGATGTCGCGGGCAAAATCGATCTCCACGGGCCGCGACGGGATACCCAGTAACGAAGCGCGCCCGCCAGTCCTCAGTACCGCAAAGCCCTGGCGCATGGCTGTGGGATGCCCGGACATCTCCAGCAGCACATCCACGCCGGTGCCCCCGGTAGCCTCGCGAATCTGGTCTTCGACGTTGTCCGTTGCCGGATCGAGGGTCAGATCCGCGCCCATGGTTGCCGCCACGCTGCGCCGGTGGGCATTCACCTCGACGGCGAAGACCCTGGCAGCTCCACAAGCCTTGGCCACCGCAATCGAAAACAAGCCAATCGCGCCGCAGCCCGTCACCGCAACAGTTTGGGCGGCGATGGGCCCAGCCAGCACGGTGTGCACGGCATTTCCGAGCGGGTCGAGCAGCGAAGCCCAATCGTGAGGGACTGACGCGGGCAATTTCCAGATATTTGTCTCAGGAATCAGCACGTAGCTGGCAAAAGCGCCATCCGCATCCACGCCAAGGATGCGCACGTGCTGGCAGATATGCGCCTCGCCGATGCGGCACTGCATGCATTTGCCGCAGGCCACGTGCATCTCGGCGCTTACCTTGTCCCCTTCTTTGACGGTGGTAACGCCGCTGCCCACACCAGCCACCACGCCTGCAAACTCGTGTCCCGGAATCAGCGGCGGATGGATGCGCCCCTGCGCCCACGGGTTCCATTCAAAGATGTGCAGATCCGTGCCGCAGACGCTTGCCGCCTGCACGCGCACCAGCACCTGCCCGGGGCCGGGCGCAGGCACGGGAACCTCGCGGAGTTCAATGCCGGGCGCCGCTTGAGCTTTTACAACGGCCTGCATGGTGGTGGGCATACGGGCGAAGCCTCCTGAACAAAACGAACTTCACGGTCTACAACCGCTTCCAGATGATAGAACGGAGAGCAACCGATGTGCGTGCCGGAGGAAGCGGTTGGTGCAAAGAAGTGGTGGATTTCTGGCCGGTATTTGCCTGGCGGCTTTGCTGGGGGCCGGGATGGCTGCTGGTGCACAGACAGCGGACCAGGCGTGGCTGAAATACCGTCTGGCGGATAAGCCGCTTAACACGCCTATCCGTGTTGTCACCTTGGGCAAAAGCCAGCTTGAAAAGACCGCGGAAACAGAATTGGAGAGTGGCATCAGGGCCTCTTCTGCCAAGTCCGGCCCCGATGATGCTCCCAACGTGATCGTGCTGGGGACCGTGAAGGAGTTTCAGGCACGGAAGCATAAATGGCACTTGGCTGCAATAGAACCGGAGGAGTTCTTCACAGTTTTTGGAACGCCTCTCGTCGGTGATCACCGTGAATTGGACATCGTCGGCGGTAGCGACCGCGCTGTGCTCTACGGCGCCTTCGCAGTGCTCCGCAATCTGGCGCAAGGCAAGGGCTATTCCAGGCAGGGGCTCCGCTCCCGCCCTGCCATGCCCATTCGCTGGGTAGACGAGTGGGACAACGCAGACGGCTCGGTCGAGCGCGGCTACGCGGGGCGGTCGATCTTCTTCGAGGGCGGTAACGCCCGGCAGGACCTGGCTCCGGTGGCCGAATACGCCCGCCTGCTGGCTTCAGTTGGCATCAACGGCTGCAACATCAACAACGTGAACGGGGCCTCGCCCTTTTTGACTTCGGAGATGATTCGAGGGGTGGCTAAAATCGCCGACGCTATGCGGCCGTGGGGCGTGCGGCTTGCAATGAGCGTCGACCTTGCCAGCCCGCAGAAAATTGGCGGGTTGAAGACTTACGATCCGCTCGATCCAGAGGTGAAGGCTTGGTGGGTCGCCAAGGTCAACGAGATCTACTCGCTCATCCCCGACTTTGCAGGTTTCACAGTCAAAGCCGACTCCGAAGGCCAACCCGGCCCGTCGAGCTTCGGCCGCTCACCGGCCGATGCCGCAAACGCACTGGCCGCGGCGCTTGAGCCGCATGGCGGCATCGTGCTTTACCGAGCCTTTGTCTACAACCACCACCTCGACTGGCGGGACCCAAAGGCCGATCGCGCACGCGCCGCGTATGACATCTTCCACCCGCTCGACGGCAAGTTCGCCCCCAATGTCGCGATCCAGACCAAAGAAGGGCCGATCGACTTCCAGGTCCGCGAGCCGGTCTCGCCGCTCTTTGGCGGGTTTGCGCACACCAGCCAGGCCATGGAGGTTCAGATTACCCAGGAGTACTCCGGCCAGCAGCGGCACCTGGTCTACCTCGCGCCGATGTGGAAAGAGGCGCTGGATTTCGACATGCACGTCGGCGGTTCCACAACTCCCGTCCGAAGCATATTAGCCCGGAAGGGCCTTGGCGGCATGGTCGGAGTAGCCGGCGTGGGCCGCGATGGCTGGCTTGGTTCGCCGCTGGCGCTGGCCAACCTCTACGCCTTTGGCCGCCTGGCATGGGACCCAAATCAATCCCCGCAGCGGATCGCCGAGGAGTGGATGCGCCAGACGCTTGGCAATGATCCGGATGTCGTCCGGACGGTGACAAAGATGCTGATGCAGAGCTGGCCGGCCTATGAGAACTACACCGGCCCGCTGGGAATGCAGACGCTGACCGACATAACGGGCAGCCACTACGGTCCCAACATCGAATCCAGCGAGAACAATGGCTGGGGTCAGTGGCACCGGGCCGACAAGGACGGCGTGGGCATGGACCGCACCGTTGCAACGGGTACCGGGTTCACCAGCCAGTATCCGCCGGAATTTGCCCGCATCTACGAGTCGCCAGGCGACAGTCCCGACGAACTGCTGTTGTTCTTTCACCACGTGCCCTATACGCACCGGCTTCATTCCGGCAAGACCGTCATCCAGCACATTTACGACAGCCATTACGATGGCGCGGTCCAGGCGGCGCAGCTTGCGGCCGAATGGGCCTCGCTCGAAGGCCGCATCGACCGGCCGCTCTACGAGCAGGTGCGCGACCGCCTCGTCTACCAGGCCGGTCACGCCATCGTCTGGCGCGATGCTGTTGTGCAGTATTTCCTCAAACTGAGCGGCATTCCCGACGGGAGGGGGCGTGCGGGGCATTATCCCGGTCGCATGGAGGCGGAAGATGCGCGGCTCACGGGGTACAAGGTGATGGATGTGACGCCCTGGGAGGATGCTTCAGGCGGCAAAGCGGTGAGCTGCGGCCTGCCTGCCTGTTCCGCCGAGTGGACCTATAACGGCGCGGAAGGCCGCTTCAACATTGCCATCCAGTACTTTGATTTGCAGGGTAGCGTAGCGCACTTCACGCTGGAGGTTAACGGCCACGTGGCCGATGCATGGGCCGCCGATGCGGATTTGCCCTCAAGACGCCCCAACGCCGACAACTCAACGCGGCGGACAGCTGGTGGCGTCATGCTGAAACCGGGAGACGTCCTGCGTATCGAGGGCATCCCTGACAAAGACGATCCAGCCGCACTGGACTATATCGAGTTGCTGCCCTCGGCACCAGCTAGTTCGCTCGCATCGCGATAATTTGCCCTGTCCATGGCCCGTTATTGCGGGTGATGCCGCCGATTACATCGCCATTGTCGGCCAGTGCAAGACGGTATTGGTCCAGGCCGATGATGTTGTTGGGGTCATCCTTCCCGACGCCTTTGAGAACGAAGAAGCCCTCGCCCACCATCTCGCCGCTGACTGACTCCTTTGCGGTCGAGCCGACCTTTGCGGCCATTTCCGGCGGCGCGTTCGATCCTACCTTGCGCAGCGTCCACACAACCCAGCCGCGGATGGTTCCACTGTCGATGACCGCACAGGTTTTGCAGCCCGGCGCGGCGATCAAAACGACCTCGGTGCTGAAAACATAACCGGCAGGATTGGTCCAGACCCCGCGCCACTCGCCATCCACGGTCTTGGTTTGGGCGCGGGCAACCAGGGCGCCGAGCAGAACCAGGCATACCAAAAGAACGCGCTTCCTCATCGATCTCCCTTCAAGCCGCGCGGCGATGTTCAGAGCGAAACCACGATTCCCGTGCCATCAAAAGCCCTGCGCAGGGAGTTGATTTCTTAAGGAAATCAACACTCTAGAGATGTGGCCTTGGGAACGCCAATCGTGGTCTCGCTGCAGCCTGCTACGCGGCTTTGCCCCTGTTTCGATTGGACAGAATTGTACACGCGGAAGAAAGGTCCGGGCCTGAAAAAGCCGCGGGCTTGCGATGGGATTGCATACTGTTCTGAGCCGGTGACTGCCTACTTGCCACCGAGAATCTGCGCGGCCCGAAGATACGATCCGAGATTGAAGGCATTTGCGTAACCCAGGGCGACCAGCTTTTTCCTGGCCACTCCACTGCGCATGCCGCTCTGGCAATGGAGCAACAGTATTTTGTTTTTGTCCTGCACGCGGCGCGGGAGGGTGGTCTCAATCTCGTCCAGGGGCAGATTGATGGCTCGCGGCAGATGGCCGGAACTGAACTCGGCGGGAGTGCGCACATCGATCACCATGGCGCCGTTCTTCAAATGCGCCTGCGCATCCTTGATTGAGACCTGGCTGGAGCGCCTCAGCAGAAACAAGAGTACAAGAAGCGCAAACGCAATAAGAATGGAGGTCCAATTCATAGTTGACAGTCTACTGGCCGGGCTGATGGCAGCGTTGGCGAATTACGCCTTGGCGACTTCCACGAGCACCGAATAAAACGTAGCCGCTGCGCCCAGGTCGGTTAGACGCTCGCTGGTCAGGGCGTTGGCATTGCCGCCATCAGGGTTCATTTTGGCCCAATCCATGTGCGCGGCTACGACGCCCGCGGGCACACTGCCGTTGATTAGTGTGGTCAGAGTGAGAGAGCCGCGATCGTTCCACACGCGAACCGGGTCGCCGTCGGCGATGCCGCGTGAATTGGCGTCGGCCGGATGCATTTCGAGCCGATGCGCGGTACGGGCCTCCATCTTGCGGTGGCCGTCGAGGTTGGCGAAGGTCGAGTTCATGTAGTTGTCGGCTTTGCGGCCGAGGAATTCAAGCGGATAGCGCTTCGCGCCTTCTCCCCATCGTGATTCGACGGGGGGAATGAAAGCAGGAAGCGGGTCAAGGCCCTGCGCGGCCAGCGTCTCGGAGTAGAACTCGACTTTGCCGGTCGGCGTGGCGAGCGGGCCAGACGTGTACGGCATGAAGGGCTTGTCTTCCGGATCGCGATGAAAGCTGAGCGGAATGTGGCCTTGTTGTTGCAGGTCTTCGAAGGTGATGTGCTCCATGCCTGGGTTGGTGGAGTGGCCGTCAGGGCCAATGGCGAGCGCCTGGCGGACGATCTGCTCTTGCGTGTCGTGGAAGCACTCTTCAGTGAAGCCCATGCGCCGGGCAAGTTGGCTGAAGAGCCAGACGTTTGAGCGGGCCTCGCCCGGCGGGGCTATGGCTTGCCGGGAAAGCTGCACAAAGTAGTGACCGTATGCGCCCTGGATGTCAGTGTGCTCAAGGAATGTTGTTGCGGGCAAAATGTAGTCGGCGTAATCCGTGGTGTCGTTGAAGAAGAGATCGTGCACGACGGTGAAGAGATCTGGGCGCGCCATGCCGCGACGCACCGTGTTCTGGTTGGGCGCAACAGCCCCGGGATTCGAGTTGTATACGAAGAGCGCATGCACAGGCGGGCCGTCTTCCGCTTCCGAGCCAAGCTCCGTCACCGCCTGCCCCAGCGTGGACATGTTCACCACGCGCGCAAGCCTTCCCAACGGCGAGGCTAGCGCCAGATCCGGACGCCTGGTGGCGTTCTCGTCCCACTTGAAAGCACCCGAGGTGGAAAGCTGGCCGCCGCCGCCGCGATGCTTCCACGCGCCGGTCAGGGCCGGCAGCATGGCGATCGTCCTTGCTGCGGTCCCGCCATTCTCCGAGCGCTGAACACCGTAGTTCATGCGCAAGGCCGCGGGCCTCGTGGTGGCATACTCGCGCGCCAGTTGCTCAATCTCCGCCGCGGTCATTCCGGTCCAGGCGGCTACCCGCTCAGGCGTGTACTCGCGCGCGCGGGCGGCCAGTTGATCTATTCCGTGCGTCATATCCGCAATGTAGGCGCGGTCCTCCAGGCCTTCGTTGAGGATGACGTGCATCATGCCCAGCGCCAGCGCCGCGTCTGTGCCGGGCCGGATGGCGATGTGCCAGTCGGCCAGCGCGGCGGTGCGGGTGCGGTAAGGGTCGATGACGATAAGGCGGGCGCCATTGCGGCGCGCCTGTTCGATCATGGGCCAGAGGTGGACGTTGTTGCCGTGAATGTTCGCGCCCCAGGCCAGCACCAGCTTGGCCAGCCGGAAATCTTCAGTAGGCGTGCCGAGCTTTTTGCCGTAGACCAGGTTCCAGGCCACGCCGCCAGCTTCAGAGCAGATGGTTCGGTCCAGTTGGCTGGCGCCGAGCCGGTGAAAGAAGCGCCGGTCCATCGACCCGTAGCCCAGCACACCCATGGTGCCAGCATAACTATAGGGGAGAATCGACTCGGGGCCGTATTGGTCGCTGATCTGTTGCAGCCGCGCGGCAATTGAGTCGAGCGCCTCGTCCCAGCTGACGCGCTCAAAGGCTTCCTGCTCGCGGCCCTTGGCAAGGGGCCCTTTGGCGATGCCGGATTTGCGCTTTAGCGGATGGAGAATCCGATCCGGCGCGTATACGCGGTCAAGATACTTGGCGACTTTGGCGCACAAAAAGCCCTGCGTCACGGGGTGCGAGGGATCGCCTTGCACCTTCGTCGCTCGGCCATTGCTATCGACAGTCACGAGAACAGCGCAGCTGTCCGGGCAGTCGTGCGAGCAGACCGTGTGAACAACGCGAAACGGGGAAGATGCGGCAGCCGCGCACATAATGCCATTGTAAGCTGAATGCGGAGGCGGGCGAATGAAGAGGGTCTTTCTGGCAGGGCCGACGCATATAAATGTCCATAGCTTGCTATATGCAGGGAGGCGGAAAT